>Ga0181612_102690_pt1 | contig 15389 bp, 6 predicted proteins | sample HoacroProtozoa21_FD_119630 | JGI IMG/M metagenome (GOLD analysis project Ga0181612, IMG submission 119630) | Hoatzin crop microbial communities from Cojedes, Venezuel. Combined Assembly of Gp0051906, Gp0051904, Gp0051908 | reverse complement strand
TGTACTATGTCTTCCAGTCCCAGGTTTTCTTCCAGTACAAATGCAAATGATGTTGTATCAGCACTGACAACGCCAAATCGCCTTGTGACGTTGATGTGGAGGGCTCTGCCACTGCTGAAACCTCCCCAGCTGCAGTTTCAGCTGGGTCCCCCATCCCCAGACGCAGCCAAGATCAGCACTTTTAATGACAGCGGCAGCTACAGCTCACCGTCCCACAGCACATAGGTCCCAAAAATTGCTTCAGTTGAAAATCCAAATGCCATCCTAGCCTGCCAGACTGTAGTCCTGTGAGGTGAAAAAAGAGACTTTGACTTGAGAACTTGGTTACTACTTAGCATGCAGGAGCCCTGTTCCCTGGTGTTGTTTTTGCCGGGAGAAATGACTGCTGCCTTGGCAGCCGGATTAGCTCTGGCAGACTGTGTCTGCAGGGGAAGCCTTGCTTGCAGAAACTCCTACCCTGGACTGCCTGTCACAGCCACGGAGGGTCCGGGGCAGCCTTGGCCCCTCTCTTGGTAGCCAGGATAAGCCACAGTGAGCCACAGTGAGCCCACAGGAGGACTGCTTAGTGCTTGAGATGACAAAGGCAGCTACAGATGAGTTAAATAAGCTGTGAGCAGAGCCCAGATGTAAACCGTTTTTCAATTCTAAACATCTTCTGTGCCAAATATTCTAGCCTGACCACCCCATAGCTGTCTGAAGCAAATGGAACTCATTTTTCCCTTCCTTCTTTCTGTGTTTTTAAACAACAGATGGCAAAGCTGTTCGTAGAATCTGTTTAGACTAACGTATGCTGCATTGTAAATAATCATGAACTGAACTTTCAGTCAGACCATTCCCTGGCCCTCAAATATTTTTATGTAACATATGATAAAATGATTCTTAGAAAAAGTTCATATGTTCTGTTGTTATATTGTCTAGTTGTTGGGATTATTTGTGTCAGGTGGACGAACAGCCTGCCAAACTCCAGGAAACCAAAGAACACAAGGCCTTGTGAGCTTTTGCTGTTCCTGTTTTATTGCAGAGCAAATATCTGTGCTAGAAAATGCATACTGTGATATTGCCTTTAGGGTCTACCATATCAAAGGCAATGTGCTATAGTTTTCAAGTTCTTACGTAATATGTTTTGGCAATTCATTACTTTGAAGTGTGGTGACATAACATGACAGCTATGTACATAAAATGATAATAAATTGGTTTACATTTTCTGTTTCTGTGTGCCTTTGGAACTTGAACGGGGCTAGCTCATCCTGTTCTTTCTCCACTTTTTCTTATTATTGTACAAAATGGCAAGATACTAACTCTTCAGGAAAATTACAAGTGTCTGCATGATGAAAATTAACCTATATACTTGCATTCAAACAATTTTATTTGAGTGTTAAATGTCACAAGCTGCAAATATATTTATTCTTTTGAAAGAGAAAAGGTTTTTTCCAAAACCAGTGAGATTTCACAGCAGAAAATGAACTCCACAGCTTGAAGACATGTCTAAAGGATTTTCTATTTGTAGTCCTTTGGAAATATTGCTATATGTAATTCTCTGCATGTTTCCACTCTTTTGTCACAAAAAATGATAAAACCAAAGCCAAGTTCTATCTAAACATAATCAGCCAAAGAAAGACCAAATAACTGGTGCTTGATAAGACTTGGATGACAATTAGTTTGTGGCATCTGTCGTACTAGGATAGAGGAGGAAGAGATACTGAGTAGCCCTGAACTTTTGCTGCGTCATATGAGAAAACTGTATATATGTCACACTGAGTGATGCTAATAGAATGATAATAGTTTGCTTAATCCTTTCTTCACTCTTTCCTATGTAGACCAACCTGCAAAGCAAAAAATGCAAAAAATTTTCGTATGCCACTCACTGATTTTACTTTCAAATCACAATGTAGGTGATTAGCAGTCCTTTCCTTTTTTTGATAAATTGTAGTGTGGGCTTTTAGTCATAAGGTTTGCAGATGCCTTGTAACTTGTGGTAGACACATTGATCAAGTCTAAATTGTGGGATGTGTTTTTCCATAAGAAATCCAGCATTCTGGACCTCCAGTGATCCAGAGTAGAGACAATGCATGTCCTAGTTTCCTTCTCTCTCCTACACCCAGGTCTCTTCCCCCAGAGACCAACACACTGTTGAGAGTAGGAAGAAAGGTGGATTCCAAAAGTCTTGCCCCACTGTGAGGTCAGTAGAAAGCTGACTTTGACCGGAGATGTGGGAAGTGTGCCTGGGTCCCACAATTTAAATCTAGCTAGGTAGCTCACTGCTGTATGGTAGTGATCCAAACTCGGTCACCTGCATGACTTCTTCACGACCTGTGTTCAACTTCATGTTGGTTTTTGTTCAGGCCATTCTGTGACATCATCACATATACACAATTTAACACGAAAAAGATACAAAAAAGTCAGATAAAAAATGTTAACCTTGGACATCACAGCAAAAGGAATAGATATTTTAGTCTCAATATCCATATTCTGAATGACTGCTATAACTGAATGAACAAGATAAAATATGCTAATTAAATTAGCAACGTTTTATCAAAACCCGTTTGGCTTCCATTTTTCTCCTTAATTAAAAATTCAAATCACTACCTAATTAGATGATCACCTTCCACATTGAACAAGCACTCAGATGATGCCATAGTAAAGTCTAGAGAATGCAAGAACTGTAATAATGTCTAGAAAGAGAATTGAAGATCCATGGAAAAAAATAAAAGAAAACACATCAAACAACACTGCTTTTTAAGTGTTACGAAGGGTTAAAATGCTACAGTCCTGGCCAACAAAAAAATGCCGAACTCTACACCATGTCCTGTATAGGGAAATGAAGAACTCCCTGAAGAAATGTACGGTATTTATTTGTGTAAAATTCTAAAAGCATGAAGGTATCCTGATATTTCAGAGGATCACTGTTAAATGCTTATCTCCATCATATAAAGGACTTTCTCAGAAGCTCTGATAAAAAAATATGGCATTAGGGAACTTGTTTATCAGCAACTTAAATTCTTTGAATGTTATTACAGGAGTTGTAAGAGTACCCAGTTAGTATGGAAGTAGACATGTGCTAGCAAAGAAAGCTACTCACCCTTTGGGACAGACAGAGCAAAACCAAGACACATTTTGTAAGCAGAGAACAGAAATTCTGCAAAGATTTTATTATTTCTGTTGTCCCAGCTGACTGACCCAGATGTAATCTTTCAGTCAGGTGAATACTAGTGTGTCAGATGGGTGGTTTTTAGCTCTGTGAGTATTGATGAAGGATTCATTTGTGCAGGACCCTCGCAACTGAAGGAGCTATGATCAAACACAACTCCCTTCTGCAGCTCCAGTTGCAGGGTCAAAGCAACAGACCCTTGTCTGATTTTTGATCTGTCTAGCATTCATATTATAGATTTGTTATTATTTACACATCAGCAGGTTTGTCTCATTCCCCGTTGTTCAAAATCAGTTTCATGCTAGCAGAAATCCATTGACTGGACTGGCATTAAATGTTTACAACTGTTGAACAGCACTACAGCTTAGACATTCACATTACTTTGAAATCAGTGTGTATGTCACTTGTGGGCTTTCTCCTGTGGAAAGAAACCCGTCCCTTGGTACTCCTCAGTGAGAGAGCCTGATTAAAATAGAAGCAATTAACAAAATTTTCTTTGGCTGTCTGAATGCAAAATGTAAAAATATGCACTCCATAAGTCAATAAAAGAGTTGCACACTTCCATGCACTATTTTATATCGAGCTTAAGTAGCAAAACCTTTAACTGCTGCAGATCAGTGTATTGCCAATTATTTTAGTGATCTGACACTGTCAGAGACAGAAAACATTTTCCTTGTGGATAGTTTCTAGAGATGCTGCAGTTTTCTAGAAGGGAAAGCTGTGAGTTCCCTTACACCGTAGAGGAAATGCCCGCTTGAGGGGAGAACATCATGCCTTCTGAGGTATGTCCAGTAGGACACAGACCATTGCCTCAGCTTTTCTTCCCACCAAGGTGTTTAAGAACTGGGCTTAGTGAGTGTATTTTGCGCCCCACTTGCAGAACTTCTCCAAGGGAATTATGAATGCTTTTATTCATTTTGGGGAAGGTCTGAATCCCGTAGCCCAGGTTATGATGTGTGCCTGGTTATACTCAGAGTTCAGCTGACCTTTGGCTGCCTGAAGAGAATATGAATAAGCTACAGCCTGTCAGATCTCTCCACACTTTCTAAAAAATACTATACCTATTTTGTCCTTAATTTTCTGATCATTAGTCACATACATTGCAGATTAGAAAGCAACCTTGCTCATCTCAAAGAGTGGTGACTGCCACAGAGCTTTTGGATAAGCTTGCTATAAGGCACCGAGAACCTTAACTCCACTCCATCAAACAACATCACAATGTCATCAGTCACAAGGGAGAAGAGCAGGGCTGGTCTTAACCAGATTTAAATATTTTAAAAATATTTGTAAAATATTTATTTACAGTATAATATCCCATAAGGGCCAGCACACCAATAAAAGTAACAGTTTTACCAGTAAAAAATATCAGTTATTTTTGTCATTGCTGTTAGCATAATCACATAAACAAGAACCTCAGTATAGTTACAGCTGTATCTGCAGCTGCTGACATACTGTTATATACTGGCATTCAGAAAATGGAATGAAGCTTTAAAAAACTCTCCCTGAACATTTCTGTACACAACTTTGACACAAGTCATACTTCCAGTCAACTTCATACAAAGTTCTATAAAATATATGAAGTTGTGTAATGTTCACACAAAGTTGTGTTGTGTATGTAAAATGCGAAAATGTTATCTATGTACATAAGAACAAAAATATGGAGTGAAAACTGTAAGGTACTGAAATATAGCTTTTTATACAATTATTTATTTTCTTTTTCTTAAATGACAGATTGTTTTATAAGCAGTTGCCATAAAGTATCCTGCAACAAGAAGAAACAAGTAAATATTATCTTTATCTACGAAGACACTAATACGTAATTTCTTTTTTCTGCTTAGTTTCTGAGAAAAAGAGTGAAGAGTGGTGATGAAAAGAAAATTCTATTGACAAAATGACTAAGATTAAATTATTTAAATTGCATTTAGCTTTGTAGCAGCAATACGTGGTGTAAATTATTATTATTTTCTCCCTGAATGAACTGATTAAGAGTAGATATTTATTCTGAGGTAATTATACAAGACTCACAGACAAAACACATAAAGGTTTGTAAATAGAAATAAAAGTCTTGTATAAGACTACTTAACGTAATAGAAAAAAAAAAGCAAAACTTCGGTTACACAAGTGCCTCTTCAGGTCCTTTTTCTGTATTTGGCATGTGAATTGTGTATGAAACCTTGCCACAATTTTTCATCTGTACTTGTCGATCTAATGAAGTATAACACTTGTTGGTCTTCTTACGGACTTTGCCCCATGTATGTCCTAGCTTCAGTGAAATATTACTCACACATTGATTTCACAAATTCATGAAAAAAGATTTTGTAAACATTTAAGACAATCACTCTTTCTTATGAGGAAATGTGTGGAACTGGGTGGAATCTTCTGTGAGAATTTCCTTTCAGATGCTATGGGGATGATTTCCACATGGTGAAGGCTTCTCCTCTGCATCCAGTCAGAGAGGGATATAGTACATCATTTCTTCCAAAACCACAGAGATATGTAGGTATCTATAAATGACAAGGAAGAAGGACATCCACATCTTCATCCTATCACAATTCACTTTTATCAAAGCTGATATTACTATAATTTGATAGTCCCAGACAAACAAGATCTTTAAACTACACAGAAAGAAGTCTTGTATTACCTTGCATTCTTTCTATATCTTAACAAACAGTGCAAGAAACTTCTTTTATAGTGAGAACTCTGATCAAGGGAAGAGGAAGAATGTATTTTGATCTAGTCCTCACTCCTGACGCCCAACAACTTTACTTCACAGATAGATACCTGGAGCAAGTTTCTTACTTTCTTGGAAGCTCAGAGGTTCTTGTAGATTTCCTGCCAAATGTGTAGTTTAGTAAATTTTTTTACCTTTCTTTTTTTTAATCCCTTTTGTTTTTCACCAAAAGGGGCATATGCTGGTTGATAAAAAACAGTATGTGATTTTGAGGTAGTTTTTCAGGAAGTAAAAAAAAAAAAGCAATTTAATATACTTGTTTAGGTAATTTGAAACAATCATTTTCTTTCAAATGCACCTTAAAATATTCTTAAAAATGAAGCAACAAGAAAAAATATTTCTTCACTCGTGTATCCATTTTAATTCACTGAAACCTGAAAAAAAAAGAGACTCAAAATATTTTCCTATTGCAGCCTTTTCAGAACTTCTAGTTTTGGTGGACCAAAAAAAGTTGTTTCACATGCCTGTATCCAGAAACTCACAGAGACAAAATATTCAGTCCCAGAATTAATAGTTCTGAATAAGACAGGAAAATACACTTTTTTTGCTACAAGAAATGATTCATTTGGATTGAATTTGGCTGGACTGACACTCTTTGGGGAGAGTTATGTCATTGCCTCCATGGACCTTTTCTAGTCATTGCCAGCCTATTCCTTTTCAGAATTATAAGACACTATAAAGTAAACTGAAGCAAATAGACTACAACTAATATTGTCTGGAGCTTTTCAGTTGCTAATTTTATTTTTCCACATCTCTTCAGAAAAGTACAGACTTTGTGGTTCATATATGAAAAGAGGAAAAACTTCCTCTTCCCAATATTATCAAAACAGACGTTCTCATCGAACGAAAAAGTGGGAGCAACAATAAATATTGAAATAAGAGGAAGATGATCAGTGTGCAGAGCAGGATGCATTTTACAACTACTAACCAACGCTAAAATACTTTCACAAAATCACTGAATCACAGAATGGTATGGGTTGGAAGGGACCTCTCTAGGTCATCTAGTCCAACCCTCCTGCCAAAGCACGGTCACCAACAGCAGGCTGCACAGGACCGCTTCCAGGTGGGTCTTGAAGATCTCCAGAGAAGGAGACTCCACAACCTCCCTGGGCAGCCTGTTCCAGGGCTCCGTCACTCTCAGAGGGAATAAGTTCTTCCTCATTCTTATAATGTAACTGCGTTCTACACTCTCTGATGTTTGGCTCTGTCTTTATTGGGTGGGGTGCTCCTCCTCGCGTGCATTCTGAAGGTACTTAGGACAGCATTCCTTGTTAATCTGTATCTACCTCTACTTCTTTGTACCCAGTTGCATTCGAAGGACAAATGTAACCAAGCATCAGGGTTTCCTCTTTATTTTTTTAGAAAGATTGTATTCTTACTTTTGTCTCTTTTGGTCGATCCAGAATTTACAGCTCTTCATTACGAAGTCACAGCCTTTATTGCGTCCCCAATCTAATTTCTCTGCCATGCTGTAATTTGCTTTATACCAGCTGTAAAGTTATTTTGAAATGAGACTCCAGTTACTTCAAAAATTAGCGTTCTGATTAATAAAACAGCCATTCAAAGAACTTCATACTATGCCTTAAGGTCTTCAAGTGACGAAAAAGGGAAACTGCATCCCTTTCTGCCCGTAACAAAATATATTACAATTCCACTATTTTTCAAGTCACAATGAACTAAAAGAAAATTTTATTGCTTATTTGTTCAATAGCAATGCATCGTGACCTGCAAAGGACCAATGCACATGGAAAGATGAAATTTTAGACTGTTTACACTCTATATCTGCGAGAAGAGCTGAAAAAATAATATGTACTGCACGCAACCAAGAGAAGACTTACAATAAGAAAAAACATAAACACACTACAAATGCTACTATGCATCGCAATGCATGTTTTTTAAGACTACATCAAGAATGGATGGGTTTTGAAATATATGAAGAAAAATTAACATACTGGGTATAACTCCTTGCCTAATGTAATGCTAACTATGCCAATAATCTACTGCGTTGCAGATGGATAAGCACAAGTGCATCAATCCCAAATAAAATTAAGTACAATGAAAACCAAACACAAATGAACCGAAAAACCCCCACCCATTCTTATTCTTACCCTGTGTCTTCCATTAATGCTAAGGTAATCCTGGAGAAGACTCGATTCTGTGTATGGGATCCAGTCATTGCTTCATTCTGAAAGTTACACCAGTTACTATTAGCAAGGCACTGAAAATCATTATTGTAAAAAAATGCCTCCTAAGAAAAATCATTTTATTTCCAGTCCCTTCTTACTATTGACAATCACATCCCAGCACCTTTCATAAAAGGGATCAAAAGTGCAACTCCCATCCCACTCTACCCTACACAGCTTCACAATTCTAGAAGTCAGAAACCTCGTTCCAAATTCCAGCTATACCTTATTCATGACCACTGCGTACTCGTTTTTCCTTAGGTAAAATAAAACTCTTCCTTCTTCTAGCATATTCTTCAGTAGCAATTACACCACATCATCTGTCTTCTTTTGGTAAGCTGAAAGCCAAGCTTATTTAATTTTCTTATGCAAGACTGATTTTTATTTTTTGTAGAATTTCTAGTAGTCCTTTTCAGGAGTGAGCTGCACAGGACACATGGCTAAAGGAACACAGCACTCCAAAGGAAGCTTTAGCAGTGTGGCAGTGGAATTTTCCATCTCCTTTAAAAATAAGCAAGTTCACACTGTCCTCAAAGAGCAAGTCCGTTCACCTTGGAATTTCCTAATCATCTTATAACTGGCAATTGTAACACCCATGTCTTTTTCCTGCTCAGTCATTTCCATCTGACAAACTTCAGGCTTACAGCAAGTCATTCACCCTTAATCACACAACTCTGGGATTTCTGTTACTGAACTTACTATTATTTCTTTAAAACGCGTAGTTTTCCAGCCTTCCCTCTCCGCTAGTGTGCTTAGGAGGAGTCAGCACCAGCAGACTTAATTGCGCCAAATTTGCTATCATTACAATATTAACGAGAGTTGGAACAAGACCAAAACTAAACTATATGTGTTACTTTCCAGATACAAACTTTCTCTGGAAAGGTGTCCAAGAGACTAGTAACTACCTCCTTTTTGCTAATCCTATCCAATCCTTACAATTCTCCTCATTCTAATGGCAGCCTTTCCAGCTGGCTTTAAGACTACCGCTCCACACCAAAGGTTACTGAAAAGTAGGAAAAGCTACCAGTTTTGGTCTCAAGAAATATGCATCTTTCAAGATTACTTCCTCAAAATAGCCTGTCCTGAAGCACTTCACTTCATGTTTACCTCAGTACATACAACAATAACTAGAAAGCGTATCTCTGCCAAAAATACAACAAAACACAAAATTGTAAGTAAAAAATAGCTCAAATGTCAGGAGAGAAGTGTTTCCTTGATCAGATGAAGTTCTGGAGTACAGATGGCAAAAGCTAACCCCAGGGCACATGAATAAAGATGAAGCCAAGATAATGAATAGACAGAACAACCAAATATTTGATGTATCAGAGGCAGAAGGTGATAAAGTTGAATTGACTCAAAGGAATACCCTTTTCCCCGAAAAAGGGAGCACATCTTCTCAAAACCGTAAATGGCAGACAAAAGTAAGAGATATTTAGTTTTTTAGTAATCAACTTCCCTCAAAGTCACACTCTAAGACAGATTTATCTAGAAATTGGACACTTAAGTATCTGCAGTTTAGTACAGCCTGTGATATATTCCAGTGAGGCTTGATACACCTGCATTTTCAAGGCTCTAGTAGGTACTGCTATAAACCTAAAAATAAAGGTGGGGGGAGCAGACATTCCCACATCCCCTTCCATTCCTAGTATCAGGACTGACCTCCAACAATCTCTTCTCCCAGTGATTGAGCTCAGTACCCATGCCACCTTGATTTTCAAGCTCCATTCCCTCTAGAATTGGACAATTAAAATGTTTTCGAGCTTCTTCCTAGAAAGAAAACATTTAACACCACTCTCAAAATGTTGGGATGGATACCCGTATGCAGTCCTAATGTTCTAAAATTATCTTTTAAAATTATTTCAGCATTTCTTTTTCTACCATCTTGTTTTCATCCAAATGTAAAACACTTCTCCTACTCAGAGGCTGACTAAGCCAGCAAGTACCCCAAAACCAAGCCTAACAATCTGTCTGCTCATCCTGGAAATAAACGATGGAAGTTTACAAGAATAAAACAGCAACAGAATTAGCTGAGAACAGCATGCATACACTAAAGACCGCTATAAAATAAAAACCAATAGAAAACCCAAAACAGTGTAGGAACACTACAGCCCTGCTTCTGTCAAACATTTCAGAGAAAAACTACTTCTCTATTAGGAAGCTGTGTGTGCCAACTAGTTTTACATGGGGAAGTGTTTTCTGCAAAATATGTGAAAATCTTAAGAGGCTTCACAACAGCGTTGTGGTCTTACAGTGGCGAGCCGTCTTTGCCAGTGCGGCACTACCCAGGAGCACCTTTAATGCTCTGAACAGTTTGACCAGCATGGCCAATTTTCAGAATAGGGGTAATTAAACCAAGTTTGCTCTTGTTAGATTTAAAACAAGCAAAAAGATTATCTGTGGCCAAATATGATTAACACTGTAACTTACTTCCAATACCAACTTATTACACTTAAGCATATGTTCTGTTGGGGGTGAGGGGAAGAGTCAGACATGGGGGAAGCAAGAAAGATTTCCAAGAATACTTGAGGAATTTCTTTTTAAACATGACAAAATGTTAACTGCATTATTTTGTAATCAATTAAGTTAGAAAAAGATTAAAACAATGCTTTTAAAGAGAAAATTAGAAGATGGCACGAACTTGTAAATGAGAAAAGCATTGACAACACTGTTAAGGCAGTGGGAATACTAGCTGTATAAATCTGTAGGAAAACATGTAAAGAGTAGGATTAACGAATCTATTCAACACCAGTTTTGCTTAACTTTTTATAATTTACTTCCCAGTCCCTTCATTGTCTCTTACTATGTCAATTCATTTATTTCATACTGTCTGCCAATCATTTTCCACTTTACTTTGCATATATCCTCTGAACTAATTACACAGTCTTAATCTTTGGGCCGTACTTTCAGGAAAAGGGTATTCAATGCTAGGTTATCACTTCGTGAAAAATAGGAAATATTTACGACTCGAGAATGTAATGGTAACCTTGGTATACAAAGTGTAAAAGTGTAAGTTAATCCACACTTACAACTACACGAGGTGTTATCAGAAGATAAACAGCATGGCGCAGCATTTTGCCACCACGTATATCCCATAACCTCACTGCTTTGTGAACGACTTTATTGCTCCACTGATACAAACCTAGACTGTAAGAACAACGCTTTGGTTACAAATCTTTCCCACAAAAACACGCTACTGCCCAAAGATTTATCTCCATAAGAAAACAGAATCATGAATAATCTCTATACTTCCTCATGCTTTCTGAAGTTTACATATATTATGCAACATTTCTCCTTTGTAAGATATGCGTCCATTATACACACAACTCTGATTTTGCAAGCCAAAGTAAGATTATTAAAAAGATGTCTGTAGACTCAATATGTATTTTCTAGTTACCAACAGTGTAAGAAATGACATAAAAATCCTCAGAACTGCCATTATAAAAAGGAAGGTGAACAAAACCAAAAGCTCTCTACCTTTCCACCTCAAAAAAAACCCTAGAAGAACATTTCTATAGCATCAACTAAACGAAGGAAAGAAATGCAAACTGTTCATTCAAGAACAAGTCAGAAAATTCACACAGCAGACTACACACATTGTCAGTTCTGCATACTAACAAACCTTGATTGATAGGTCTTAAATAAAAGTGAACTGACATTTGACAGACTACAGAAAATACAAGTCTCAATTTAGTAAGGTGTTCAGGAAGCATCGAATTCTAAGCATGGGTAATTTCGATGCTTAACTTCCAAGCCTCCTAATAAATGAAAGCCTGCCTTAGTTTGCAATATATGTGGATAACACAAGTGCTTAATGCCAATGTAAAGAAAGACTAGAAAAACACCACACATCAATGGTTGAACATAGCAAAGGCAAAGCATTCTAATAATGGAATCACGCTGGATTTTCAACAGGCAAGAATACATCCTAAAAAGGCAACGTGAAAACATCCTTCAATGGGAGTACCGAGAGGTCAAAAAAAATAAAGTACCTTTCATTAAAAGGAGGGAGTCCATCTGCATATCTTGTTGTCAAAGGTTTTCCATCATCATCACGATAAAATGCAAACAGTCCAGCAGAGAAACCCTTCAAGTCAAAAACCAAGCACACAGAAACCTTTGGTAAGACATTCACACACACAGTCAAACGCCGTGGAAGAGTTATCACTCCCACAGCAGATACACTGGAAGTACCGCACCTCCAGGCAATTAACACACAAACGGAAGGAGGCAAAGCAAGAGCTTTCCTCCAGCAAGCATCCTTCTCTTGCAACAAGCTGGAAGTATGCGAGGAAGCAGGCACGTACTTCAGGGAAACACATTTTACAACATCAACCCTCACCAGTGCATGGATAATCTCATGTTTCACTGTCGACAGCATGCCAACGAATTCTTGAGCTTGCGTTGAAATCATATTTGGACACAAGTTAGCATATCCTGCTATTGGCCTGGAACACAGTTTTACAATTAATTTGTTTTCAGTAAAATACTAACAAATTCAAATCATATTTAATTGAAGAGGCAGAAGATTTAAAAGCAAATGGAGACTAATGTAAAAATAAGTCCTTCCAAGCAACTTCCCCGATTATTAATAAACAGTCTGTTTGCAACACAGTGACTAGTTCACTGCTGAAACGGGGAGGGATGGGACGGGATCCATCTCTGTATTCAGTATTCTGCACAGGTGTTAGTGACAACAGCGGAGACCTGAATTTTAGGTAAGACACTACAGAGGTGTAAAGTGTCTGTACAATGACTACAATCGAACTAAAAACAGAAGGCACATGAGTGGGGCCCGCTTGCATCCTCCTTTAAATTTGTGAAAGTACGACGTTCACTTCAACAGAAGCGGGATCTTGAAAGTTTAGGCCATAACAGTGGAAGACTAGCTTTGAACTAGATGCCTCAGCTTTGCAAGTTAAGCACTGTGATTGTTCTGTGGTTTTACACAAGTATAGTGCTTGTCTATTGCAATAATGACTTCTACTTTGCTATACTACACAAGACAGGCAAACAATTAAACTTCATGTCTAAACAATTAAAAAAATTTAATTAAAAAAAGAATTTGTACCAGTGAATACTTGCCTATCCATTTCAGCTTCCAGTTGGCAGTAGGCTGCATATGCAATGATATTTTCATGGCCACACCTTTCAGTAGTGAGAGCACTAACGTAGAGTACAAAGTCAGCATCCCGAACCCCTTCTTGGTCAGGTAAGCCGGTGGGTCCGCAGTGCCATTCACTCTTATTGTACACCCTGCATTGCTTTGACAATGTTCAAACGGAACAATTGAAATACTTCAGCTAAGACCAAAATTTTGCACAACAAAATTCAATTAGCTTGAAGCCCAGAGTAAATCCCATTGTAAGACAGTACACAAAACCAGAGCCAAGGAATAACTTTCAAATGACTAGCTCTTTTGATTTAACAGACACCAGGAAAGTGGCAGCTTTCAAAGAAAAATAAAAAAAGGGGGCCTGCCAAGCTGGATATTAGCACCCTTTATTTCCTACAAATTAAAAAAATTTTTGGCTCACAGAAATAGTATACATAAATAGCAATTGCATTTCATATGTACTCTAGTACATTTTTAATACTGCAGTTGAAACTTCAAGCAAAGAGAAAGGAAGAAATCTACTGATTACATACTGTAGTTCAATCAAAAATTCGTGCAAGAAAACAAGCTAGAAGCATTTCCTGCGCTGGGCGCCTGGTTCAGAGGATAACCTCTTCAAGTAAGGTCTTCAAAAAAACCAAAACTTATTATCAGTTCTGTGAAAATCTGTCTCATTGACCAAGACGAATAATGAAGTGACTAGCAGCAACTGAACAAGCTTTGAATGCCATCTTCTCTGTACAGTTCATTGTAACACAGGCTCAGAGAACAGTAAACAGGCCAGTTTTACTTGACTTTTGGTTCAACAGCATAAACTAAAGAAAATCCCACTAATTCAAGTTGTTCTGTTCTGTTACTCAAATGTAGCGATCTCCTGCAAACAGGTCACTTACGCACAGTTACCGATATTAACTTTTTTATTAATTTCCACAAAGAATAATATTTCTAAGGTTAAGAAGCACTTGGATGGCTTGGCTTACCTGGAGGTGTTTCTCAGGAACTATAACTGGCCCGCATCTTGTATGGTCTGCGCAGGCTCCTTGGCAGTATCTGTGAGGGTCAGCTTTCCTCCGTAAATACTGGTTTGTCGCACACTGCCTTCAATCAAACATGAAAGACAGTCAGCACTGTTTTATAATTAAAAAGAAACTGTAGAATAGTCTTACAGCACCCAACAACACTGTAATACCGATATTTAATGTAACTCTCATAGTGAGAAATGTTATTCACTCTGCTCTAGAAGACACAATGCTTCCAGTTGTTAACAGAGTATCCGCAGATTCAAAGAGAGATTAGGAGCAGGTTCATAAATGGGGGTGCATGCAGAAGGAAACAGGCAGCATGCATACCCTGGAAAACCTCTGACATAACAAGTGGAGATACTGATCATGGAAGGTTGGCAAATTTGTGTATTCTCCCCAAATAGCATCTGCTGCCTACCCCCACTGGGTCAGATGGGTCATTGGTCCGATTCAGGGGTGTATGTCTTAGGCTCTTATTTTATTCTTTTTTTAAAGGCTATACAACGCAATATACAAACTTTCACATACCTGCTTAGTAATATAGTACCCGTGGATTTGCGCACTTGAAATGTCTTCTCCAAGTAAGATATAGCTTGTGGAAAAAGTTTGTTCTGAACAGAACAAAAATAAAAGTCACCCAGTAGCAGTGCAGACATAATTCACCTTAAAAGCATTAACTACCAAGTTACGTGAAACTTGTTAGGTGTTGCGGTATAGCAGAACAGCGGAAATCCAGACTTCCTAAGAAGTTCAGTTGTTATCTGTATACTTAGGAAATCTTTTGTTTCAGTATTCCCATATTTTGTTATTGGAATGACAAAAAGAGAAGGGAGCCAGTATTAATTAATTTGAATGTACAGCTTCAAAGAGGCTTTAAAAACTGTATGCATATTGCTCACTGAAACCTTTGCACCTTGGGATACAGCAAACCACGTCCAGCAGAACATTGGAAGTATTTGGAATGGAGGCATAGTTTGTACATAAACCCTCAAAGAATGACAGTACAGAATCACAGAATGGTTTGGGTTGGAAGGGACCTTTAGAGGCCATCTAGCCCAATCCTCCTGCAGTGAGCAGGGACATCTTCAACTACACCAGGTTGCTCAGAGCCCTGTTCAACCTGACCTTGAATGTTTCCAGGGATGGGGCCTCCACTACCTCTCTGGGCATCCCGTTCAAGTGCTTCACCACC
>Ga0181612_100999_pt1 | contig 15390 bp, 7 predicted proteins | sample HoacroProtozoa21_FD_119630 | JGI IMG/M metagenome (GOLD analysis project Ga0181612, IMG submission 119630) | Hoatzin crop microbial communities from Cojedes, Venezuel. Combined Assembly of Gp0051906, Gp0051904, Gp0051908 | reverse complement strand
GCAGGGGGGTTGGACTAGATGACCCACAGAGGTCCCTTCCAACCCCTACTATTCTGTGATTCTGTGATTCTGTGAAAACCTTAATATGCCATACCTATTATCTTGTTTGAAGTCTACATGGGAATAGAGCTTACTAGCCTTTAACCTACGCCTACTCCCTCCACATAATAATGGGTTCACATTAAGTAAATGCCAAAGAAAACTGACTTCTAACATCTTTCTGACCAGATGATGATTTATTTTTTATTCCTAAGTCTACTTCCTAAGTTTTCTTTTGCATTACTTTGTCTCTTTTTAATCCACTCTGATGATAAAATAGTCCGTTCCCATCATTGCAGCTAACCAAGTCATCAAACCAGTGACCTGTCCTTATTCTGATAGTTTCCATCCCCTTGCTTTTTTTTCCCACACTAACCACAAGATAATAAATTTTGATTGTAATTAAATAATCCCGAACTGAAATTCATAAGCAATCTTCTTAGCAGGTATCCTCTCTTCCAGAGGAATATCGTGTCATTAAACTACAGACCTGTGCTCACTCTTGCTGCCATCTATTACTACAATGAATCATGAATCCTTTATTAGCAGAGTGGCACTGCTTGACAAAGAGATACAGATGACAAACCCAGCCCAGGATAACTAGGAGATGGGAGATCTGGGATTAAATGCTCTCAAGTTGCGGAGGACAAATATGCCAGGTCATTTATCTTCTGCAATTGCATTTTTAAAGAAAGGAACATCAGATCCATGAGTTTTGTAGAAATCCTGTAGGCACCTGATGGCAGAAGATACACAGAGTACAGACAATAAATTCCAGCCCAGCATGTGTCACTTTACAGTCCCAAATCAAGTACCAAAGGACATGGATCTTTGAAACACCTCTAGCTTTTGCCTTTCATGGACCTCATTTTGAGATGCTCTGTTCTCCTCAGGCAGTGCATAAGGTGCTCCAAGGGCTCGCTCAGACACATGGGCTCCATGCTGACCACCACAGGTCTTAGCATTAGACAGTCCCAGGTGAACAGCACATTGGCTGTGTTGGTTATGAAGGTAGGCCTTACGTTTTTAGATTTGCTCTGGTTTAATCACATAGAAGTTTCTTTTATTGAAACACATTCAAATGTATGAATAGTCATGTTGTGCAGTCCAGCACTGCTCACTGTTGTCTGTATTACTTTAATAATTTAAAAATGGGAAATAGTATCAATTTATTATCAAATTAATGCAAGGCTATCGATCACATAAGAAATACTTTGCATTAACAAACTAATTTCTCAAGCATCAGTCAAGTCTGTTCCTTACCTTCTCAGCCACATATATTAAGATATGCAGCTTGCTGTATCATCCACTTTTGAATCGGGGGCTTGCTTGGTTGGCCACCATTTTCTTCTCCTTTGAAAGGCTGCAGATTTGTCTACAGATGTAACTGCCTGCAAACCAGAGAACTGACCAAAATTATTATTGACTGTCAGGCTGGTATTCAATATTTTGGCTGTCTTTCCTTTCCTTTTTGTTTCTTTTTACTGGTGTCTACTGCTATTTTGACTTTGCTCATCAAAATGACCAACTTATGCAAACCAGAGTTTGCGGTTTGAGCTTGCCTTAACACTAAATGGATTGAGGTTTCATGTTGATCCTACACCCCGTCTTCAGTGTGAAAAGAACAGGCATTCTGTTGCCTGAAAACATGAGAAGGAAACACAGGTGCCACAAGATTAAATGCTGAGCACTGAGAGGTATTTAGGAGAGTTGCCAAAGGTCACAGCAGTAATGCTTGGGAACCTGCATCTGCTAAGTCCCAATCCAAAGCTTTCACTGGGCTCCATCCTTTCTGTTTCTTAGAATAGGATGGGTTTCAAAGAAGGCTACACCAGGGCAACCTGACACCCTGCTGCAGGCTGGGTTTTAACCTGGTGTCAGCCTTCCAGTGGTGCAGCCACTTGAAATGATTCCTTTCTGGGTATTTCAGAAAATCCTTTTGAATGAAAGGTGCTATAGCCCCCAGAAATAAGATACCAGTGTTATTGCTGATTTAGATGAAAATCATTGTGCTGTCAGTGTGTATAGTTCTCTGGTTTATTACTTTGAGCTTTGGCCTTCCCTTTCCATTTGTATGAATATCTTTGATCTCAGTTATACCTTCATTTGGAGATTTAGACAGCTGTAGTGTAAATACAAGAGATTACATTGTTTTCATAATGATAGGGGTTTCCTCACCTGCTGTTTCATTTTATCTCATAATTCAGTTAAATCAGGTGTTCTTATTTTCTTGAATCACCTTCTGCTTGAAAAAGCCACAATTTGGATCAAAAGAGCAAGGGCAGAGTATTTTCACCTTCCGAATTCTGCATTTAGCTCCAATTGCTCCTGTCAGTCACTTTCATTCAATTACCTCTCATAATTAAAAGCTCATCTAAACAGATACTGCAGGTGGCTACAAAATTAGCGACCAACAGAAAAATACAGAAATTTCAGAGTATTTGTTTGAATTTATGCCCAAATTGGCAGCAAATGGAAGTCGCCATCTTATGACTGCATGTTTCTTTGTCTGAGATAATGACTATATACATCCAGACAAATTAAACTGTGAACTGAGGGCCACATCATAGCAGTCAGCTCCATCACCTTTTGTGAACAAATGTGTTATTTAACGCTGATGTCAGTGATGATTAGATCAGGTTCTCAGACTATCTCTGAATAACAAATGCTTGTTCAATCAAAATAAATTACTCCTTTGGGACTACTTCTGAAAAGAAAGCATATATGCAAAAGAGTTATAGTATCCAGTTGCCTCAGGATCTGTTTTATTTGTTTATTAAAGCTGCGTGACTATCATCAATGCCAGCATAGAACAGTCTTGTACAGAAGAAGTTGCATCAGAAATGTTAAGGTCAAACATGAAGAGTTAGAAAATGCCACTAAATGCCATTGTGACAATATGTTAGGAAAAAACTTTAATAATATTGTTATATCCTGTGTTTCCATGGGTCTGCAGTCTCACTCGAGGGACAGAATACCCATAATACCAGACAGGCAGCTACGGAAAGTGTCCTTTGACATTCAGCATTCACTGAGCAGCTCTAGTCTCCATGCAAGAGTTCAAACACTGCTCTGAAGAGATTTATTGATTTCCTCATGGGCATTTTGCTATTTTATTGTACCATCCATGCCTGACAAACAATAAATAATTTTTCACAAAAAATTCAGAAAATGAAAGAATTGTTTATCTCCAGATGGGGGAGCAGAAATCAAAGGAGACATTCTCCATGGACTTTAGGTGCCAGATCTGATCCTTACAGTTGAATTTCCACAAAAAGGAAAGCCAAGGTGTCATTACTTTCAGTTTCAGTCCATGGCTCAACACTTTGCAGATCAGACCCTATGGTCTCAAAAAAGCTTTCCTTAAATGTGAGGACACATTTGTAAAAAGTCTGTGGGTAAATGCCTTGACAAATATTACGCAGGAATTCTTTGCTGGAGGCAAGGACAGAATCTAGCCCGCAACACCCAGCTGCTGCAATTCCACATTTCACAATTCTGTATTCAACTGCCTGAAACAAAAGACCATTTTTCCTTTCCCTATAGACCCCTCCATCATAAGCAGAGATCACAAGACAAAGCCTCTTTCACTACACAATTCTTGGTCTTCCTCAGGACTCTATCCTTCCTCACATTTTCCTGTGGGAAAAATAATTAATAAAGGGCTGTATAATCACAGAGACACAGAAGATTGAATTGAGGTTGCACAGGGAATCTCAGATTCAGTATTTTTCTTCTTGCTGCCCTAATATTCTTTTAATGCACTTTCTAGGCAGTAATTTCCTAGGCTTTCAAGAAAAGCATGCGCAAACCCCAAAAATTCTTTCATGTGGAATTGCAAATTATGTCTACGCATGACCTCCCTACATACATAGCAAGGTTAAGAGCAGGCTCAAGGCTGGGAAAGCCACGCCTGGTCTGCCCACATTATTGACTGCGGACTCTGCTGTAGCTCGGCTGAGAACACTAAAACTGCTTACAAAAAGCCAGCCTCGGGGTGTCTGCCAGTGGATGGGGCTGTAAATGTGCTTTGGCTCGGACTGTTCTTGACCCACACAAACTGGGTAAAAAAGAGCTTGGCTTCACTTTAAAACATCTAGAACATCTAAACCCTCTTCTTCTGGAGGTCTCTGCAGCCAGCTTCATGTCAGGCTTCCTGCCTGTTTTGCAGAGGCAGTTCTGAAATATCGGGAACGCCTCAGCTTTTAAAGGAAAGTATTCACTATTTTGTCTTCAACTGCTCACTGTTCCTCCCAGGGTTTTGCCCTGGGAATTTACCCTTTATCCTTTAAATTATATCACATCTAAGGCCCTGTAAAATAGTCTTTTGCACATTTCCTGCCAATTTCAATACTAAAATGTACCACAATAATCTAGTAAATTCTCGTAAACTCTATTTAATCTATTGTGCATGCTAACTGATACAAAAGAAACATCTGTGGAATGAAGCTGTGTGGTGTGCTAATTGTGAAGCCCATGAAGCAGCAAATTCATTTCAGAGTTCATTAATACAGATTTGGTTTTAACTCTATATAACTCCATTTTTAAATAGGTAATTAAGCCATAAAAAGGGAAAAACTGCAGTAAATCATGCCCACATTCTGACTCCTACTAGGCAGTCATGCAAATTGTTATACTCAGTAGAAGAATAATCTGTGTGTAGCTGAGACAAGCAGCTCCACATGAACGTGGGGATCCACTGCAGAGATCTTGCCATGAAGAGGCAGCAAAGAGCCCTGGGAAAGCCCTTCTGCCTCAGATGTTCTGGGGAACCAGAAACAGGGCAGAAACATTCTGTGGAGTGTGCATTTCCAGCTGCGGGTGCAGTCTCTACTGGAATCTGATTCATATGAATTGTATCAATCTGATGTTCTAGAAATAAGGGATATATATTGAATTATTTTATAGCAAGCATGTATCAATGTGCTTTTTAAAACACAGAAAATGAGGAATGTGACACTTCACTATATTCACAGTTTCTCCTCCACACGCATGTCTCTGGAAAGCAGCAATTCTTTTGACTGAACACCTTGTTTCAGTGCACTTCGTGCCTACGTGGGACTCTCTTGTAGCCTTTGTGGTTAAACTCCATAGCATGTAAAATCAAATGCCCTTCCCACACACATACTTTTGGTGAATTTGTCTGTCTGGCTCTGATTTTACCTCGGCATTCCTACACAGCCACATGATGGTCTTTCATCAAGAACCTCAACACAATACGCTGTTTTATTCTTTACTTGCTCGTTAAAAATATGACAGTCTGGAAATGTCCTGTTTAGAGCCTAAAAGCAGTTTAAATCCTAGAATCAAATTTCTTGTGATGTTTTTACCTCGGATGGACAATTATGCTGATAATAAACTGAATTATGAATTGTTTCACCTGCACAATTGGTCTGCCTGAAAACAGGAATGTCAGAAGACACAGCAAATTGCTCGTATATTACAATGGAAAACATAAAAGGGGTTAGTAAATACCAGTCTTTCAGAAGACAGCTGATGCTCTGACAGTAGAAATGCTAGTCGGTTCTTTTCATGTATCTTTTCTCAGCATTATAACATTGGAAGAAAATTATGTCAAAAAGTATAGATTGCATGTGACAAAAGAAAGATCTTTGATATAATATCTTTACAATTCTTTCCTGATGTTAGCTTAAGAGACCACAGCATAAAACATAGTTGTCCCACACAGTAAGGGATTTACCTTCCACATCTGCATTGCTTTAATATATGAAGCAGAAGGGAGAAGTTTTCAAGGATGAAAAGTTTTCACATTCACCTGATTCTAATTTTTCAATTCATTAGCATATTTTATATTCTGAACAGAGTGCCACTTTTTACTTCATTTTAGGAATAGCACTTCATCTGTTTGTTCAACTGAGCTTTAAAAGCACTCAAGACAAACCTGTCCTTTGAAGATGACAAATCACTTCACAGTTCCTGAACAGAATCAGCATCAAAAAGGTCCTCAGAGAAAAAGTATCAGCCGTAGGCCAACTGCTTTGCCAAAGCCAATATACCAGCCTCCTGCAAGCTTATTTTTCTTGTGTTTGTCAAAGTCTTTGTCGTGTAAACTCAAGCAGGACAAGCTTTGGGCGCTGCTGGGTCTCCGCTTGCTCTGTCTGACACCCTCAAGCCTGTACTGGAGGGCTCTCAAGGGCTGAAGGGCTGAGCTCAGTAAGAAAACGCGGCAGTGATTGTCTGAACTTGTGCCCCTACTGTGAAACTGAACCTCTGTCTGGCAGTTTTGCTGTACAGAGCCCTTTCCATACCGGTGAGATGGGAAAGGGATGCCAGCACAGCCCCACAAAGCTGAACGGCAGTCCTAGGGCAGGGGTAGGCAGGGGGGGACGTTGAAGGAGCACGGCAGGTTCTCTGACTGGAATGGTTAACGTTAAAAGGCCACATTTTTAGCTTACTAGGGCACGAGTTCTTTGCTGCTCCTATGATGAAGACATGTAAGAGAGAGGAAAGGCTTTAAATGGAAGTGAAATGAAGAAGTCAGGGTTAACTAAAAGAGGAAAATGCCACAAAAAAGCATGATATGGTCAGGACAGAAGGGGGAAGGTTGTGATATAACGTTTTTCTCCTATTTACTGATTAAAAATTATTAAAAAGCAGCTATAAATTAACAGCAGGACACTACCTTTGGCTTCTTTTGAAAACAAGTGGCATAAAATAAAACCTCAGGGTCCATTTGAAGCTGGGAATACTATAATCACACTGGGGCTATGCTTGCAGTGAGATAGACCAAAATCATGCTCTTCCTCCATTAGATTGTCTTTTATTTTAAACTGCCCTTTAATCAGCGTGTTCCTTGACAGCCTACACCCCACACCCCACTGTACTATATATTCCTTGCAGTACCTCAACTGGCTCCTGCCAGTCAAGCTGACAAGGATCTGACCCCAGGTCCTGACGGCAGCTGGTCGCTCCTGTGCCCACCAGAGCGTACTTCCAGACTCGCATTGTCACTCACCCTTCTGTGCCACAGCTCCAAAACTCTCCTGTTTTGGCATAGGGGTAAATGCCTGCGCAGATTGCAAGGCAGCAACAGATCAAGCCCATAAGTATATTTTTCTAAGTACTGATTTCATTACTCCACTCCAGCCCAGCTTTCAACAGAACTTCTATTTCAGAAACTGGTTTCCTTCTTCCAAACAAAGGCAATGGTAGGTCAGTACAAGTTACACTCTGAACTGATGTCTATGTACAGAGAAATATTGAATTAGATGGGGCTATGTCAATTTACACAAGCAGATCTAATTCTTTATCTCTTACTGTCTTACTGACTTTCTCCTTCCATGTTATTCACTTACCAATATCATTCTTTTACAAGCACTGCTTCCTTCTCAGACCATCTCTCTCTCTCTCTCTCTCTCCATTCCAGCCTTTCTCAACACCACTCCACAGAGTATCAATCTTATCGATAGCCCCTTTGGATACAGCAGTCAGCCAGCCTCCAAAATCATCTCTTCTTCACACTTCTTTTAGACCAGCTGTTGAAAGCTCCCACCTCAAAAGTTTGTTTTTCATCTAGAAAATGATCTTACACTGTTTTACACACCCTGAGATGTACTTCCAGCTTGGCTGTAAGAGGCTGAGTAAAAGAGAGGTGGAGGACTCTCTCTATAAGACAGCTTTTTAATTTGATGGAGTACATGTTTTTTTTTCCCCTTGTGAAAAACAAATAGATGGGAGTTCATTTACAGTAACATTATAACATATATCGCATGCTATTCTGGGAGAATAAGTAACTGGTGGGCTGCTTGAGGCACTGCTAAAATGCCTGAGAGTGTGTTTATGTGAAAATGTTGTGAAACAGAAAACTACTCTTTGCCTTGGACACGCCGGTAGGAGATAAGCACTATCTGTATCAAGTGTCTAGCCAAGAATTAGGGCTTACAGCCGGTGTGAGATTGTGAACCCTGCCCTGTAGTTTTCCAGGATTTTTTTGAGTAACATAGTTTAATAATTTGTCAACCATTTAGCTAACAAGCATTATTTGCAAGGTGTAAAAGAAAGTGGCTTTATGAAGGAAGTGTTGGGATTGATTATATGGTCTCATTGCAGCATGTATCATATAAATGACATGCTGCAACCAGAGTTCTACGAGGGAGAAATTTTTTTGAGTGAGAGGTTCTGCCAGGCGGCCATACTACGGCCAGAGCCCATTCCACCGCCCCAGCCAGGAGCGGGGCAGCTGGGGGCACTAGGGCAGCCCCAGCCCTGGGCATCGGGCGCTTCCCTGGGCACGGGCCTGGGTAGGGTGGGGGGAGCCCCGACAGGCAGAGGGTCAGGGCTGGTCAGGGCTGTGGACAGATTCAGCACTGAATCCAAAGCACGTTCTTATTCCTAGCAGAAGTGCTCCGTGCCTCCTTCCTGAAACCCCTTTCTCACGGTAAAAAAACTTACCTTTTTAGCTGCCTTTGGAGGGTGGTTGTCAGCCGGGCTGTGTATCCCAGAGAGGATGCTAGATGACTTGACCAGAAATGCTTGGCTTTACGCAGCATCTGATGTATCCACTGGCAGGTTAGCGTGGAGGTAAGTATCACCTTCCCCAGCCATTTTAACCTCGACTGATGGAGGAAGGGAGGTGTGCTTACTCCAGGGGGCAATTCCATGTGTTTTGGAATGTTGTATTAGATCTTCAGGTATAAATTTAGGATTAAAAAAATGCATCCTTAACTGATCTAGTTAAGCTCCAAGTTATAGCCCAAACGTTGAAAATTGACATGTTGATTTAGGTGCTTAACTTGATTTTCTGTGAGTTGATGCCTCAAAGGCTTGGGTTCTCAGCAGTGATTAGGTATTAACAACATTCCCAAATGTCCTACTTAGCATATGCAAATCCTTGAGGAGACTGAATTCCTTCACTAGCTCATTTCTGCTGTTGGCCACATAGGAACTGAATGAAAGATTTCCTTGTTTCCCCATCCCAAACCTCCGATGCTCAGAAGCAAGATTCTCATCAGGAAAAATATTTCCCATATTTCAGCACGAGGACGTGAAACACGGAGCGTGGGCATGCAGCTGTGTCAGTCTCTTGTTGCAGAATTATCTGGTTACTACAGCACACAGATTCAAAGTCTTTTCCACCTGAATTAGAACCTGACCTTCTGTCTCCCGTATTCAAACTTCAAGAAAGTCTTTCTCTTACTTTCAGTTGAAAATGCCATACTTGGACACTACTTTCATTAACATCTATTTTTACAGGCTATGATGAAATATGGATTCAAATTTCTGCTTTGAACTGGGCAGAGTACAGATCCAAACCAAGATCTTTCAAAACCCATGAGCATTTTAACGAGGCTAAAAAATACCCCAGGCTGGCATGCCTTCTTCAGTGTGTTTCTCACACCTTCAACTCAACTTCAGATTACCGGTAACAACAGTATGCATTTTCTGCAGTTATTCCATGATACAGTAGCTATCTAAGGTATTTAACTATATCACTGTAAGTTATGTATTGTATAAAGGGGATGAAAAAATGAGAGGAGGTCCAAGCCTATAAGCCAGAGAACTGTAATGGGCAAATCTATTAGAGGATGGAAGTAGTAGACACTTAAAGAATTATGATGTACTGGGAAAGAGTTGACGTGGCTTCGTAAAGCATTGCCTTACAGCCTCCTTGGAGTTCTGTGGAGAGGTTAAGAGCTGCATGGAAATGCCTACTGCGGTGGAGATGGTGCACTGGAGCTCCCAGAAGGCACTTGATAAAGTCCGTCACCAAGCACCTTTAAGCAGTCGCTGCATAAGCTGGAGGGCCCTGGAATGCAGTTCAGCATGTGCATTAAGGGGTGGAGCACAGAGGTGACCGAGACTGATGATAATACTGAGTTACTCAGGGTAACAAAGATAAGGATGGAGAGTGAAAAACTGCAGAAAATCATATGGTGCTAATGACAGTGAATACAACAGCAGATGATGTTTGGAGTGCAGACACATGCAAAGTGACTCACAGACAGAACAAATCCCAACTTCACACATAAAATAATGAGCTTTCACCTGACTCCAGGGTGAAATTGCCACTCTGGGGTGGAATCTTGAGGTTACAATACCTCGTTCCAAGAATACATTGCTTCAATGCTTGGGGGAGAAGGGTGTGTCAAAAAGGAAGTCATATATTAGGAGAGGTACAGGACAAAACAAACATCGCTATGTCAGTGGAGAAATCCATGGTATGAATACGGAACTGCATGTGGTTCTAGATCCCTCATCTCCAAAAGGATACATTAAAATACAGGAAAAGCTCACAGAAGGACAAGTACAGTAAGTACAGAATAGCTTCCAAAGGAGCAGAGACTGCATGACTGCTCACTTGTGGTAAGTAACTGATTTAGGGGATACATGCGGGAAGCATACAAATGGCTGGGTACCAAGAGGATGGATAGGTATGAAGTCTTTACTGTCCCTTGTATTGAAATACACAAGAACCAAGGATCATCAAATGAAGTCAGAAGGAGGCAGTTTAAAAAAAAAATAGAAAAAGGTGGATCTTCATACAACAGGTAGCAAACATGGAACTCTGGGAAGAGGTTGAACATCTTCAAGGAAAGATGAGAAATACTTGGGGAAGAAATCCATTAAGAGTTATTAAATGGCAAAACCACTCAGGCTCAGGAAATCACCTGAACTGAAACTAGTTGGAGGATAAATATCACATATGCTTCCCTTGCTTTACTCTCTCCTACATGTCCACTTACAGGAACCATTGCAGACAAGATAAGGTACAAGACTGAGCCTTGATCCAAACCATTGCAGTTGTAAAATGCTAAATCCAACTCCAGTTTAATCCTACGTATTTGTTTCTATATAATATCAATACAAAAATCACTAAATGGTTCCTGACGTGCTTTCACAAGTGAATGGTTTGACCATGTGTTACTACAGTTCTTCTTACGCAGAGTTCTGAAGTTTGGCTCATGAGCTCAACACAGATATTAAAGATTTCAGTAGAGATGTGAACAGAGATGTGAAGGTAAAAAGACAAAGTGTCTTTCGCTGGGAGTGGGAGAGGATGTCCTGGGTTTTGAAGTGCAAGAACATTCTGAAAGACAGACAGAATCAATGTTTTAAATCAGTCATTTCTAAAGCTAATTAAAAACCTTACTGTTCTAAGCAGGTAGGAGCATTTGTGTATAAGCTGAAAACACATTTAAACTGCTGTAATATAAGATTCTGACTTCTGCTGAGCAGAACGATGTACCTTCAGAAGGTGCAAATGTCTGATTTCATTGATTCTGTCTGCCTTGTGTTCTCAGACAATGTCTACACGACTTAGCTTTTTGGTATGACAGAAACAGATGAAGGTACTAGAGCACTGAAGCCCTGTACTTACACAACATGCGGTTCAGTGGTTTTACTTTGGGCTAAACGTTGCCTAGGCTCCACAACAGAACACACCCATGTACAGGGTTCGAAGCTGTCCAAACGACCAGCCTCTCACTTGGATCCTTGTTGCTCCCTTGGGACGCAGGGTGTGCTTGGCATGCAGCTGGAGCTCACTTTCTGGGTTCATTTCCTCTAAAAGGAATCTAGATCTGACCCAGTGGGCTGCAAGGCGTGACTACGGACTGAAAGAAAGGAAAGCGTTAACAGCTTCTCAGCTTGTTCCCTTGAGCTTTTATTATGGGTAGAAGTTCTGCAAGAGAAAGGAAGAGAGGTTTGTGCTCATCAGCTAGGTGTGAGAGGTCAAATCACCAGCTGACAGGCACTGACACTAAGAGAGGAGTTAATGGACTTTTAATAAGTGAGCTGGGCCAATAATCACACATCTACCTGGCTCCTGAGCTGCCTTTATCACAGGAATGTAATTTTAAGCCACATCCTTCTGAAAGATCTGAAAATTTGTAGATTCTCATTAAGGATAATACCGGTTGTCAAATTTGTAATGAATTAAAAGTAACAGGATTTCACAGATTAAGAACATTTGCATTTTTCCCATTCAAGTGCCCAATTATCTATCATCTGTGCTGAAAAAAATCAACTGGCCACTGAACTTAAAACCCCTTTTGTTAGAAACAGAATCAGAGACCTGTCTTCATTAGTATTAGCAAAGTGCTTTAAGGCTTATCAGAAAAGGATGGTAGCAATAGAAATACTTAGATGAGAGATAACTAACACACCAGTCTTTTCCTTAAACTCACATCAGTGCAGAATGATTATCTTCTCTAAACGTAGGGGCACAGATGTTTCGCTTATATAGATTATACTGAGGAAGCTGAGTATTGCACTCATGCAAAACTCTCCGAATTCAACTGTTCCTGTACATAATCCTGCAAAATAGCTGCTAAGATTAAGAGAATGAATTCCAAATAAATGCCCACTGGAATAAGAAGGATGTTTATCATATAAACACTCTAATAGCTAACCTGACTTTTCCCTAGTAGAACATTTCTACTATAGGAATTTAACCCATGGACACACATAATTAGCTCTTTCACCTTAAAGTTGCTGAAAGAATGATTTGCTTAAGAAGATTAGTCGTTTTAGTGTTCAATAGAAGTACTGACAAATGGACCTAAAATGATTATAGGGGAACTCTTTTAACACCATCTTCTGATCTTTTATATTAAAATAGCATGCCTTTCAGTCAAAAACCTTTTAATCTGACCTTTTGTGTTCTTCCAAATTAAGGCTCAACTTCTAATACTCTATGTATTCAAACCTTCTATGTGATGAGATGGTTTTCCAGGCTGTATTGAGCCACATCGAAGACGACCACTGTAGTATCTCTAAATGGAACTTTAGTGCTAATTTATTTCTTCTGGTCATTGTCACTGCATGCAGCTTGCTGTCTGCACTGGAGCACTTTACCATGTCAGCAGTGACAGGACAACTGGTTTTGAGCTGTGCTGTACCAAAATGACTTGAGTTAAAAATAATTTTCCAGAAGAGGGATATTTTTAAGGGCATGTGGAAGACAGAAGAGGTGATACTGAAAAGCTAAGACAGGAACAAAGCTGTCTCAGATGGGTTGTGGCAAGTAAATGGATTTTTCAATCAGTTTGGCTGTATACCATAACGTTGAGGCATAGAGTAAGCGCTGTAATAGAGCAAGCATTGTAAGTCGCTTACAGTGGCTTTGTAGCTATTGTTTACATGACAGTCTATTTTCCCATATCAAAGATAAGGGTCAAATTTTGAATTCCTTATACAGACTTACAGAGTAATCCTCATATTTTAGGCAGTGAATTATCTGGATCCTTCATTGCTACGCCGCTTTATATGGGCACTGAAATAATGTGAATTACATTTCTATTTTTCCTACTCCTATAATTCTAGGTCTATTTATCAGCCTTGGGAGATTTATCTTACTCAGCTGTTAGCAACAACTGAAAGACTGATGCCATAAACAGAATTCAGTTTATATTACTAATTCTCAGTAAAAATGAGTAGCGTTTCCATTTTAGTTTTAAGTCACACTGCCATCTACAGATTGAATAAACACTTGCAATGCTTTGCTTAGGGTAACAGGGCAATCCAGGTTGCAAGAGGTCTCCGTTCTCTAGTCCATCTGCCTCCACAAAACAGAGTTGCCTCTGAGCCCAGACCAGGTTGCTCAGAGCTTTATCCTGTTGAGTCTTGGAAACCTCCTCAGGTGGAGACCGCACAGCCTCTGGGCAGCCTGTTCCACTGCCTGGCTCTCCCAACGGGGGAAGAACCAATCTGAATCTCTCATTTCAATTTACGCTCATTGTTTCTTGTTCTCCTGCTGTGCATCACTATGAAGAGCCTGGCTCCATCTTCTTGCTAACCTCCCTGTGGGCACTGGGGAATTGCTGTTGGTTGCCTCCCATGCTGTCTCTTCTCCAGGTTGAAGAAGCCCAGTTCCTTCAGCATCTCAACTGGCAAGTGATCCAGCCCCCAAACAGCCTGGAGGCCCTTTCTGATCTTACTCCTGTTTTTTTATGTCTGTCTTGTGCTGGGCATCAAAACTGGGCGTAGAAGTTAAATGTGGTCTAACAAGTGCTGAATAATGAGACATAATCCCTTCCCTTGATCTACTGGATGTGTCCCTGCTAACACATCCCAGGAGGCTGCTGGTCATCCTTGCTGCCAGGGCACACAGCTGGCCTGTGTTCAGCTGCACACAGGGCCCCCAGAGCCATTCCCCAGCCTGGGCTGCTGCAGCGGGGCTTCCTTCCTAGCAGTAGCGCTTTGCATTTGTCCTCGCTGAATGTCACCAGGTTCCTGTTGGCCTGTTCCTCCAGCATGTCTAGGTTCCCCGAGTGGCAGCCTGATCCTTCAGAGTATCCATTTGATCCCTTAATTTGGTGCCATCTGGAAATTTGGTGAGGTTGAACTCCATCCCCTCCTCCAGGTCACTGACAAAGACATTGAACAGGATGGGGCCCGGGAGAGACCCCAGTGGGACTCACTCCAGGTAGGGTACGACCCGTCAACCATGACCCCCCGAGCCTCATCCAATCACTTTTTTTACCCATGTGGTTGTCCACCTATCCAGACCATAATGTCCGAACTTCAAGAATATTGTGGGACAGTATCAAAAGCCTTGCTGAAGTCAAGGTAAATGACATTTCCTGCTCTCCCCTTTTCCACAAATCCACTCATTTTATCACAGTTAACTGTTTGGGGTTTTTTTTAATTAAGAAAAAAAATGTAAAAGTTTTTTTCCAGGGATGGTTCCATTAACATTTTTTTTGCCACCATGAGGCTTTACAGCAACAGAAATAAAGTCTACATCCTGTAACCAATAAAACAGAGTTTTAGTTTTATTATACGTGGTTTTGCAGTTATGTTAAATTACTCCCTCATCTTGATGAGCTTACTTGAATAGGCACTAAGTTACAGCTATGCACTGCTTAATCCTGGAATCTTTAGCATTAATTTAAGTTGGGGGATTCATCAAGTGTCTGATAAAGTATCAGATGACTTGTCACTGACTCAGGATTTTTACCTTTTAACACTTGGTGCCTGCACACAATGAAAACACAATCTATTTAGTGAACCTTGGTACAGCAACTTTTCAGTTAAGATACCTGTAGGCTGCAAACTTGTAACATTATTGCTTGAACAGCATTTAGTATAAACCATTTAAAAAAAAATGTTTATGAAAAGATACATTTGTTTGCTGCAAACATTTTTCCAGGAGTTAACTTTGCAAGTCAGATGTCTATGCACATATGAAACTTCCTTTAAGTTCTGTTAAACCGGCCTCGCGTAACACACAGCTTTATTCCAATGCATCCAAGGGTTTACATTTAAGGTTTGGAATGTTTTTGGAACATGCCAAAGGATTTTAGTGGGGTTTTTTCCTAATCACTATGAATCTTGATCTATGATTTTTTCCTGTTTCTGGCTTGAACCTGTTATTCTCCCTTATTTTCT
>Ga0181612_115660_pt1 | contig 15392 bp, 10 predicted proteins | sample HoacroProtozoa21_FD_119630 | JGI IMG/M metagenome (GOLD analysis project Ga0181612, IMG submission 119630) | Hoatzin crop microbial communities from Cojedes, Venezuel. Combined Assembly of Gp0051906, Gp0051904, Gp0051908 | reverse complement strand
TGTCACATAATATGGGGAAAATTGTCAAAGTATATGTTGTTCAGAATTACTCTTAATTGTAGTATTCTTGACTGATGAACTAACTTCACTTTCAGCATCCTCTGGGCCGGATAAACTTGGCTAACTGCACTAATCATCAGATTGAACCCGCCAACAGGGAGTTCTGTGCCCGTCCCAACACGTTTGAACTAATAACTGTCCGTCCTCAGAGGGAAGATGACAGAGAGACTCTTGTCAGCCAATGCAGAGACACGCTCTGTGTCACAAAGTGAGTGGTTAGTCATGAAGGTGGTGGGAGGTTATGGGATGTGTGTGGGAGGGGTGTCTTGCCTCAAGTAATAGTTTTTATAACATAGGAGCTTTACAACTTACACGTGCCAATGCAAAGCTCATTTAAATGCTAAGACTTTGGAATGATGCTTGAGCTGTTTTGATAACTTGGTCCTAATTTGTCTTGCTGTCCCATTTCAGTCTTCTGAGAACAAAGAACTCAACTTTCTCAGAAGTGGAAATGCCTGGTAGCTTGGTAGCAGGCTGGTGGAATATTGGATTGCGTTTTTTCCCCTGCTATTTAGGCTTCAGTGGATGATCAGCTTGACATTTTTCAGAACAATGAAGCAGAGGTGGAAAAGGATGCATCTAATCCATTGAGTTCTTTGCTTTTCAGAAACTGGCTGTCTGCTGATACTAAAGAAGAGCGTAACCTCTGGATGCAGAAGCTCAACCAAGTCCTTGTTGACCTTCGCATGTGGCAGCCTGATGCCTGCTACAAACCTATTGGAACGCTTTAAACTCTGGAAGGGAAATAGGAAGAAAGTATGCATGCAAAAACTCTCATGAACTATACACACACAAAAAAAACCCCCAAAACTTAAATGAAAATGTGGGAAGTCCTTCTTGGGTCACTTCTGCTTTAATTTTGAGTGAGTACGTAACATTACACAGGACTATGCAGTATTTTTATTTCACTTTAAGATTTTTTATAACTTCATTACTTCCTAGCTTTTGAGTATGGTAGGAAGCAATTAGCTTTTTCTAAACGTGCTAAGTATTTATGTAACCTCCTCTTTTGGAAGTCTGTTTTAGCGAAGTACATAGTCATCTTTAAACAACTAAATTATTGCAGGAAATCACACTTCAGGGCAGGAAGTGGAGGCAAACTAGTGAAAAAAACAAACTTGTTACGTAACTGAGCTCTGAAAGAAACAAGAGCTCAGTTCTCTAACAAGGATGGTGCTGAAGCACAAGATTTGATATCAGAGGGTTTGTCAGTTGTTTTTTGTAATGATCAGGCATAAAAGTTACTAGTAAATTCTATTCTACAACATGCAATATAGGTATTTCTTTCTTGCACAGTGTGCTTTGGTCAGGACAAAAGACATGCACGACAGTCATACTTTTGCAGTTTCTCCTACGAACTGGTATGGATCAGTGCATGGCATGTATACTTTGTGGTTTACAGGTGTGGAATTATGTATGCAGTATATTGCACTTTGATAAAAATGAAAGGTCTTGAATATTTTTCTTAGGTCTTGCTGTAATAAAAAAAAGACAGATAAAAAATAGTTTTAGGGTTGTATATGTCAGTATTTCCTGGGACTTGCAGTTTGTACAAGCTAGAATTCTCTTTGTCTGAGAACCAGGAATAGGTTGTAAAAGTGCTTTTTTTCTGTAAGACACTACAAAGCTGCTACACACCAACTAATACTCCGCTGGCTGAAATTATGGGCCTTCCTCTCCCCCTCATAGACATATGCATAAATGCAGATAAAAGCAATATTCAGACCCGTCATTAAAATGGCAAAACTTCTCAGTTAAAGCTTGCAATTTTCACAGCTTTTCACTTAGTGAAATACTATCTCATTACTTCACTATTGTGAATGCAGTAGTGGAATACTTAAAATTGCTATTGCTGTTATATATTCACTCTTGAAACACTAAATTGTGTTAGCTTCTACTGGTTTCATCCTGCCACTTTTGTACTTGCTTTTAAGTCTAGTTTTCTTTTTCTGATGTCTTTAAATATTTCCAAAGTATGTATTGAGATTTATTTTATTCATTTAAAATAAAGAATAAAACACTTTATGCTTTTTTTCATAATGTTATCTGTGCATTTGAGATACTAATTTGTAGGCTGAAGAAGAAAAGCTGGACTCCACACAACGTTTAAGAAAGGATTGTGTTCACTATGTCTATCCCAAAATACTGCTTGATTTGCGAAAATAATGTGATGCCTCTGGGGTAGCTAGCTCCAAACCTTGTAGTGGAAGGCCAGATAGTCCACGGGCAGTTACCAGGAGTTGGCTGGAATGTTTGCGCATGTAGAGGCTGCTGGAGACCAGCAGCTCATCGCGTGTGAAGTGGAGAGATGGTTCTGCTCTCTTGTGGTGGAGGCACAGCAGCAGAGTAGCAAAACAACATGGACAGTGGAAGGACGGACTTTATCTGCAGATGCATGGTAGGCTGTCTACTTAAACTGCCAAGCAGATGTTAATAAAAATCATTGGATATAAAATTATGAAATGAGTCCAGAGAAAGGTGTTAGGAACAGAACTGGGTCTGAGAGAATAATTTCACATAGGCTAATTGGGCTGTTAACCATTGTAGAAACAACTCTGTTCACTGCCTGAGATGAAAATTTATCTTCATCAAGGAAAGGCAGAAAGTATAACAGGTGATGGCAGAGAAGCTGACCTGGGCACTGAGTTCCAAGAATAAGTGGTTGGTGGTGATGGCATGTGTCTGATGCCAGCTTAGCAGCAGGCCTGCCTTTGGAGCTTAGTGCTGCTGTGTGCCTCCTCCCCTGCCCCAGTCCCTGGCTCTTATAAGCATGAGCTGTGGAAAGGTCTTCAAAAATGGTGGTGGGGGTAGTCTGCTTTCTGAACATTGCAAGATAGGCCTGAGGGAGCAAGGAAAGCGCTGTGGTGAGGGGTGAGACTTGGCACAGGCTCTTGGCTGCCGGTGCGCTGGAGCCTGGATGAGGGCTGGAAGCACGGGTACTATAAAACATCAGCTCAGTATCAACTTGTGCTCTAGCATAATATTAAAATTGATTGCACCCTGTCTGCAGCCCAGAATCCTAGGTATCTTCCATCGAATATCTTGATTTTTGCAAAATTATAATGCTAAATAAGGCTGAAGGGTTAACAAAGCTTCAGATACAAACATGTCACCAAGTGGTGAGAGCTTTCTGCTCTGCAGGTCAGTTTTTTTGTGGGTGTAGCAGATGTTTTCAGAAGAGGCCAGACTGAGCAAATTCACATAGCTTCAGGCACCTATAGATGTTCTATACCTCAAAAATAGTTTCTGCTGTCTGATTTCAAACACAGCTTTAAGTCTTTGCAGAGCAGTTTATGAACAGAATAACATCACCAGAAAAACCCTTCCCATTCGCAGTGCGTTTGGAACCAGCCAGTGACATAGTGCCCCTCATATTCATACGCTGTAACTCTCCGCCAAAAAAGACCTTGACAGACCATTCGTTCTAGAAATCTGTACTGCTAAAAAGCTTGAATTTCATGGAACTATACTTGGCTTCCAAGAGAAACTCTTTTTTTTTTTTTTCCTGTTGGTTTCTCTCTTCCCTGTGCATTTGTCACCTCCAACCAACCGAAGCACGAGGAGACAGTTAAACTAGCGGAACAGGCTGGGATTCATAGTCCGTTACCCCTTTAGAATAAGTAAGCTTTTTCAGAAGCATTTATTTAGATATAGGACATTCATTTTTAGAGTGGTACTGGTAAGTGATCGATGGTTGGAGATGCAGCTCTTCAGCTGGTGTCTGCATTCTTTGAAATAATGGAGCGGCGTAGTGGTTGTAAAAGCTGACGGCTCAATAGGCCCAAAATTCATCTTTATTTGCAAACAGTTCCTGCATTAGTTACAAATCAAGTTTCTGCATACACCCCGATTCTGAACTGCAGAGCTCGCCTCCGAGGCGTGAGGCCATGCGGTTTGGTTCGTGCTCCTTCTGCCGGTGGCAAGCCCGCGTCGCGAAGTCCCACGGAAGTCCCCGATCAGGCACGGAGCAATTGCACTGGGCAAACCCGAGGGCTCTGCATCAGGATTCGGCTTTGGGGTTTTCAGCTCATCTGTGATTGATTGAGAAGATGCTGTTCTGATTTTATAAGAAGGCTTTTATTCCTTTGTTCAGAAATTCAAGATGTTCATTAATAAGAAAGTCTATAAATGGAAAATGCTTTGCTCTGGGCAATGAAGCTCATTTTAGCTGAGGAAATTTCAGTTTTACTAGCTTGTAAAACTCCTAATTGGTGTTATTAAATCCCAACCTCAAACAGAATACAATAATTTGCAATGAGATTGCCTGAAAATTTGGCTTCTAAACACATACTCTTTCCTTCCCCCTTTAATTGCTACATTTCTGTATTTTGGTGTAGAGGAAATTATCTGATATTCTATAATTACTGCCTGTGCTGTGCTTGGTCTACAGTGAAACCACGTGGATGCATTTGTTTCTGTCCTTGTGTTGTTTTTAATGAAAGATGGGAAGCCTGAATAGGTAATAAAAATTAGTTAGAAGGTTTTCACACGCCTTGCCAGTGTGCCTCAAATGTTATGCTGTTTCGTGGAGAGCATTTGTGCAGAAAACAGGTAGATTTTCTTCTTTTTCTGATATTAAATAGTCTTCCTCAGACACGCCTCTGTGGAGTTGAAACTAGTTCTTGGGAGACTGGATATTTTGGTAACATGGAAATGCCTTGAATGAATTGGGGCCTTATTAGTAAGTATCGTTCAATTAAGGAGTGTATTCCCTTTGGGGTTCCGAAAGTAGGTGACTTGAATATTTCCTTAAATGTTAGCAGATTCCCAAAGGAGTTTCTGTCTTAATACAAGATGTGGCATTGACTGTACTTTAAAAAAAGAGGATCTAGGCTAGCAATAATATGTGCTGTAATCCAGATAGCACTGCCAAGCCACCCTCTGCCTACTCAAAATTGTGAGCCGATGCCTCTCCTCCAGCCACGGCCCGTGTGCGGAGCTCCCTCCGCGGCCAGGCCATCTCCTGTGGTTTGGCTCCCCGGCCACCCCGCCGTACGCACAGAACATGTTCAGAGCAAAGAGCAGAGCAAATCTACCTGAGCTGTGGCTAACGGGGATGGGTTTCAGTCACGTCAAGTTAACACTTTCTCTTTACCAGATGGTTTCCGCATGTAATTAGTGACATTTTGTGCTGTCTGAGCCCTTCATCACCAGCAGGGCTGCAAGTAGGGTAGAGCGCTCTCATTTCTTCTTTAGTTATTTACTCGTTTATTTGGCTAAAAGCATTGGATAAGCTGACAAAAAAAACTACTAGTAATTCTCAACCTTTAACTCTGCATACGAAGTACAGCAGGTAAGAGGTACCCAGTATTCTCAGTGTTCCCCTGGGTCATGCCTGTAAAAGGTACAGGCCGGGGGTAGATCGTATTTGTCAGGAAGCAAAAGAGTAAAGATGCATTAAAGCTTTAAAAAGTGCCCTGTTTTAAATACATGAAGGGTTGTCAAGTTACCGTCTTGTTAATGGCGGGGAAGAGAACCCGCGCTCAGTCAGCCCCCACTAACGCTGCCAGGCAAATCAAAATTCTAGCGCCTCGTTATTCCTGGCACATTTTAATAAGCAAATAGCAGCTAAATAATGTATTGACAGTTGGGGCAATTACATACACACAATTTATGGCAACATAATGAGTTTGGGGTTTCCCCCTCCCCCCCCTTTTGGGATCAGATTAACTGTTGAAACGGCACAAACGGAAAGCCCAGAAATAATGTTCTGCAGAGAAAAGAAAAAAACAATGAGGTAGGGCTAGGAGTTTGCTATATATGGAAAAAATCATATGGATTTACAAACCAGTGCAATAAATGCTCTAGCTTGCTGGTATCCTTTGATTTTTATTTTTGTATCTTCACAGAAAAAGCATAGCCTACTTGTGCAGGTGAGAGAGAGACAAACTGAGAAGAATGCTGTTGTGTTGCGTCCACTGCTGCTGGCTCTGATGGCTTGCCCTCCCCCTATTTTTGTGGATGTCTTTAATCCTCTCATTAAGTGGAATGCCCTGGGAATCACCGCCATAAACCGCAGCAGGGCTCCGGCAGTTTGGAAGTCAGTGTCCACCTTGGTCTTTGAATATAGCTTCGATCTGGTCGTTGAATGGGTTCTCCTTTCCAAGCACGTGAGGCCATTCACGTAGCGCCTTCTGCCAGGTGATGCTTGTTCCAAGGGCTGCAGCAACCTGCAAACAGCACAAATGCTATCAATTATTTCTTGTGCCTCTGTAAGGTAGTTGTTTCATGCCAGCGCTCGGCAGACCCCACCAGAAGGCAGACTCCCCTGTATCGCCACGTGATGGACCGTAACCTCTAACCGAAGACAATACTCCACTCCAGCTGCTTGAATGGGGGAAGATCCTTCTGAACAGTAAAAATAAGGTGAGGACCATATATCTGCACCTCCCTGACCAGTCATTTGGTCTAACGGTAGTCTCCAGCCGCTTCCTGATGCCTACAATGTCTGGTCCATAAACTTCTATTCAAGCCCCAGAGTGATTCCCCCCCCCCCAAACATTTTGAAAGTATTTCAAAAGCATCACTAGGATATAATACATAAAACTCTTGCAAGCCCAGCAGAATTCATGCTCCTAAATGCCTCTGATACTTCTAATAAATTTTCTCTCCACTACCCTATAAGGAAACCACGGGTGTTGAAAAAGAGGCCAAATTATAGCTAGGTTCCAAACGACGCAGCTCTGATGCTCTGAGTTTGTGCCTGCTGCAGGGTGTCTTCAGAGCTTTTTTTCCACGAGACCTGCAGCAGTGGCAAAATAGCTTTTCTCCTTGCTATCAGAACTACTCTAGCTTTCATAGAGCTTTTGCCCTAGAGGTTATGCACCAAAAAGAAATTTCGTCTGCTCTGTTGCCAGGTGAAAAACATCAGGGGTAGGAGCAAAGGGAGGGGAGAACAGCCTGAGTCTCCTTTAATCAAGTTTTCATACCCTGCTAATGCTTTTTTGTTTTCAATTGCTGACCAACAATTATATTCTGCTTATATGGCAACTTTTTCAATCCTAAAACTCACTCTGACATGGATTATAATTTTGAGGCTTATATAGGGCTACCAAAGCCTTTTTTTTTAAGGGTCAGGATGGGTTTATGGAATCAATCTATTTGAACACTGATGTTTCAGAGTTTGGGAACAGACTGGAGCCTTTGGAGAATTTTTATGCACTTGTTTTTAAATCCTGTGCTTTCTGAACGAAACTGTAATGACGGGCCAGGAGACAAAAACCACTTTTTTTCAGAGCTAATGTAGAAAAAGAGACACATTTGTGGGGTGGAAGCTCTTACACTCTGGTCACTTGGGGTCTCATTAAGCTAATGGAAGAACTGGGGCAAAGGAGAGGGATGGGAGATTGTACAGTAGCGTGTTTTCTCCTGATCCACATTTCTAATGCGACCAAATGTGGTTCTTCTGGGACACCCTGTGCCTGCCAGAGGGCTGAGACCTGTCTCTGTCAGAGTGGTCCATGCTGGCATGACCCTCTCCAAACCTTCTTTACAAGCCCCTCAGCCTTCAATATGTTTTTAGCAGAGTTGGTTTGTCTGTTTGTTTGTTTAAAAAACACTGTTACCTTTGGATGGTGCACCCTCCGCAAAAGTGTCACTGGAAGGATGCTCTACCGTGTTCAGGCTACTGCTGGTAGGAATTTAAGGCGTATGTGCTTGGAATGCCCTAAATTATGTACGTCCTGCTCAGATGTCATTTCACGTGATCCTGATGGTTTCGGTATTTCACTCTGGTGAGCAGTGCGGCACCGAGAGGGTTCATGACTCCAGAAATCACTTTTCTTGTTGGTCTTTTTAAATTCCAAAGCTCTTCTGCTTTGAGACCTGCTACAATTCATATGGTTTTTGGAATCAATTTTTCACAAGGATGACAACATCTAAGCTATTTTTTTAAAGGACATATTACCTGTTCCTTACAGAGCCCTGAGTGACCACGATTGGGAGGTAGCTGTGTTTTTTTTTCAGCACCTTCTGGCTATCTTTTTCCTCCTTCTGCACCGAACCGGCAATGGGCATGCCTCTCAGCAAAGTGTAAATACTCAACTAATCTGATACGTGTTACTTCAGCTTTTTCTCTTTTTTTTTTTTCTTGGCTGAAACGTGCTTTGCTGCATCTTAAGGAAAGAGAAGAGGGAGAAGCTAATCACACTCAAGCTGTGCTTTCCTGCCTGTGCATAATCATTAAGAATCTTCCAAGCGTCTCAGGTTCCAGTCTGTGATGCTCAGGGCTTTTGCGTTCTCCCTGGTAACTTTATAAAAGCAAGAAATGAAGCCATTTCTGCAGGATCTTGTTGCAATGCATAGCCCCGTCATCCAAACAAAGCAATCAGCTGTTCTGGAGAGAAGAAGTGTCCTTGAAGCCATCTGGCACTCAGAACGGTTTGCAGTGAGATTTCATAGGAAGGCAGAGATGCTGGGAAAAAAGTCCCTGGGCTTCCACCATAGTCAATGGGAAGAGAAAATCACATTTCTTCCAAGGACAACCGCACTGGACTTTGGGGAAATGTGTCTCAGAGACAGCTCTAGAGGGAACTTAGGAGGACTGAATGATGCATTTTGCTTTTAGGTGTCAAAAGTAAATGGTGTGAATTTCCTCCACCTGCAGCCTGAGGTGCGTGTTTTGGAAAAAAACCTCGTGGAGCCCTTTTTTAGCTTTGAAACTTAAAAGGAATGCAGGTAGGCCCAGAACGAGTGTCTTGTTTGCAGCCTTCTGTTCTGCAACTTAATAAAAACATGCAGGGAACCCCCTTCCCCCTCCCCCAAGAAATCTGCAGTAAGGGAATGCAGTTCTGGGCCTGGCTAAACAAATGAGCACTTGTTGTTTATCCCTTTTTTTCAAGGGTTTTTAAATATAAAATACTGCCTGGAGTGGGGACTATGGGGGTTAGGTTTTCCTGCCTGAGTGTCCTAACCTAGCTTTTTTTCCAATGCATGAAAAAACAGAACAGCTCTAATGGGACAAGGGGAGTTTTGCTTTTTTTCTTATTTCCTTTTCCTTCTCCTTGTGATGCGAAGTATGCAGCTCGCAGTTAGGGAGGTTCAGCTCCCTTCCACCTCATTCTTGCACAGCTGGGCCGCTGACACGTGCTTCTGCCATGTTTATACCAGCAGATTTTTTTTGGTTTTTAATTAAAGAGACAGCAGATAAATGGCAGGTGAAATCCAGGGGCAGACACCAAACCCCTTCTTGTCCTGCCCACTGCTGTACCGCAACGACTTGGGATTGCGGTACCCTTCCAGCTAGCTCACCCTTGGCAGAGGGGAGCACTGCAGTTCCTGTATTACAGACTTCAGATCTCCTCTGCATCTGAAGGTAAGAGCTGAAAGGTTTATGCTTTCCTTGGCGTGCTGCTCAGTTCAGAAATTTGTGAATATTTGTCAAGTGCTTGGAGATCTTCAGGGAGAAATATCAGTAGAAGTGCCCAGGCTAGGTCTTGTCCGTCGCGTTTACAGTCAAGCTGCACAGGAGGCGTGGGGAATAGCTGCAGAGATTGAAGTACGAGCCCCCACTGACTTGACGAGCTGCACGGCATCCGTCCTCTCCCGCTGGGCAGCTCTGTATGGTACAAAAGCCGTACCTGGCCAGAGGCATTCACATCAGTATGAAGTGAATCTTTAAATAAAAGCAGTATGAGGAGAGAGTGAATTGTTTATCATCTCTTTCAACTGTCCTCTTAAATATCACTCTCTGCTCACACTTCCCCTGCTCTTCATTAAGACAGGCACTCTTTTGGAGCAGAGTGCTACATCTCAATCCAAATAGTGGTGTGTTGATAACTGAGTTCAGTATACTGGCAGGAAAAGAAAAATGGATTTAAAGCGGTGGATGTTTGGATAAGGCTAATTAATAAATCCTAGAAGGGCCACAACTCACCTGAAGTGAGGCATATCTACAGCCGGCACCTTGACTGTAAGGGAAAACACTATAAAAGCATTAAGGTCATCCCAACAGCAGGAGGGGGAGATCGTAACCACTGCAGGATGCCAGGTCCCGAGGGAGTGAAACATGGCAGTGCTTGCCTGGATCCCGCGGCTCGGCACCCCGGGGGCTGCGCGTGGGTTTGCAGCTGCCCTTCGATGCCCTTCTGTCATTTTCCTTTGGCTTAGGCAGGATCCCTTTACAATAAATAGTTGCTGCCTTCAGCTCTGAGATGCCTTCCAGCTGCTGGTGGGAGATGGCATGTGGGCAAGAGCCTGGACGAAAAGCTGTGACCCAGTGAGCTCGGCTCTCTCGGTGGCCTGCTGCTGGGGGTTGCATGAAGCCTCGGCGTAAGGCATAAAAATAACGCAAAGACCTTTTCTTCTGCACGCCAGGCTCTTCGTATTGCACAGTTTCCCCAGATGGCAGGGTTGGAAACGGGGTTCGTTTCATCACTGTTTTCACTCTCGTTTCATTTGCCAAGTTTTCTCTAATGGCTTCCTTGCAAAAGGCCTGCAGCAAAGAATCCAGACATGCTGTCTCCATGTCCCCAGGCTGCCAGCTCGTGCTTTCATGCAGTGATCTCCTGGTACTGCGTGACAGCCAGGCAGGAATGGCTGCTGGGACGGAGTCCCTGTTCAAACAGCAGGCTCTTTTGACTTGGCAATGCTAAGCAAAGCCAATGTATTGCTTCGCCTGACCGGCACGATGTGAAGGATTGCAACCAAAGTATTTCGCCTTTGGACTTTCCCCTGCCATTCCCCACTGCCTGGACTGACAGCACAGTCAATGGGGAATCTGCCGAGATGTTGGAATCCGTCAGTGCTTGCAACGTGCTCCCATTGAGGTACTTCCCCACCGACTACTCCCCAGTGTGCAAGGCAGTATCGCATCAGGTTATTTGGTGTGGGGGGTGAATATGTACCAGGTGTCAGCACACATCATAAAACCGGTCCAGAAATTCAGCCCGTGCTTTCGAGCAGGGGGACCTGCCAAGCGGCACTGTCGGTGGCTGGCCGACATGGCAGGGTTCGCTCACATGGGTCCGTTGTGCTGGCTTGGAAAAGAGCGTGGAGCAAGGCAGTGGGTTCCTAGACAACAGCCTGCTCCAAACTGCTCTTGCCACGGCACAGAGAGTATGGCCGTGGCACATGGTGTCACGCACCAGAAAAGCATCACCAAGGACTGTCACTTGTCCTTCCAGCTGCTGCCCAGACCTGCGTCCCTGGGCAGGGCAGGGATGTTGGGAGTGTAGGTGGCTGCTTTGAGGGCACATTTCCCTCACAGCATCAGGTAGCGAGAAACTTCTGGACCCGTTGCTAAGCACAGGGGATGGAGAGCATCTACTGCTGGCATTGGGCAGAGCCCTCTGGCGGTGAGGGGAAAGTCAGCTGTGCTCTTGCTGTCCCTCTCCATCTCGCCCATCTCCCGCAATTTGTCCCCTTGTAATTTAGTCCAGCCTAATTCTTGATCTGAAGAGTCAAGACTGAAAAGTATGGGAAACCGGAGCGGCCTTTACGTTGAGGACCTGCCCACCGCCCCGTGCTGACGTCCTGACCCCCCCCGGCTGGGGGTGACTGTGGTGTGGCCAGTAGGAGACCCCTGGTCAGGCTGTGCCCGCTGGTGCCAGCCATCCCTGCTACGGGCTGCAGGCAGGATTCCGGCTCGCACGCAGTTTTACTCAGGGCGGTATGGGGAAGACTGGCTGCTGCTTCGCTCTGCGTACAAATTTGAAACCTGAAGCTAGTGTGTAAAGAAACAATTGGCTTCGTTTGTAATCAACTGCAGAACATGCTCTATCCAAGTGATTTTGTGGTTTTAAGACCTGTTTGGGCAAGCTACTGGTCAATGAGGGAAGGAAAGCAGCAAAAGACCTTGCAGGAGTTAGAGTGCAGGAGTCTGAAACAGGGACATCTGCTCTGGGGCTAAAGCCACCTCCTCTTTTCAAAGAGAAATCCCCCAGACTCACATCCCTGCAGTGGTCCGACCGGGTGCCTCGGGCAGCAGCAGGCACCGGCATCCTGCCTGCTCCCGCCCATCTCCCGGGGCTGGGTTTTTACCTGGCTGGGGTGGAAGCCATCGACCGGTTCGATCAGCTGCCAGGGCTCACCTCCCATCTTGTGCCACTCCTCGGCCGCTGCGAACAACAGAAGCGGAGGGGTTACCACCGGCGAGCACATAGGCACCCGCCCGAGATGGATCCCGCTCTTCCTCAAAGCGACGCCGGTGTTTTTAAGCACATGATGGCTCTACATGAAGATTATGATAATTCATATAAAGTTGTCAGAGCCAATGTTGTGTACAGTCCCCTCTCCCTGGGGCAGTATTTAAGCCTTTATTGTTAATTTTTTTTCCCCTGCAAATTTTATGTAAGGAAGCGCTTTGAACATAAATGATCGTAAAACAATTCACTTTCTTTCCCAAGTAAGATGGATGCAGTAGCAAGTAAAGCTGTGAATTATTTAATACTGATTTAATACTTTTGCATTTCCCATTTTAGCTGCATCTTCAGCAGTGCAAAAAAATAAAAGAGATAAAGAAAACAGTGCTTTTTAGAGAAAGGGATGGTAACAAAATATTCACATGGGCTGATGTCTGCGGGAATGGACTGTCATTTTCAGTTACTTCTCTTCTGAGCAGTGTTTTTCAACTCCAACAAAATAACCTTTTGAATTCCATAAGCATGACATTCAATGCAAATGACGCTGTTCTGTAAGCCCCAGAGCCATTAGAGAAGTAAAAAGCTTTCTCTCTTCAAAAGCACTGTGGAGTGATCAAACATGGGACTAGTGGATATGGCATTAACAGACTGTAAATTCAATAATTTCTTTTATAATGACAGATTAGGAATTCTTAATAGCATTATGCAGGCAGCCTGTCAGGAGGAAAATGTTCTCCATTCAGGCACCACAGTTTTGACCTAGACTCATCGCTGTTTGTTGGACGGTGGCTATTGTGCCAAAAAGTGATGCCTGGGGCTCCCATACTAACTTTCAATTCACAGAAGGGCGATATTTCTGCTTTAACCACAGAAACCCACTTGAGATGCTTTAGTCAACACCCAAAGTAACCTGTTTCAAGACACAGGGCTTGGACCTTGGTTTCAAATTTGCAATATATCGGGCACAACACATATGCACCTCAGATTACACCACGGAGTGCACCTACAGATGCACAGAGTGAGCTTGCCTAACCCCTTATAGATGATGTTATGCACTGAGTATCAGGCAGTGTATTGTGTTTTACTCTGTAGAGAGGCTATTGTTCGAGTGCCAGAAACAGCAGAAGAGTAAGTAAGATAAGTATGGTTTATATCAAGATGGGTGAATTTAGACCATTGTACTTGACCTCCAAAAATCCTAGAGCAGTTGAACAAATACTCACAGAATATCCCCAGAGTTTGTCTTCAGAGTGCCTGTTGGCCTGGCTAAACTAGACTAGAGCTTGCTCCCACCCACATAATGGAAAAGCCAAAAAAAGCAGCCACTGTGCCCCTATTTACTGCACTACTTCGTAGAGGAACCAGTAAGTTCTTCAGCCAAAGGCAACACCTGAGCTTGAATGCCCATCTGAATCTAGAATAAATGCTAGTACATTCACGTTTTACTCCAAGAATGCTGGGAGCTGCTGTGTATATATATTCCCAGGCCAGCCTGAAATCAATGTACCTATTACAGTGTGCAACCACCGCTAAATATTTGATGTCTGGAGAGTGTAGGGGAGGATTTGCGCTTGCTTCAGAAAGAGACCAGAAAAGTAGGTCAGCAGCCTTAGCTGGCTTTTGAGCACACTCACAAACTGACAGCCTTCCTGACGGGAAGCTCAAATCGCTGGCTCCAGGGCTGTGCAAAACTTTGCAAAGTGTCTTTCAGAGCTGATGTTTGCATGTGCATGTGTGATTTTGTTTACCTCATTTATTTAACACGATGTAATCAAGAACAGCAAATTATATTAAGATGTTTCTTTTCGTGAAAGCAAATAAATTACCTAAAGTTAGTCATTTAACTTATTAAAGTAATTTGCCTACCCAGCAGGTAGTTTGTTGCAAATCCTAATGACTTGTTAAATATTAAGTAGCTGAGGCAAAAGCTGCAAAGAGACTTGGACATCCTGAAACTGTGCTACCACATTGAACTTGGCAGTGCAGCCCACTTCTCAGATAAAGTACTGTCTTTTGGACAGAAAGACTCCATCTCCGATCCTCTCTTCTTCAACTGCTCCGTATGGTCTGCATGAGACCCAGCACCAGCTTCCTGAACTGGGTCATGTAGGATAAAATAAGTTTGTGAATTTTGATAGGATTTGGCTGCAAATGAGATTTTTGCAATAATCTTAGGTGCCTCGGCAGCTTCGTGATTCCAAGGACAGCCAGGCACTGACGGGGAGAGGTGTTAGAGATGTACACTTTGAAGTACTGCCAGGGTCCTTCAGTCCCTTCATGGCTCTGGTTTAACTGTTTGCATTCTGGGATTTAAAATATAGTCCCCAGGCAAAATTTTTCAAAGAGGACCAATGTGGACCTGGCTCTCTATGTGAATATAAAAACAAGGAAATGCAAATGAGGGTCTTTTCCCAATTATTATACACTATTTTTGGAATGTAACAATCCATGCTACTGGGGAGAGGCCCCAGGTGGCCAGGGCTGGAGCTCCTGCCCCGTGAATGGAGGCTGAGGGACGGGGATGGTCCACCCTGGAGAAGAGCCACAGGAAGGTGGTGAGGACGGGGCCAATCTCTTCACAGCAGTGCACAGTGGGAACGGCAGAGACAATTGGCATAACTTGAAACATGGGAGGTTCCAGCTCGACACAGGGGAAAAAGCTGTTTCCCTGCTTTTCCGTCACTATCTAACTACTTGAATATGTTGCCCACCTCAAGCCTTCACCCCATGCTCATCTGCTCATCCTTTTTTTTTTAAAAAAAAAACACGAGTGTGTTTCTCCTTGCAATGGAGCTGGGCTGATGCCTCAAGCTGGACCCAAGCACATATTGTGAGGGAAGTGGACCTGAGAGGGATCTGTCCCCAGCCCCACAAGGACACTGTCCACTCATGCTCGTGGTAACGAGGACAAGTTTCTGGTTCTTTCTTTTTTTTTTTTTTTAAGTGTCAGTTGCAGAAGGCACTGATTTAGGTAATGCTCTTACCTAATGTCACTTAAGATCACAGAAGGATGAGTTTTGTAAACTCTTGAAGTCAAAAGTTAGAATAGTCTGTAGGTACTGAAGGAAGCATATGAAAGAAGGCAGTTCTTCCTGGGAGAGGCGCTTCCACTTTTGAAAACGGTGAGTTAAGAGAGGGTGGCCGTGTTATTCAGGCAGGAAAACTGGCTGAGAAAAGTTCTCCTTCCTGAGGCACTGCTCATCCCAGAGGAGGCAATGTGAAGCCCAGTCAGTGACGCAGTAGACTACAGTT
>Ga0181612_135000_pt1 | contig 15393 bp, 8 predicted proteins | sample HoacroProtozoa21_FD_119630 | JGI IMG/M metagenome (GOLD analysis project Ga0181612, IMG submission 119630) | Hoatzin crop microbial communities from Cojedes, Venezuel. Combined Assembly of Gp0051906, Gp0051904, Gp0051908 | reverse complement strand
CCAGTCCCCTCACCATCCTTGTAGCCCTCCGCTGGACTCTCTCCAGTAGCTCTTCATCTTTCTTGAACTGGAGAGCCCAGAACTGGGTAGAGTACTCCAGATGAGGCCTCACTAGGGCAGTGTAGAGGGGAAAGAGAACCTCCCTCGTCCTGCTGGCCACATTCTTCTTGATGCACCCCAGGATCCCATTGGCCTTCTTGGCAGCCAGGGCACACTGCTGGCTCATGGTTAACCTAAGGAAGGAATAGAAGCCGCCAGGAGGTCCTGTCGCTTTTCCAGATGCTGTTGAGTCTCACACATTTTGTCATCCAGTCCTTCCTAGTAAACCATTTCTGCTGGATAATAGCCACACAGCCAATGTACTGTAATCACTGCCTGCAATGTTGACTCCCAGTCAGTTGAAGATAGACTCTTTTTGCATGTATTTCTATCTAATGTAATGTGAAGTAATGTATCTCATGTAATGCTTAAAATCAGGATTCCTTAGAACTGCTATAAAAAATAGCGAGAATGTTAATTGCTTCTGAAAGCAGATAGTAGGTCTGGGGTTTTTTTATTAGATGCTCCACCTGGTGGAATGAAAGATGGATGCCGCTTAGTAGAATTTATCCTTGTCACAAATTGTCAACAAGGTGATTGTGGATGGGCTTGATCTTTTTTGTGTTAGAACAACACAAAGGAACCTTAGACCGGGAAGATGCAGTTGCCAGAAGATCTTGCTTCAGTTGGGTAATTTTCAACTCTGAAATCAACACAGCAGTTTCTCGGCTGCTCTTTTTTTCAATACTGAGACAGCAAGAATGACCATAATAATTTAAATAGGTAATGTCTATGTACTGCTGGCAGCCCAAACTGTCTTAATTGTCCTTTCACAGGGCTGCTACTTGGATGTTTTTTTCCCAAACTTACTTGGTAACTCACTGGAATTGTAGCATCTGGCAGCATTTTATGTCCTTGTTCAGTTGTGCTTAATGTTTTGTAGCCTCAAAGGGGGATACAGTCTCAAGTTACTTCCAAGTCACACCTAAGCCAGTTGCTGAAGATGTGATTGGATCTTTGATATGTGTAGCTACTAGAATCCGTGAAGATTCTTTTTCCCTAATATGATCCGTAGATTATCTCCCCATCTAGCCTATTTTATTTTCTGTACAAATGCTTATAATACTCATTTTTGTTATGTAGGTTGATGTGCAAATAAAAAGCTCCATCTCAGCAAGAAATTCAAGTAAATCCCAAAGCTCTACATAAAAAAACAGACAAAGTCAAGTAATTTTAATATTTAGTTAAGTGTTGTCGAAATATTTTTCACTGTTTGACTAGCTCCACTCAACAGGAGCCAATATCCTCGTGTTGTCAGTAGCATGCACAATTGCACTAATCAGATCTTTCCTTCCACTACAATTCCTTTTTTGCTTAGCCTAGCTGGGTTCTCCATCAATAAAGCTGATTGCTATGGTTACAGACTACCTTCTGTATGTTAGGCCTGAAGAGGCTGTAAATGAAAATATTTTACTTCAAATGGTTAAATATTACCCTTTCCTCATTGGAATCTGAGGTACATTTACTATAATCAGAGTTAATGATTATTTTTTTACACTAAAAAATAATTTTTGGAACAACTGCATGGGCATTTCACAATTAAAACAAATTATGACTTTCATCAAAACCACAACACTCTGACAAAATGGAATATCTTTTTTCCCCTTTGTTCTCTGTCATGACCTGAGAAGAATTGTGTACAATCAGGTAAACACAGAAGTATATACTTTTGTCATTTTGCTTCAGGTTTTTGTTATTCTTTCCTCCTGTTTTGGAGGTGGAAATGCAGTCAGCTGGAAAGGTGGAGCTGACATCAGTGTGTGCAGCATGGATATTGTTGTGGCAGGAGCTGGCAGCAAGAATGAACAAAAGCATCCAGACTTCCCACTCTGCAAAATCAAGACTGTAGTGGTCCATTAAGTATCACTGCCAAATATATTTATTGCTTTAAACAAACCTGCTTGTTACGTCTATCTCCCTACATTCCTGCATGTGAAATTTTCAGCAGGGGAATTTAATTCATTTCCAAGAACAGGCAGAGAAGAGTGATTAAAATTGGATATCGAGCCTTGTTAACTTTCTCCAATCACTCACTACCAAGGCCACACATCAAACCCAGCCTCTTGTCCAGCCAAGCAACCTATTTTATAGGTACAGAATGGGAGCTATTAAGATAATTTTAAAAATATTTCAGACGTCTATTATCAAGTCAAAACCTGGACACAGGAAAGAACAATGAATTATAAAAAATATTCACATTCATCCTCAAGTACACCATACTACTTCATTTATGAACTGTCATGATTTATGAACAAGTCAAATTACTTTCAATTAAAATTTCATTTTAGTCAATATATTAATAGCCACAGAACTACTTCTGCTTGCAAACTTTATCACAGATTTTTTACTCTGGGAAACCGAAGCAAAAATTTTGATGACTTAACTCAAATCCTGGAATATGGAAGGATTCTCAGAAATACTACAATTCTTTGCATTTCACACCATGTGTTTGACTTGACGTAAAATAGTCACGGAAAGTAAAAATTAGTTGAGAATTAGGGGTTATTCATGTGAGAGAACTGAAAAACATATAAGCTCTTTTCTTAAAAGAAGTTGATTCTTGTTTATCTCAGTTTCTTTGTGCTGTTACAAAACCCTCTTTCCTTCCAGTAAAGAGGCTACTTGTCTCTCTACTCTCAGTAACTACATCTCATAACAGTGAACTGCTAATAAGAGAAATGCTGTTTCTTGAAGTTTACCTGTTGCAAACATTGTAGCTAGAACTTTATTTTCACAGTAAACTAACCTCAAGGAAACCAGCTATGGAGCTAGCAGAGTCAGTATGAAAGCCTTGGCAGCTGGAAATTTTTATTAGGTTTCACAAGTCAGTGGTTCCTATGCTCCTGAAGATACTGGAAAGTTGCATGACAGCCCTGGAAGGTGTACAGAAAAAGATCTACTGCTAAGCATTTTGCACGTTTGTCCAAATCAATAGGTGAAAATTTTTACCTCACATTTCTGTTGCAATATGTATTTTTTCAAACTGTCAGGTAGTGGAAGGCAAGAAGTCAGAGATGCTAGAAGCTGTGAAGTGAAATATAACAATGTTTTATTAAATATTGGAGTCTGAAGCTGCTTCCCAACATGAAAACTAGTGTGTGTAATTGGCAGGCATGTGTGATTTACATTACCCAAAAGCAGGCATATATAATGAACTATTACTATTTACTTTGATTGAAGGAAATTATCCAGTACAGACAAGATCTGATGATCTTAATGGCAGATTAGAAAAAATCACAGACCTCCAAAATATCTATGAACACAGAGAACCACATCTGATGGTGCAGAATAGCTCTTGCATTCTAGCGGACGTGGTGTGGCAAAGTTTCTACTGACTGCATTATGGATGTGTCCAGTTCTTATCTCATCCCTGTGGTGTACTGGAAGAACTGCAATGTCCCAGTCAGCATGACTGGCAAAGGTCCTCATTTCTGGCTGAAAAGTAATTTAAGAAGACTGCAGCTGAAAATTATGTTTCTTTTCAACTTCAAATTTTGAGCAAGTGTGAATAACATTGTCACTGAAATGCAGTGTTGCATGAACCGAGAATGTCCAATTTTGTTTGTAAGTAATTATTTAGAAATTATCAAATGAGACCTTTGATGAGTACAAACCTTTTGTTTCAGTGAGGGAAGAAAAAATAGGACAGTTTTTTTCTAGCAGAAAAGGTCTCAAGAAAGGCATCTTTTTTACCCTGTTTAGAAAGGTATGTGAGTAGAAGTCAGTGTTTAAAGCAGATTTTGTAACAATGCTTTTGACATTGGTGGGATTGGTGGGATTTCATTCTTTTGTAGTGCAACAGGGATAAATTTTTCTGTCATATTTAAAGGAAACTGTTAATTCATTTGGAGAATTTCAATTTAGTTTTTAACCTTGCTTTTGGGTGGATATGAGTTTATTTATTTGCAAGAATAGGGCAACTTAAGGTGGAAATAAAGAGTAACAACGCAAACAGAGATCAGAACTTCAGTGCAGGTAAATCATCCTGGTACTCTTAAATTCATATAGTGTCTTTCTACTGTTGGGCAGTGATTTACATCTCTAGCTCTATATATTTCCCAAAGCAGATGTGATCTACTTTTCCCAGCTTTACTAAATGTTATATAATTGTATAATATATGTGTATGTCCATATGTTCAGCATAAGATTTAAACAAAAGTCTCAAGAGTGGAAGAACTGAATATTTTGTGTCTATCAGCTTTCCTAATTCATTTAGTTTTTAGTGTAAAGATAGAATATATTTTACAATACAGCCAGTTGAGACTAAACACAGTACATTAATTTCAGATTTTTTTATAATGTTTGCATATTAAAGTGTCAGATCATGTTTTTTTTGTGTAAATAAGGACTTGCTAATAGCTCAGCAGAACTTAGCATAAGAAGAAAATTAACTACAGATTAAGGGTTTTATCTACCTCCATAAATCCTTGCAATGTAGTAACAGATGAATATGCTGAGTGAGAAGAAAGCTAAGAAAGACTTAGATGTTTAAGAATCATTTTTTACATAAATAGTTGTAAGTGCATGAGTACTTTATACACAATTTGCAAGTCCAACCATTCTATGACTCTTACTGAACCCTGAAAACACTTGCGGTTGTTATATTTCACATCATTATGCAACCATACTGTTATTACAACATTATGACAGAATTATTACATTAAGCATGATGCAATTATTGGAAATTAATAGTATTATGCATAGCATGATGAAGCATTGTACAAATCAACTGTACTTTAAAGTCAAGCCATCAAAATGTTGATTGCCCACTCAGTTTCAAACAGCCTGTAAGAATGAAAACTGAAATTACATGAAACTGTGAAGTGGAAATACACTGACTCTTTTATTTGATATCAGCATGTCCGAAAGCTTTGGCTGCATAACACAACCTCTATGCTCTGGGCTACTGAAGTCCTGAGTAGTAATGTGATTACTGTGGTCTGTGGTGAACAACCACTGACCAGCATTCAGAAGGGTTGAAATTCTCAGTTTCACTTCATTTACAGGCTACCACAAGAATGCAGAACCTTAGTTATTCGGATTTCAGTTTAGTTTTGGCCGGCTTTACTAATTACCAAGTCTTCTCTTCATGTCTATGCAGCCAATCTGCATCTACCATGTAAATATGGGGATTCACTGTGAGGCAACGATTTTTTTGGGATGGCTATCCTGGTTTGTCAGCTTGAGCTGCGACTAGGGTATTTAGGCATCAATAATAGCTGTCTGTAATGGCACATGTGCATCTCAAGATGATGATGGTCGTTTTTAATAGAAAGTAAAAAAAGTCAATACATAACATTTAAGACCGGTATTTAACGACAACGGTGTGATTATATTTTCTTTTCTAAGCAAAGATAAGAAGACATATGTTTTTTTTACAAGTCTGTACTATTATAGACAAAGGTGTTACCTAATTGAAACCTGTTAATAGTACAGTTTTCACAAGGCATCAGGCCTGTACTTTGTAGAGTAAATATTAGAGTGCCATGATATAGACAGAATTACTTCAAAACAAACTTCAGATGTGTATCTTGTAAATGAGCCCAGTGGTTTTGAAGGGTTTAGACTGTGCCCTATCATGCAATTTATATTTACTATGAGAATAGGTTAGACTACTCACTTCTAGGTAAAAGTAACCCTTCAGTACTAACACAAACACACATGAACAATTGGCAGGAAAACCTCTTCTCCTTTACATAGGAAAATATCTAAAAATGAAAAATGTTTCCATTATTTTAATTTTAAAATTGCATCTAAGATTTCACTGTTTACAGGTGCTTGTCCTTTCATTTAACTTAGTTTGGTCAGACAAATGAACTATTCTTCTGAAGTCCACTAGGCTGCAAAACAGTTTTTAGTTACACGGACCCTAGGTAAAGAGTAAGTGAAAATCAAATATTTATAGCTGCATGGGTTATGCTCAAGTCAGTTAGGAATTCTTACCTTTCTTGTCAGAGAGTAAACAAAGACCAAACAACATATTTTTCTTTTTACAAGTGTATCTTCAGAGGTCAACAAAAATAAAAAGCGGAAGAATGTAAGGACACTCCCAGAATATCGACTGCTGTAAATCAGGGATATATAACTAACTAGCCTACAGTATTCAGTGTAGTACTGCAGGCCACCCTTATTTATGGTGTATGGCTTTTAGAGTCAAATTAGATTATTTTGTTTTACTAGATTTCGACAGCTTTCATTACATTAGTAGGAATTGCATATTTCATTGAAACTGTGTGCAGCTACAAATAAAACCACAGCTTTAAGAATGCTGGGAATTTCATAAGAAGGATATTTTCATCTTTAACAAAAAGGTGTGGTTTGATTTTAGCAGCAAAATTCAGACTATTGTTCATATTTGCACTCTCAATATATCCTCTTCAACGGTACTTCAGAGCATCACCATACAGCAATACTTTCATCAGCAGATGCAGCGGTCTTTGTGAAGCATTTCTAAAACACCAACCAGCCTCTATAACAAAAGTTCTTTTAAAATGTTCTCAAAAGATTTCAGGCAAAAAGACAAACAAAACACAGAATTTGGAGCCAACAGTTAAATAATAGTTTTTAAATAGTATTGGGATCAAGCCAGTATAACAACTGTTCTTGCACAGAATTCATAATCTGTTTTATCCTGTGCTGAATGTCTAACCTTCCTAACCATGCTCAAATGCGCTGCAAGCTTATTCAAGAACATAACTTGCCTAAACAGCACTATTATGTCTCCTTGTAATTTAAATTTGAAGAAACACTACCTGGCATTCTCTAAAATTCCATCTTTCTCAAAGATGCACTAAGTCTGGACGCACATAAATTTTTATAGGAAAGATACACAATGCCCAGACTTTTTTCTATCCTGTCCCAAGGGGTGCCAGATATATCAAGCAGTGGTGATAAAGGATTATAAGCCTTTCAGTCCTCTGGAAAACTGGCCTGTGATGTGTCCTATATGTCATAATGTTTAGAAGCAGTGGGAAGCAGAGTGCTACATCTACTGTTGTAGGTGTTGTAACCTTCTCCTATAGGTAGACTACGCCACCTTTCAGAGGTGGATGAATGCCTAAGGAATCATAGCATAGGCTGAACAGAAACTCTGGAGTCCGGAGTCCAAAGCAGGACTAGCTTCAAAGTTAAATAGAATTGCTCAGGCGTGTGTCCAATGAAGTTATGAAAATCTTGGTTGGAGAGACCAACTGGTTTCAGTGTTCAACCACCTGCATTACATTATTTTTTTTATTACATCTATTTCCTTGCTATAATTTTTGCTCGTTATGTCTCTTCTTTTAACTTCATTTGTCCTCTTTTGTCCAAAAAGACTTGTTCCATTTTTACAGCCAAGAGTGTGGGAGAAAAGAGTGGCAATTAATTTCTTCCCATTAGTCTTTTCTTCTATGAGCTTATCTGTGGCTTCTCTCTATACATTATATAGGCTCAAACCAATGCTCAGGGAATGTCTGAGTAAAAATCCTTTATCTATGATAGTGTGGACTCATATCTTTATCTAGTGTGGACAGGACGGGTATACAGTGTCAGGAGGGCTATATGGTGTCAAGGCTCATTGTTTCTGTCTACCTTTTCTGTCCTGATGGCACGATCATGTTATCGTAATATCTCTCATGAAAGGGCCCTCTTTTTACCCACTTCAATGAAAGTAGGTTTTGTACTAATGAAGAGCTCAGCCTGTCTGCAAAACAGAGACAACAGGTTTAGCCTAACTGCAGTGATTCTAGATGTAGCAGAAAGGACTCATGAAACTAGATTATGGAACAAATTAAACTTGATATCACTTTTAGCCTAAGTTCAGTCGACACATAAATACAAATGGCAAGAGTTGGCACCATATTTTCAGATTTCTTATGAAAAAAGTGGTCACTAGAAGCTCTATTATATTTAGAAAAAGCATAGGTGGCAATCCAACTTTTTAGTTGTCTGTAGAGATGCAGGATGTGAACACAGGCATACATACTGCTCTGGAGATGTTTTTCTCTAAGTCTGTCTTCTGTACAAGGTCCAGTTGGAAAATACATGTTTTTGCCTACATTTATGTATCTAAAGTTTTAAGAAATTTGTATCCAGTTTCATTTCCAAAGAGAATGATTCTTTTGAGCAGAAATTTCATGTCATATAGGCAAGAACAAATATTTGCCATGTGAAGTCTTCAGACGCTAAGACTGCCTGAGCAATACCATTTTTGTAACAACTACTGGATTTTTTTTTTAATATGTCAGTCCGAGCACAAAAAAATTAGACTTTATATTTTGCAAGTTATGCATGAAAAGACTGCATATAATATTGAGATAGTAGACAGAATCTACATTTAAAAAGAGAAGTTTCAAAATGCTTTTAATAGTGAGAAGGAGAGAAGGAGGGTGATGAAACTATGCACAATTATTAATTGAAAAAAATCCTGTATTTTCTCCTATATTTATTCTGACGTCAACTGAGTCTGAATGAAAGTAACATTACTGATGCTAACGTATGGCAAGTTCTGCGAGTGTTTACATGATTGCCGCACCAATTATTACTAACCTTTTAGGTAAAGAACAAAAGGCATGAATTTTTTCTCCAATTATATATTTTTCCTTTTCTCAATGATTACATGAATAGTCCTTTCAAAAGGATTCTTTTTTTTTCTTTTTTTCTAGCAATGAAACAATAAGGCCATGTCTTCACCAAGATGTTACATTGATCCAGTTTGTTCTCTCTAATTGCATTGATTTAGTGTTATTGAAATGAAAGCTCTTACCATCACTGTAATGCAGTCTTAAGGTGTATCCTTTTATAACTGGTACATCTACTTTCTTCTTTTTTTATTTTCAAATTTTTCATTATGTCCTTTCTTATAATATGCTGTGTGCAGCCTATTACAAACAACAAACTAGCAGTTCAGCGATGCTGCAACTGAGAGTAAAAAATCACAAACTCCAGTAGTCCTTTCCAAGTATCTTTTAGCTTGACAGCCTAGTATGTAGCATATAGTACATTCAAAATGTAAAGGAGATTGTACCGTACTTGAAGTGTTATAAGGCCACATACCTGCACAAAGGAAAAAACACATGCTCTGCCAATCTTAGCCTCTTCCCATACCCTGGACACTAACAATGACACAGCTTCCTCAAAAGATAGTGCCATTTGCATAAGAAGGTCTTGCAAAGTGAAAATATCTGACAACCGACAGACTCCTATTTTAGGACTATGGCATCATGACAATCTTTGCCAGAAGACAGCTCCTCATATTTCTCTTTCTGTTCCTGTCTCCCACTTGGGAAACTTGGTATTTCATCCAGCTAAGCAAGACACACTTTGGCAGTGGCAGTGGTATCACTCTGCATAAAAATTCAATGGGTAAAACATCCTAGTTGTCTTCCATAATACATATATGAAGTTTAATGAAACCAGTGAAGTTATGAAAGTATGTCAAATGGAGAAGGAAAGAATCCTTTTCCTAAAATGTGACCTTCTTGCCCTGTGTGCCATACTTGCTTGTTGACACAAACGAGGTCTGGGCTGACCTTTAAAAGAGGCAGAAATTTAGAACATCAAAGGCCATTGTCTTTGTGTGGTTTCATCCCACTTTTAATGGTCAAATACTGACAAGAAGCATATTGCAACACCACCTAAACATCTGGTATTACTGTTTATTGACTGTTTTGTTACCATGGTCTGTTAGATCAATTGCTAGAAATCCTGACACTATAATTTCTGATGCATTGAAGATGGTATGCTGACTTGTTTGTATCTGTAGAAATCACATTTTCATATGGGGACTATTTATTGGATATGCATCTATTCCCTGATTTCACAAAAGTTCAAAGACTTTGTCAACACAGGAACTTGTTCTTATCACAGTATTTCAAGAAGTGAAGGATCACTGTGATCATTGTGATGGTGGCTTGTTTAAAAAGATATGCAGAGACTATGTCTTCCAGGAAGAGGAATAATTTTCTAATAACACCAGGAGTATGTTCCAGTTGCTTAAACAGAGATATGTAGTGTCATGTGAACCTCAAGACTCCCTTTGGGAAAATATCCATATGGGGCTGAAAGCTGTCATACAGAACCTTACCTGTAGGTAACTACATCCTACCTTGAGGTGTACTTGTAGATATAAATGTCCTGACTAATGTCTTTGAGCTCTCCTCAAAACTCATAATGAGACTTGATCACTTTTAGGGTGCAAAATATATGACCTGTTTAACAGGTCTACTTCAGGAAGAAGTGCAGTCCAGAACAGTTGGTTCTACAGACTAGATAATCATGAATGATGGAGGAATTCTAGGGACTTTCGTTCAAACACAGATCTCTACACTGCAAATATCTATATGTGATCACATTACTCTCACCCTTCTGCCTGCTTGCTGGAAAGAGAAAGAAAATCCTTTTGCCTTGTAGGCAATGGCACAAGTAGAGTTGTGAGACTGTCAATAATTTTTGAAGGTCCAGTTTACTCCCTGCCTCCATGCACTTTGGAGGCTTTCACTGACGGCCAAGAGGAAGGAGGCTTTTAACTTACCCTAAGGACTTTCAAGAGTCTTAGTGATGTGTACTTTGATAGAGTGATATGGAAGTGGTGATGCCATATGACAAGACACATCGTTATGTTCTCCATGTAACGTTTGCTTCATTTTACCCAGTATCTGTGAAGTGTAAAGAGAGATCCTGGAGGATACGTCTGCTAAGTGAACATGATAGACTTGGAAGATTAGAGTTGGCTAGAAGGGTACCCTGCAAGATGTTCTGCATGATCACTGAAGTGAAGTACATTGTGTTTCTCTAGAAGTTAGAGGAGAGTAGGTATGGGTAACAAACAGGTTGCAAACAATTAAAAGTTAAGTGAGGGGAGCAGGTATATCATGACAACATTACTTGATGACTTGTCTTTCTGTATGCCAAAATTAATACACCAAGGGAATACAAATTATGAGAAACATTCTTTCTTCACAAAAACAACAGAAAAGCTTGAAGTTGGGAGTAGGGCAACTGTGCTGGGATAAGCTTTTAAGATCATAGATGCCTATGAGAAATGTGCTTCCCTTCTGTGGAATCAAATATTTTGGGAATATTTCAGACCTGATTTGACTGATGATTGCCTTTACCAGTATTTTGTGGGACTTTTTGGCACATTTGCATACAGTAAGTGAGAAATGCTATAAACTGAAGACACTACTTTCTCTCTTGTTTCAGCTAAGATTTTTCACTGTGGTGGAAGACACAGTGAAGTATATAAATCTAAAAGCATGCTGTGTATATTACAAAGAGTACTGAAGCAAACTATGTGCTTTTACTCTAACTTAAAGACTTCTGTAGATGCGTTCTCAAGTGCATTCTTTCTCCTGGTAGCCATGAGTAAGCTTAAGTCTCTACAAAACTCTAGCAATAGAAATATTATATTATAAGGTTATGAAGTTTTTATAAACTTCAGGAAATTATTTTTTCCTGTATGTATGGAGGTTTCTGTTCCATATGCATTAACAAAGTAAATTCCATCCAGAATTAAAACGATTCTACCACAAAAATGTGCTCATTTTATGAAGGTAATCATCAATGACATTGCTCCAGAGCTAACTGCTTTCTGTTTGTTCGTGTCCTACATATTGCTATAATGCGATTAGGCACACTTCTGGACAGGGGCTATCTCTGCTTGCTTGCTTTTGAAGGGTGAGCATACCTGTCTTCCTTGAATCTTCTAGACACTACCTACAAACAATACTAGACTCCTAGGAAAGTTCATCTTTTCCATCCGTTTTGGTTATTCCTCATCTGCAGAGGGAAGAGGACCTGGGAATTAGTGTGAACACACCTGGTGCCATTCTGCAGGGATAGGCCAGGCTTACTGTGCTGGCTCAGTCTTCCCATTTGGGAAGGTGTGTACACTGTGTAGGCCCCAAAATACATGTTCATGTGGAGTAAATCAGGATTTACAGCACCTGCTTCATATGATTACCCTGTGAGTAGCCTTTGTGATCAGCCTGTGAACCCATTTTGTGAAAGGCACATGCAATGCCACTGATTGTGAAGGAGGATTTGATGGCACATGAAAGCATTTGCGCAGTATAGACACAGAGAGGCCCCAGTCTCAGCACAAGATCAGACACTTTACCACTCTAGTAACAGGTATCAAACAAGTTGTAGAATTTCTTTCCTTTCCCTGTAGGTGATAATAAACAAGTGACACAAAGCTCAGTGCAAAGTTAGTGTCTTTAAGTGGCAGATAAGCAAATGAGCATCAGCTAGTTAAACAAACACACTAAACATCCATATTTTGCTTCACAAAATATATTGAACAACATTGCCCTTTAGGGGTTATATGAAGTAGGACTAAGCTACTAAAAATGTAAATTTATCCCTTAACATATTGCTGTTCAAACTGGGACTTTTCAGATGTCTCTAAGGCCTTTCTGGATAATTTCATCATTTTATGGCTGCAATACTTTAAGGCCAAATAATAATGTTATTTTCTCAAATGAAATCAAAACAAAGCAATTTTTTCCTGTTTGACAGTTCTGGAGGTTAAAAAGTCCGCTTCTGCTTGTCACTTTAATTTACTGAATTTCAGCCTGTTTAAACTAATATATGGTGTCAGAATAGAAGGAAATATGAACCAAAGTTAAGTAATTGATAATGTCTATTTTAATAGGTCTTTATTGTCTTTTATATAATGTGACTTGAGATACTTATAGAGAGTAAAAAAAAAGTGAGAGAAGCTTTAACTTAATGAGAATTTTACAGTTAACAACAGTGGAAGCAAGACCTGGATTTTATATTTACAGCTGGAATTTATTTGTTGATTTATTCATTCACCCATACATTCATTCATTGAAAGTATTCTCACTGATTTACTTGAAAGCAGCAGTGCGTGCTATAAAGAACTGTAATAAGGATGGAGGGACATGTAACACAGTATCAGTTTTACTTCCTCTGTATCATGTATTACTGTTTTGTTAAACTCGTGTCTGATTTGTTGACCATTATGTCTTGATATCTGGTGTAATCTTCAAAATAAGACGACCAGGAAAGCTGGTTCCACTCATGTTCTGAACGCCAGGATGGCATTACTTACAGAGAAAAAAAAAATGAGGTTATGATTCCAAACAATGTTGAAGATTTTCTTTGTGATAAGCTTAAGGAAGCTAGAGAAGAGAATTGTGTCACTGCCAGACAAGAAGAGAGACAAAATATTCCACTAGTGCCCACTTACCACTGCCCCCTCCCCATACACATTGAAAGAGGAGAGAACACTCTGGGTGACATGAAACTAGGTAATTTTAGCATGACAATCAAAGATTTTACTTTCTTCACATTTCTGAAACCTGCTTTCTGCATTGGTGATTAATGTGTTGTTAATAGTTATGACAGAGAATAGTCAAGCCCCATATGACTTTATAACATTGGAAGACATTATTAGTTTTAGAACTCAAAAAAGAGCAGAAGAAGACTTCCAAGCTTAAAGTTTCTTTAGCCAGTGTTAGCTAATACAAAAATGCATACATAATTATCTGCAGCAGCTGTGTTCCAGACATTGTCAGAGATAAGTGAAATTATTCCCACTGTGTCTCATTCTCTGTTTTGTACAATATTTTTTTCCCCCTAAACTGCAAAGACTGGATAAAAAGGTTAAGTAAGTAGGATGGAAAATGAATAGAAGATTAGTTCCCCAGTTCTACAGATGTAACTTGCAGGTAGTCTAAAACCAGTTCTTAATTTGACAAGATCTAAGGATCTTAAAAATACTACCTACAGTAAAAAAAAAAAAAAGGAAGAATATTTAAGGGCGTTCAGGCTACTTAGAGGATTTATTACTGGAGGTGAGATAAAAAGTTTGTAAGTTTTTATTAAAAGAGGAAGAAAAAATAAGAAAAAGGTTTCCTCTTGTTAAACAAATGTATGTTTAATATATGACCCTTTTTGCCTCTGACATGGACATATACGTATAAACAAAAATATTTCTCATTGTGTTTTCCTTCTAGATATGAATTTCTCCAAGAATTCTGTTTCTGTGATTCATTGTTTCCACCTCATAGTGAGAAACAGGGGCCTGATTAATTACTGCCCTTCTGTCCAAAGTCTTCTTTCTTTGGTAAACTCTATCAGCAAAACATTAAAAGGCACTAAAATCTGAGAATTGCTAATGATTCTAATGGATTTCTTTTTTGGATGGTATTTATATTTCATATTGTAAAGCAACAGCAACTATTGCAGCCTAGGCACACTTAACCTTTGATCTAGTTCTCAGCATGAGTTTCACTGTTCCTTTACTTCTTAAAAAAATGTGCGTCTTGTATCCACAGCCATAGTATCTGAGTGCCACCCAATAGCCCATTTTTGTGCAGTCATGAAGCTGTCAGTGTAATACAATACTCTGTTCTGGGATATGTGCTTCAAAAATTATGTTGACAAATTGGAATGCATTCAGGAAATGACCTACAAGAATGCTCAAGGTCTAGAAAGCCTGCTATTAAATAAAGACACTTTGCATATGTTTAGTATATCTAAGGGATTAAGAGCTGTCTTGATCCTATTCTAGATAGGGAATATATTTTAGATACCAGATTATTTTTTAATCTATCTGAAAAAAGCATGAAAGGATCCAGAAGTTGAAAGCAGCTATATGCCACATTCAGATTAGAAATTTGTTAAAATTTGCACCCGAAGGTGCACAAGTCCGTAGGACCTGATGAGGTGCATCCACAGGTCCTGAGGGAACTGGCAGATGAAGTTGCTAAACCACTATCCACCATATCTGAGAAGTCATGGCAGTCTGCTAAAGTTCCCACTGACTGGAAGAGGGGAAACATAACCCCCATTTTTGAAAAGGGTAAATTGCAAGATCCGGGCAACTATAGGCCAGTCAGTCTCAGCTCTATGTCCAGGAAGATCATGGAACAGGTTGCCCTGGAAACTATGCTAAGGCACATAGATAATAAAGAGGTGACTGGTGACAGCTAGAATGGCTTCACTATCAGGAAATCGTGCTTCACAAATTTGGTGGCCTTCTACAAGGGGGTTACAACCTTGGTGGATAATGGAAGAGCAGACGACATCATCTACCTGAACTTGTGCAAAGAATTTCACACTGTCCCACACAACATCCTTGCCTCCAAGTTGGAAAGACATGGACTTGATGGATGGACCACTTGGTGGATAAGGAACTGGGTGGATGGTCATACTCAAAGAGTTGCAGTCAACAGCTCTATGTCCAAGTGGAGACCAGTGATGAGTGGTATTCCTCAAGGGGTCGGTAGTGGGACCAGTGTTATTTAACATCTTTGTCCGTGACGTGGACAGTGGGACTAAGTG
>Ga0181612_103011_pt1 | contig 15393 bp, 5 predicted proteins | sample HoacroProtozoa21_FD_119630 | JGI IMG/M metagenome (GOLD analysis project Ga0181612, IMG submission 119630) | Hoatzin crop microbial communities from Cojedes, Venezuel. Combined Assembly of Gp0051906, Gp0051904, Gp0051908 | reverse complement strand
ACCCTGCTTCGGCAGGGGGGGTGGGCTAGATGACCCACAGAGGGCCCTTCCAACCCCTACCATTCTGTGATTCTGTGACACAGTATGCTGGTTATTCTTGATAATGTGCAAACATTATTTTAATTTCTGGTATCTCGAACATGCTTTATGTATATAGGTATTAATCTTCCAGTACCGAAGTAGCTGTTTATCACTTTTACTCTTTTTTTAACTAGCTTTTACTGGGTGCATCTGAGGTAAAGAAAAAAATACAACTTTCAGAAAGTGGCACTAGTGATGGAACTGTTTGTATTAGTGAGTTTGGGGAGCTAAAATCCATCTCTCTCTAGCTGCAGTTCTTCTTTTTAGCAGTCCTTCTCCTACAGTGAACTTCAGTAGGTGCTGTACCTAAGGATGGCTTGCAGTAGGATAACGAAACTTGTTACATTACACAACAATCCATATCCAATCCAAAGGCACTGGGGCTAGTGAATAAAGCTGTACTCTGGGAAACATAAAACTTGAATGTTGTTCCTGATGTGTTTTTTGCTATTTTTTGGATTATTTTAGAAAAATCAGTTTCATCCTTTATTCCTATTTTTCCTCTTCTTTGTAAAATACTTCGAGGTAAACTGAGGAAGGGCTGGGTAATAATTTAGAGAATAGTTTCAGGACTCTGTTTTGCTTCCTCTTTCTCTGAACACCTGGGCATAAAGTATTTTGGTTATTGTTCTGAAATTCCCACTTATTTAAAAAATGTCAGCATAAATACAGTACTACGCTTGTATCTGATACCAGTCAGTTTCCTCGTCAATAGAATCACACAGTGACTGAAGAAATAATGGCAGTTCTGTGATGTTTAATTTCTTTCTGTTAGAATTACTGTTTTAAAAATGCTCATTTGGAGTGGTACTGGCATAAATCTAACTTTTGTAATAGAGATTGCATTGTATCTAGTGGGTTTTTTTGCTGTGTTACAGTCTGTTCTCTATTATTAAAATAGCTTATGCAAATACATACTTTATTGCTGCCTTATACATGTTTAACTCAGATCACAGAATCAATAGATTTGGAAGAAAGTACTCTATATAACGCAAACCTGGAGATTTAGTAAGCTTTAGAGCTAAACAGCTACTTTTAGCTTGTTCAGCTAAGTGTAGCTATTTTGCGCAATAATGGGTAATGGTAACGACAGCACTGCCATAGAGTTTTACTATACATCATAATCAGCTTTGAAAAATTCAGTAGGGTTCACACTGTCTTTGGGGAAAGAGTTAGGAGAACAGCAGTATAACTGGATGAAGAAACTGCTTGATGTTCTTTTTCAGTTTATTCTGTTCTTGCTTTTTCCCTATTGTCTACACCCTGTTGTCTGAGTCATGTACCTAGTCCCATTGGCTCTAAGCAAAAAGTATTTAATTCAGTTTTACTGCTTGCGTAAGTAACAAGGCTGGGTGTCTCCTGAACTCACTTTTGCTCTGTGCTTCAGTCTCCTTCCCTTGTAAGTCATTGCATATGTTTATTGTATGTGTCAAATTGTTCAAACTGTTATTTCTAGATTGTTTTATTTAAGATTTATTTTTAAACTGGCAAATATAAATTCAGCGAGCCTGCCTCTGTGTGGACCAGTGTTGACACCCTGTGGCTAACTAGATTAAATCACAGATGAGAATTCAATAGGGATATCCTATGGGACATCTCCTAGACTTTATCTACTGCTTGAATACAGTAGTCTAATCTGTGTATTAACTATGCAGCTGAACTGTGTATTAACTGTGCAGCATGTTTCTGCTCTCATTTCCTCAAGGGTGTATGTGAAAATAGTGCAATAATATATTGAATAACAACTGAATTTTATGGCTACTTTTCCTTATCCTGATTCAGTACATTTTAACTACTTATATGCTAAAGTAAGATCTGGTTGCCAAGTGTACAAAAGCATTATGTGATGTGTGGTGAAAGTGTCTTTTGAACAGTCATAAAATCAATGTTCTATTCATTAACCATTGCAAACATTCAGTTAAAAAATCTTTAAATCTTTTTTATTGGTGTTGTGAACACGTCATTTCTCTGGAAATTGTTGCTCTATAATTTATTTTATATCTTAATATCTGTCTTTAAGTGCAGTGCTTCAATCTTAAAACTTAGCAGGAAATGCAGAGTAGCACCATTGAATGGAGAGACGTTAATTGACTGTGAGTAAGGTGTACTTTAAGCACTGATAAGAGTATGGATTTTTAGTAACATCCATTTGCCTTTTGCTATAGATTTAGGACATGATGTGAAAATATAAAGCCTTATTAATACTTTATTTTCATCATTTAGCTGTGTAGTGCTGGCTTTCAAAAAGCCCCATATACGACTCCAAGTACGTTTTTATCATTCTCAAAGGAAACTCCATAAGTGAAGCAAAGGAATAAAGAAAATCTCAGAATAACTTCACCATTCATGAAGTTGAAGACGGAGTTTTTGCCAGTACACTTAGTGTGTTCATCAAATAGTCACGAGTAGGAAATCATACCCACTTCAGGCACTCAAATGATGGTCCTTATAGCATAACCTCAGGGACTGTTTCACTTCAAGAAGTGCATTTTTTTGCACAATTAAGAGAACTTTTCTTAATGCTTTCTCCTCAACCCTCATCCCTGTTTCTCTTGCTTCCCCACTGCCTCCACGCACTCACGCTTCCAAGCAAAGACTCTCATGCTGTCTCTTATGCTGTGCAGCACAAAGGAAGGGTAAGAGGGATTCTTTTAAGTAGGCAGGTGCCAAGCTATTTGAGACTTTGTAGATCAAAACTAACACTTTCAGTTTCACCCAGAAGCTGGCAGACAGCCAGCGCAGGTCATGGAGTATTGGTGTTAAGATCTCTGTCTAAAATATACGACTTACTAAATGGATTGCTGTCCTTTGCATTAGCTCAGATTTCCCCTTGCATCAGCACTAGAATTGCCTCATGTTGAGCACATTGCAGTCATTAGCCAAAGAGGACACTTTAGACTATATTCTTACCTAATTTTACACCCTCTACAGTGCCAGTCATCCCAGTGTATATGGTATGTAAATCAGAACAGAGTTATGCTATTAGTTGTTGACACTTGGCACCATTTTGAGCTGCCTCTTTTCTGTAACTGTACTAACTAGAAGCCTTCCCCCCTTCCTTTAATAAACTGTATGTCAGCTGTTTGTGGACATTTTACTCACTGATGCTATGTGACTTATGTTATCCATTAACGGTAATTACTAGATGTATTAAAACTTCTATGATTTCAGATTTTCTTCTGATTTAAAGGAAAACTACAAAATAACAATGTATTTTCTTGGGTTGGCAGAGGGGTTGTGTGGCAGCATATTTTTGGGAAATAGCTGGTTGAGCCTTTTGTTCTCCTTATCTCTCCATGGGTAATTCACTGCAGCAGTCCTTGAGGTAGAGTTAATTTCATATGGTCCATTTTATATTTCTCCTCTCACTTTAACCCATAAGACTGGACACTGTATCTTCCATGTAGTGCTCCATGGGTCCCTGCCACCCCCCAAACTATCTTCCTGCTTTAAACAACACCATAGTCCAAAAGACTCTGTCACTTCCAATTTATGCAACCTACACTGTTTTCACTGTACTGAAGATTTTTCTTATGCTTTTGAGGGAGAACAGGTCTGTCTTGCTAGCTTCCCACCCTATCTCCTTTTAACCTCTCAAATCTCTTTGCCTAGTTTCAAGTTTCATTACATATGCTTTGACCAACTCTACTTGTTGCCAGTTTTAGACTTTTGCATTACAATTGTTATATTCATTTGGGAATAAAAGCTTGATGTGCCATAAATTTACTTTTCTTTTACAAGAAACAGAATATAGTTCTTTGGAAGTTAATCTATTGTCCCCATTTGTCTGATAACCTTTGGGCTGTGTGTTTTCTGTTAGAAAGTGAGTGAAAACATATTTCAGTGTTCTTGTAACAAAGTATTTTAGTATAAGAAACTTAAGTGTAGGGATTTACCATATGTTAATATATTCATACAGGCAAGGAACTCTGAGCATTTAGAAATTTTTAGACAAAGGACAACTCATTTAACCAAAACACAATGTGAGTTCTCTTTTAAACTTTTTGTTCCTTTTACAATGGAAAGATGTATTTCTTTTCTCTTTAAGTGTATTACTCTTCATAATCCTCCATAAAACTTGGAAGTGTCAGTCATTTAGATAATTGAAAACATATTAAACTTATATCGTTGTTAAATTAACTACTGAGTACATCTAAAGACAAAAAATTTATAGCAAAAATGTTTTTTCCAAGTCTTTTTTGCTTCTAATTATGCTCTAAGAAAAAAAAAAAAGTTTTACAGTTAGTGAGGTTAAAATATTCTCTTCTGCTTAGCCTTTCATCTTGAGTTTTGAGAAGATGAACTACCATGTTTATCATACTTATTTTGACCTTAACCTTTTTTTAATGAAAGAGACTTAAAATGTCCCAGCTGGCATGTCTCCCACTGTTGTGAAAAAAAAGAAGAAAGAAAACTTTGAGTAGTTCTTCCTGTGCAGTAGTCCTGGCAAGATGAATAAAATCTAGTAGTGTATTAGGCAGAGAGTCAGTAATACTGTAATTTGGCGATGGAATTTGAGAGACGCCTTGCCCCAGTTTGTTATCGAACATATGAAGAAACAATGTAGAGAATAAAAAGTCAGAAAATGTATTAATAAGTATACAAAAGCATTAAAATATGTTTATTTTTTAACTTTATAATTTGTCATCAATAAATAAGAGCCCAACAATCATAATAGCATCTTTACAACATTTTGTGTAAGATAATTTGGGTCAGTGCAAGGTTTATGTACCAGACCATTACGTTTGAACTAGGTCAGTCCCTGTGATTTTAGTGGAATTTACAAAATGTGTACCAGCTGCAGGTCTGGTTTAAGGAGTCTTCTGTAAACCACTGTACCTCACCTATAACAGCACACTTGAATTATGGGTGAGAACTGGCTTGGAGAAGAAGTTCTCATAGTAAAATCAAAAGGGCATCACTTCACGTAAGTCAGCAGATTCTACTTCGGTGCAAAAGTGTTGCAATACAGAGATTCTTTTTCTTATTTGATCAGTTCATGATTGTATTTTCACAAGTCTGTCTTGCATCAAATGTAAAGGAGATGAGGTATATTTATCTTGCAGTCTATATTAGACATCTATATTGAGTATTGTCCCAGAGAGTGCCTCTGAATGGTGAACACCTTGCTCCAGATCGCTTCCAGAAAGACGTGGGAACCAGCGTAAGGCTGCCCAGATAACAGTAGCATTTGGTCAGGGTCAAAGATGAGAAATAATTCACTGCCTTGGGTCTTATTCTTGTGAAGAGCATTCTGTTCTGTTACTCAGAACTTGAATTCTATGCTTTCACTTTTTGGTAGTTGCTGCGGTTGTAGAAGTGTAGATAACACCTTTTGCTTTGGAACAAAGGAAGAATCAAGCAGACATACGCTATAGCTGATATTAAGGATAGAAGTTGTTTTTGGAACTCCTTATAGAAGTACTTCACCTAAAAGCTGTTAGTAGCTACACACACAAGCTGTGTATAAAACCTGCATGTGTTGCTGATTATGTTACATGCTGATATAGAATTTTATTTGGATAAAAAGTACTGTTCTCATCATAATACTTAAAAGAGTGTTCCCCCTGACTCCATTAAAATTATCCATGATTTATATTGAATATGATGGCTAATTAGCGCAGTAGAAAGTTTTTGAAAGCCGTACTTACATCTTAGCAAATATGTAACCTCGTGCATTGATGTAGCAGGCTGATGTAGCATGGACTTTACTCTCGGTGCTCAGAATCCCTGGGCAGTTCCTTTGGATTATTTGTGGTGTCAGTATTTCAGCTGTTCAGCTCTAATATCTCAACTTTTCTGACTTTTCATTCAGAGCCTAAATACGTGAAAAGGTTACAATGTTTTCTTTTAATAGGACTAAAGTCCTTTAATTTATATAGCTTACTTGAAGTTATATGCAATCATGTCAATGACATACAAGGAACCATGACTTCTATCGGTCTTGTGGCATTAGCCTGCTAAACCAATTTTGACCTGATACACTACTCTAACAGAACACCAGATAGTTCTGGATAGGAGAGAGATTCAAGATTTGTACCTTAGCTAGTTTATTATTCTTAGTAAAAATCATAAAATGTTGATGGAATGAGATTGGCAAATTTGTTCTTTATGAAGGATCCGAACTAATTACAGGTTAATATTCCAGAAACTGCTGTATTTTGTTAAAAAGGTATCAAGTAACATAATTTTTTAATCCAGTGTCTTACAAATAAAAAAAAAAAGAAATAAATGAGATACAATTATCTAAAAATATTTACCTGAAAGTTGTCAATGTCTTGATAACTTGAAAAAAACCTCATCAAATAGTATTAAAGAAATATAGCATATTTAAGTATTAGATATTAATTATCGTATAAATAGATATCTTTATTTTTGTGATGCTATTGCATAAAGAATAGATAATGGTAAAATGATGTTTCAAAGCTTGATTATGGTGGCATTATGTAACAGTCACTTTTCAACACATTTACAGTGTTTCAATTTGCAAATTTTACATACTAAAAAAAAAAAAAAAATCAGTCTAGCAAGCTCCAAACTTTTAAAACCAAATTGTAGCCACTTATTTTTGCCTGACATATTTTCATCTTAGACCCACATAGGGGCTGCCAAACTTGTTTCTTTTCATTACCTGTTCTATGTCTGGCTCAAAGTTTAGATTTTAGAAAATGGAAAAAAGCTGTTTGTGAAATCACAAGGCTCTTGAGCTCTTAGTTTCCTCTTAGTATCAACGTTTATTTATTTAGGTTTGGGCTGGGTTTCAAAAGATTGAAATTGGAAACAGAGAAGGTGACTCTGAATACCATTTATCTGTATGTAAGCGAACATTCAATGTACATTTAATTTAAAAAATTGCCGTTTCCTACAAGAGGGAGATATTTTTCACATTGTTAAAACATTTTTAGAGGTCACTAGGTGGTCATGTCACCAGCAGGGAGTTTTTGTTTGGCAGGCTGCATTAGCAGTTAGTAACAAATGCCTCCCATGATTCTGTGTTCAAAAGGAGTTGCTTTGCAAGTAACAAATACTTACAACCTGAGAACTGAAGTATAAAAAGTAGTGACAAGGGAAAATGTTTGGAAATGTAAAACAGCATCTTTAGTGGCCAAATTGGAGTGTTTAGGGAGTTGAAGATTACATATCTACTTTATACTTGAGCTTGGAGTTTACAGAAGCAATAATATTTTCACTACTGCAGTTGTGAGTCTCATCGTTTCTAGTTAGTAAAGAACTGTAAATTTGCAGCTTACAGAAGTCCTTGGTTTGGGATGTAATTAATATTTTCAATCTAATTGTCATCAGATCCTTCATACTCCTTTTAATTTTTGTTTCCTGATGTGGTACTTGCATACTTTATGAATGCCTATAAATATTCTGACTTAATTTTCCACAGATATTGAATGTTTTAAAAAGTAAGAAAGAATAAAACTGAAGAACACCTAATGTGTATGAAAAGTTTGGTCAAATCTACACTGTGAGAGAAGGGAAGCCGTGTTTGAGAGATTCTTTGTAATCTCTTAACATGTTGTCTTTGTTGATTGAGATAGAGTGTGGAAACATATGCTAGTGAGAAAGTAAAAGTATTGTGAGTTGGACTGAAAATACTAGTTTGTTATATACGTGATAAAGTTCATTTACAAACACATGTTATTAATAGCTGGAACAGTGATTTCTTCCTTTAACCATAGAGTTCACTTTTTCCTGATGAATGTAATACAGAAATTCTGATTATTCCAATGTATAATTTAGGCCCATATCATCCCACCATGTGAAAGAAAGTGGAGAAGGCCTCTAGAAGAAGACAATGTCCGTGGTGATGCTAATCTGAAGCAGCTGTTTGACATACTTTCTTAGGACTGCATTGATTCACACCTCAGCTCTGACGCTGACACCCACCCTGTTCCATTGCCAAAATCTCCACAGTCACTAGGCTTTGTGCAGTCAGATGCCCTTGGTAGGATGGCTATATTTTTCGTCTGAACTGACCATGTTCAGAGCAAGGCCTTCTTTGTAGGAGAGTGTCTGTTGTTGGACACGTAGTCTGCCCAATTGACTTTCATATAAGGTATACCTTCTATGGAGAGTCTGCAGGGGATGGAGAAAGCCAAAACCAAGATGAATTGGATGCATGAGATCTTTTCCTTTGGCATCTCAAAATACTTGTTTTCTTGAAACAGAGCTTTGCACTTCTCAAAGGGAGCCTCTTGCTGATGGACAGTGCTGAAAGTATGAGAATTCTGAACTATGCAGAATGAGATCTGTGTGTCATCCCATCAACTCACCTTTATACTTAACTTCCACAGGAAGGAAACTCTAGAATATAAGATAGAAGAGAGCTGCTGTACCCTCTGATCCTGTGACCTTGTAAAAAACAGGCCTCCAGTCTGGATGAGCTGAAGAATAATGTGCGCCAGCTGTGCAGTCTAGATGCAGTATTGGGAACCAAGAGTCATTGACAAAGAAAGGTGCTTGGAAAGGCACATTAGTCCAATTAATACCACATGGTGACGTTATGAGGACTAGAGTCCTTGGGGTCCCCTTTTGGAATTAGACCTGGACCAAATCTAGCAGCTGGATTTATTACACTAGAGGATTGCTGTGGTTTAGTTAGCTATACTATTGCTTGTCTGTATTGAATAGGAAAAGACCAGGCCTGGAATTCTCAATATCTCTGTTTTATTATACTCAAAAGACACATTCTGATAATTTTTCTGAGGATTCCTGGCAGGAGCAATATGAAACTTAATCCTTACCTCCAGCTCTGCTGTACTAGATTAGCTCATGTATTACTACGGTTAGGTTTAGAGAAGATACAGAGCAGTATTATCTCCAGTCCATGGGCCAGTGGTATATCAAGAAAGGAGCAAAGGACTTCTGTTTCTCATATGTCAGTGTTGGACCTGGTTGATCTAAAGCTTGCCAGCAAGCTCTCTTATTTCCTGTATTATTATGGGCATTCTGCTCAATCAGGAGATGTTGACCTTGTCTGACTCCTCAGAGCTATGGTTATGTTTATCTTCATTATTGTGGGCTATAATCATGCAATACCTGGAAGTTGTGACTTTGTGCTGGGTAATGACACAGTCTATGACTAATGAGATTTACTTGAAGTATTTTCTTAAGTAGGGTTTCCTAAAAGTGATCTTAGCTGATTGGAATGAGCAGCCCAAGAGTTCCACAGCCCTTTGTAGGGTTCTCACCATTTTAGTTTCTGTGTGGAATGGATCTGTGGGATATTCTGATGGTTTTTCAAAAAGTTCATTCTTTAACAAGTAGGCTAAAGAAGTTACAGCTTTTTAAACAACACGTAGGCTCATATTGTCACATGTACAGTATGAAATAATTTGTAATTTGGTGGCTTTGTATTTGTATGTTAAAGAAGAGAATTTGAGTAGTTCACCTTGAAGAAGATAACTAAAAGTTGATCTATGAGGTGGTAAGTGTTGGTAAATGCTGTTTGTCCTTTTGGTAGCTAACATACATCTGCTTTTCTCCTCTCCTGTAGCAGTTGAGGTTTCACTGCTGGAATAAATTACTTTAAGGTGATTAGTGTTAGATCCACCTTTAGAAAATGAAGGCCACAGCTTTTTAACTAGAAAGTTTTATCAACATCTTTAACAAATCACCAGTGAGGTGCAGTAGTTATTGTCAGTAATAATTTCTTTGCTGACTTGGAAAAAGTCGTAGTTACTGACATTCTATTATGTTACTTGAAAAATTAAGGCCTCTCTCAACAATACAAACATATACGTGGGTCCATTGAGGAATTTAAGCTGTTTCCTGAAAGGAGGTGGTTAGGGTCCTATCCATCTCTCAACTCAGAGAATAGGGCATTTTCAGCTACAGTGTTGAACTTTGGGAAGTTTTTTCAGCTGATACTGATTGCGTTCTGATTTATTCAGTTGGCTGTACTATGACTACGTGATGTTTGATTACCAGATAAACCTAATGATAAGGCACTACACAGAATAAACTGCAAAGATAAACTCTGCCAGGTAGGTTTTAGATTTGTGCAGTTTCTCCATCAATTGTGTAGCCAGCTTCCAGGCTTAGTGGCAATGCTGACACAACTGCAGGATGCAGAAGAGTGGTTGGTTAAGTGGAACTGGCAGCTGTACCCACTAAGAAAGAAGGCAGGTGGCAACAGCTCAGGGTTATGAATGGGAAGAATGTCAAGGTGTATCATGCAATGGGGTGTTACTCCTGAAGAGATTTTCAGCTGCAAAAAGGTTGGAAACTATTGACGTAGATTACATTTGGATGGAAAGACTTCAAAAAATACTATCCATTCAGCATTCCAGGTCCAACAAATATTCACTGACTAACAGCATAGAATTTGATTATAACTAGTAATAGTTATTCTACCTGTTGAAAAAATGAGGCAATATCTATTAGGAGTTCCTCCTTTTATCATAATGTGCATATGTCTTATGCACTGTATTGATTGCAGAGAAGTACAAATAATTTTCTCTGTTATACGAGTGGCTGAGAAAGTGACTTCTTAGAAAACATAAGAAATCATTTATTTTGGAGATATTGTCAACATATGTGAAATTATGTTCCCATACACTGCACTGATTTACTTCTCACTTAGGCAGTCAGCACTGATATGTTAAGTTCCTTGTTCTTCAGCTCTCTTGCTTTGAGCTAGTCTGCTTCCTGTAAATGTGAACTGAATATGTCAGCCTTTATAAACATCATATGCACTCTGTTCTTCCCAAACAATCGTAGCTGTTAGTAATTGTTCATTACAAAGTAACTTCCACTAATGTTCGGAAGCATGGAAGTAATTTGGGGAGAAATCTACTTTGTTCTTTTGTGCTTAAATAGTATGACTCTCTGCCTTAAGGATAAGCTTAAGTCAACCTTTACTATGGAATCATGAGCAGTATTCACATAGTGTAGTTTTAAAACAAGTATAACAGCCAAACCAATTATGTCTTTGCCAGGTTTTTAATACTTGAATTTAGTTTTTAATGTTTTAAATATTGTATTTATAAGATTTTTGCACAGTCTTTTCTACTTTTAAAAACACATCAGTTCTTTATTAACCAAAGCATTGGTTTCCATGGTTAAATCAGAAGTTTTTGTAATGAATACAGTAATAGCCTATTATATTTCTCTTTTTGGAAGGAGTAAGGAAGACATAGATAAACTTTAGTAGGACCTGATACTGACCTGAATTTTTTATTTCATTTAATCTTCTATTCCAGAAAGGGCAATGTTGCATTCTCTCTTTCAGTATCTTTTTGGCAAGTTTTTGTATTATTTTCTTATTTGGGGAAATATTATTCTAGCCAGCTAACATGGTTCTCATAAGATTTAAAACAATTTCTGGAATACTGCAAATCTTTTTTATATTTTTAGAGTGTACATTTTATTATGTCTTTGGACAGTACACTCAACAGCATAGCTACCTGCAGAGTTGGGTTGTACTAATTAACTAGTTCCCTTTTGTGCAATAGCAAAATAATCCTATGGCTATTTTTCTATCTGGACTTTGATTTGGTTAATTCTGGCTACTTTGAGCTGCTGAGGTGCAATTATTTCCTCCCACCTATACAGAATCCCTGCTCATTGCAGAAATTGACACCTGTCATTTCATTTCTCATAGTAATGGCACTTCTATTAGCATTCCTCCTTCTAGTGGGAGCGCATCTTAAAAAGGATCATATTATTTGCATGAGTCACAAGGCCACCCAGACAGCAGACTAAGAGAGCATTTTCCATAGCAACTACTTCTTGGGCTCTTGCTGTCACGATTCTTTCCAGATGTGCTGTTGATTCAGGTAATGTTCAAAATCCTGCTTAGAAACATCTGATTTTTCTGTTGTCTTGGATTCTAGAGCCCATCCAAGGTTACAGTAAGTGTACAAATCTGTACATAGTTTCAAAAAAAATCAAATCCACCCTGGACATGCAGAGGCCTCTGAAAGTGTCCTCTATTTGATTCTAAGCAAACTCTTTTGTTTGAATTGGCTGGCTATTATTGTTACGAAAGCATTGTTGATTTTTGTTGCACTTACCATCTGTGCCTTAGGTTTTGGAAGTAATTTATATTTTTTAACTGTACCATAGCTACTGTAGAAATTTAGCAGTCTTTATTAATTTAAATGTTTTTGCAAACATACCTCTTGTAGGACTGTCCCTGGGGAAAGGTGATTGTATGAATTTACTGTCTGAACTGTCTGAGTACTTTCAAGTTTTCAGTGTTGAAATCTTTGTTAGTTTTGGTTTTATTTTTTATTAATTAGAGTTTAAATTTGGTGGGATAAAGTTTATCAGTACTGTTGAATGTCAGATTTGAAAAAGAAAATTGAAAATTGAAATTATTTACATTCTGCACAATGCCTCTATGCTCTGCTTTTATTTTTCTACTGTAACCTTCTTTTGAACTATGAAATTCATGACTGTGTTAAAATTCAAGTGTAATATAATATTTCCACATCCTTTTTGTGAAGGGTCATCCATCCTGATCTAAGCATCAGGGTTTTCAGTAATAATCCCTTTTGATTTTGATTCTTTCAGTTCCTCTGATTGTGTTTCTTTAATTGAATAATTTATCCTCTGCTTTTGTGTTGCTCTTGTAATGTCTAGTATAGCTTTAAGTAGCTTGGCTGCCAAATACTAAGCCTTATGTAGTTTTTGTTGATTTCTTAAAGAGTTCTTAAACTTTAGTAAGACCATAAACATGACTTTACCCAGTGTTCTGCAACAGTTCTGTATATTTTTCTAAGATATAGCCATCAAAAATTTGCAAAATAACATCTAGATAGTATTTTGAAGTTGTTTTTTTGAAAGTATTTTTGTTTTTTATTATTGATGGCTTTTCAGATTAATTCTCTGTTTTGTAAATCCCTACCTTAAAAACAGACTTTGCACACCAGACTCAACTGTTTTGTTTCTAACAGAAAAGTTGTTCATATCCTCCCAATTAATGAAACGTGGTGAGGAGGGGAACTCTCAGGCCTTGCAAATCTTGCAGATACAATGAGATGGGATGGAAAGATTGCTAATTCCTGTAGTTATCGTTTATACAGTAAAAGCAGAAAGGATGGGGAGAAAAATGCTGCATTCTTCATTAGGAAGAAAAGATTTGAAAATATATGCAAGACCACTATACACAGTCCTGTTACTTCAGTGTCGCTTTGATGATTGCAGCAGTGCATTCATTGCCAACATATATGTGTCTAACTGATGAGTAAACTCAGCTGTGTGCCATCTGGATGGATCTCAGATCCCATGGTTGATGGAGACATGACCGAATGACTACACGCATAAGTGTCTGAAAGTCTAATGTCTTGTGACAGGGCCACAGATTGATCATAGTTTTGACATGGATCTATTTTTTTTGCCCCTAAGGATTCCTTAAAGATGAGCGGAAGTCTAGGAATGTCTCATCAGAAATTGAAAGATCTCTGCATAACTCCCCCCCTGCAGACATGCCCCTTTTCCAGCTAACTCGGTGACTTTTGGATGGCAGCAAACTTGTCCAGTGCCCACTGGTTCCTCAGAAGTACTGTCTGTCCCCTGCCACCCCTGCTTGTAATCTGGGTGTCTGGGCAAGCTGCTGGTCCCCAGCCCCCTGCTGTGACAGCTTTCTATGTCCCACCTTACAGGCTTGGTAGCTTCTTCAGAAAAGGTCTTAATATCCCCCTTCCCCAAGAAGATTCACCTCAGTCAGTTATTTTTAACATACACTTGAAAATACCCGACTAGAACAGATGCCTTCTGACATACACCTAGCTAGTATCTACAGAAGGGAGCGCTCTAACTGTGGAAAGGCTGATAGTTAAAACATTGACAAGGATGGAGAAGCAGTTTGGTTGACCTACCCAACTAGTAGTAAGTGCCATATAGTTTTTTATTTCTAGTTCACTGATTTTAATAATTTTACAGGTATTGTTGAACAACTTTTCAGTAATTAATGTAGTCCTATGCATTGTCATTTTATTATCCATTTTTATAGTAATATTTGAACTAACTCAATTTCAGCTCAAAAGCAGACTCTTTCTTTGGTCTCAGTAAAAGTCCTTCAGTTTTAGAAGTTTTCCTAAAGGCTGTCAGAAATATTATTCAAATCAACAGACAACTTCATGTATTAGTCCTGTTAGTCTAGTATGATATGTAAATAGTTAATTATTTATCAAGACTAAACATGCTGCAATTTGTTGTAGAACTATCTTAAAATATCAAACTACTGTTATTTCTGTTGTGATGACTCCTTAGTGCCATTCGGACATCCATATTGGTGGACTCTATGCCTTCTCTCTGATACAGTTCAGTGATACACATTATGCCTTTTGTCTGCTTTGAGAAAGTCAGTACAAACTGTCTTCACTGTGAGTCAGTGTGTGTTATCTTAGTGCTCAAAGACTGTACATATGCCTTTTTTTAAAAAGCTTCCTTAGTCTGAAACAAATTTTGAAACAGTCAACCCATCAAAGAAGATCAATGAGCAAACTTCTTCATGCAAAGCTGAATCGTATGATGGTCGTCATGCTCCTGGCAATGCCTGTGAATAGCTCCATCAGCAGGGAAGTCATATAATTAAATAACATTGTGTGGTATCCTATTGCTTTCATTCTCAATCTTTTAAGATACTAATTAGAGAAATATTTGTGTACTGATGTCTAACTACCTCTCTTCTTCCTTATAAAATATCTTGGGCCTGCTCTAGGCTTTCATTGTCTTTACTGATATTTTTCTATTTTGTAGTTACTGTTTTCATATGCTGTATTTTGGGCATGCAGTATTTTGTTAAAAATGAAAGTGTTTTTTTCACTGTGGTAAAATGATGGAGGCAGGGTTTGAGTAAATGTTCTCTGACAAAATGCCTTTAGGCACTTACCTCTTTAGATACCCCACACCTAAAGGAATAGTGGCCTGTTAGTTTGAGAATAATTCTCTTATTTATCTTCTCTACTCAGATGCTTATCTTCCTTTTTTTTTAATCCTAACAACAATAATTAGTGGTGTTAATAGTTGGATTTCTGTAACTTGATCATAAATGTGTATCTAATGGTTCCCAATATAGTGAAATCCTCAGAAACTATATGTCTGGAGCAATATGTTTAAGCTTATTCTGTACATAGCAATACCTTATCAGCTAGGCAAATTTAACAAAAACATTGTAGTTTTAAAAAATGAAAAATGTTCAGTTGTAATAATTTGTAAAATTTCCTGTATCTATCAAATTAAGCTACATACCAGTTTTAACACACACTCATAGTGTAGTAATAAGTAATGGATGTCATCATGTTAATAATAGTAATGATGATTCTGACTTCACAGATCTAGATTAGAATAATT
>Ga0181612_173861_pt1 | contig 15394 bp, 7 predicted proteins | sample HoacroProtozoa21_FD_119630 | JGI IMG/M metagenome (GOLD analysis project Ga0181612, IMG submission 119630) | Hoatzin crop microbial communities from Cojedes, Venezuel. Combined Assembly of Gp0051906, Gp0051904, Gp0051908 | reverse complement strand
CGCGGCTTGGGGCGGGCGCAGCGCCGGTCCGGTTTCGGGAGAGCGGCTGTTGTACGGTTCGTGGTTGCGTTTTCTCCTTATTTGTATCGTTGTTGTTCCTGTTTTCCCTCTGTTTGCTGTTCTGTTAAACTGCCCTTATCCCGACCACCCAGTTTCTGCCTCTTTCTTTCCATTCCCCTCCGCGCGCCGGCGGGGGGAGGGGCGGCCGTGTGGGCCTTTTGTTGCCGGCGGCAGCCGAAACCAAAACATCTTTAATCCCCTCAGGTGTGCCAACACAAGATTTCATGAGGTTAGGCGCTTGGCTGAAACAATGTACCAATGCGGGTCAAAAATACTACAAAACAAAAAAAGCCCCTTTTTTTCCAGCCAGATAAATTCAGTGATCTTGGTGACAGTACAGGCCTGTAAAGAGCTGTGTCAGCTCAGCTGTGCCTGGAGTTTGTGTAAGGGCACACACACACGAGCAGCTGGGACAGGGATCCACACCAGGAACTTCTTGCTCTTCCAGTCTGGATAGTGCAAAACTGACAGCACTAAACCAGTGTAAGTTTTAGTGAAAATCAGTTATCAGCAAGCAACATGGCAAATGCCAGCTACACACATTTCAGAGCAGGGTTTGCCTCAATCTCTGGGAGGAGAATTTGTGTTTAAATTACTATCGTAGATGAGCTGCCATGCCTGGGTGGAAAATGTAGAGGTTTGCATTCAGCTATGACACAGCACAGCAGCAGCACAAGTCTTTCCATTCATCTGTATTATTTAAATCATTCAGATCATATAAAGCATCTCAGGCAACATCCTCAGCCATTCTTCTAAGCTAGCAGTGTCATGCAGTGTAAATTCTAAGTGCAGTGTGAATTTGGCAGCATCGAATAAATGTGGCTCAAAATGCGTATATAAAGAACTCCAGGTCTGATTCCATATCTTTCTAAATTTCTGTGAGGCTGCAAAAGCAGAAGTCCTTAGTTTAACTAAACTAGTTATCTGTGTTTTCCTCAAAACGCCCCAAAAGATATATTTTATATAGGTCAGTGTAAATGTGTCAAGTCATACATTTCTGCCCCTTTTCTGTTGATTTTTACTGGTTTGTAAGTAGATGGTATAGGTTTCAAAATGAAAAAAATACAGGATCAGAATTCATGTTGGATCCTAACCAAGCTATCCACCCCTATTTTAAAGCATCCAGATTTTATTTAATGTGTTTTCTAATTAGGCAGCTTTTTGAATTCTTTTTCATATTTCAACAGTGTAAAATCTTTGTCCAAAAGATGCTGTACTAATTCCACCTGATCAGATTACCTGTCAATGCACGCTTAACAAGTTTATGTGGCAAAATAGGTTTTTATTTCCTCCTGTCAGCTAGCCATAGAGATAAAGTACTCATCTAGTAGGTGGCTTAACTTAAGAAACCACTTTGTAACCATCAGTTTACAATATTCTAATTGTGCATAGAATTGCTGTCAGATTTTTCTTCTTTTCACTTATTCAAAACACTTACAGGTGAATCAGCATAAATATACATTTTCCTTTATTTTGCAAGGCTTCATCACATAATTCTTCAGAGTGATGTTAACTGCAGTGTCAAAATGATTTATTTTAACTAGTCTTCCATCTCTCTGTCTTCATTTTTATATATTAGTATTATGGTGCCCTTTTCCGTAATGAAATAGCTTTGTCTCACCTTATGTGAATTCATCCACCTATCCTTCTTTCAATTATGCTGTGAATATTAAAAATAAAATTGGAGGTTTCAACCAATTTTTAAACCATGTGTATTGCATATATTTATGTACAACAAAGAGCCATTTCAATGATAACTGGCAGAGACATGTGTAGTATCGAGCAAACTTTAGCAATGTGTTTTTCTCACTTCATTATACGTTTGTTTTTTTCTTCAGTTGAGGTAATTTAATGACCATTTTCTCCCTGTTGTTTGCCAACCTATTTGCTTGTGTGGAACACTATAAATACTATCTCAGTATGTTGCCATAGCAATCATTTGGTTTTCATGCATGTAATAGAAATATGATGAGATTATAAAACTACCATATAAACTCTCTTTGAATGACAAGTGTCTGAGACGTATGATTGCAAATAAGTAAGGATTCATGCTTCCTACACTTTCTATGATATTTTATTACACTACTCATCCTACTGTCCCTAATAACTTCATTAAAATGCTGTCCATTAGAAGAAAGAGAAAGCAGGCTGAATTTCATAGTGGCCCCAATGACAGATGTAATGGTTTATTTTCAGTCCGCACCCCCTCCAAAATTCTGTCTGAGAGTACAGGATCTGTGGGTTTAAAAATGCAGCATGGAACTGACTGAAATCTTCTGCAGAAGTGGCTAGATGGGATGGTTGCTGTTTGAAGGTGTGACTGACACTGATGACTTAGATATGTGACAGCTCTGTTGATTTTGAGGCCACTTGAAGTCAATGGGAATACTCACGGTGTGTAAAGACAAAATGGAAATTCTTGGTCCATCACACAGTAGTTTAACATGAAGATAGGACCGCGCCACCAAATGAAAAATACAAATGTTGAAATACTAGTCTCCTGGGGAGACAGTATTTGAAACCATAAACTACTCACTCAGTGCAGCCAATCACTATTTTGATAATTTTTACAAGTGAAGATAATCTCAGCCAATGGTCAGTATGGAAATCCTAAGCAAGGATGTTAAACTGTATGCATATTTATCATGGGAAATATGTGAATAAATTTGACTTAGCACTTTTGGGGTTTTTCCAGTTAGATGCTTGTAGGAAGATTATCACGCTTCCTAGGTGAAGTGAGGCAACTGGGGCAATTTGTGCTATTGATCTAGGAAAGGTCTGCATTCACCTAGAGACACACAGTGCTGGGGGGGCACTGTACATGAACTAAATTCAGTGGGGCATTGGTATATTCTGAGACAATTGTACAACACTATGGCAAAATTTGAGTGCAGAGACACTGTACTTGCTCAAGAAGGGTGGTAACAGAGAAGCTTAATCCAGCAGTTTACTGACATGCGTCACTTCAGCATGAATATTTGTTTTCATGGTGATGCTGTGGGATTGGAGAAGGGATTTGAAGGTTTTACAGTTCATATGGTGATAATAACTTTCCTGGATATTAACATCAAAAGAGACCATTTCATCATCTAGTCATACTGCCCATAGGAGACTACAGTATTCCCTCTGGATCTGCTTTCAAGAACAGTAGCTGTGGATTATCTAGCAAACACTTTTTGGAATCGCAGACGATCTTGATTTTTAAAATTCTAGCAGAGAAAAATGCACCACATCTACTGGTCAATTCTTCATGTCAAATACTTGTATCATCTTTCTTTTGATCACATCTTACTCAAGCTTCCCTCGACAGGATCTTGTGATGCCCATTGCTGTTCAGTCCTTTGAACAGTGGCGTTCAGCGAGCTTAGAAGTCTCAACTGCACCTCCATACCAGGCTGTTACAACTCACACTTTTGTGTTTCTACTTTTTTCTTGCATTGGATCCACCTCAATTATTTTTATTTTTGTGAAGCTGCCTCTTTTCAAGGGGTAAGTATTGAACTATGCATCAGGATTTTAGTCTGCTTAAGCCATGGTCTGTGTTGCTCGTTTAGGCAGTATGCATTTGTTTGTCAGGCAGCTCCCATTCAGTTATCACAATGAGTTTCACACGGAAGTAACAGTATTCATTGTAGAAATTTTAGGAATGGTCAAAGCAACAATGTTTCAGGCAGCAAATCCAGTTCACCTCTCTGACAACAGAACTCTGTTAATAATGTGTATATACAAGTATTTTTCCTTTTTACATACACTTCATATCATTATATACAGGCATGGTGGTACTGTTTTCTCGCATAAATGAACAGGTGAAAGTAAGCACTAAATCTGAGCCCATTTAGTGTTTACCCATTTGAACATGAACTGTAAGCATTGCTTTCAAGTTGTCAGTGACAAGTAATATCTCTTAATTTACCTCCCTCCTTTTGCCTTCTGATCCCTTCTAAATAGTTGAATCAGAGGTTTCTAATGTTTTAATCATGCAAAGCTTCCCAACAGGATTAAGTAGCATTATGTGAATTTACAGTAATGAGTGAGCAATTCTGCTTTCTCTCCTGTTTGTTATATTGGTGGATAGACAGCTAAAAGAGGGGATTTTGTTTGTTTCCTTATGTTTTTTCAAGTTTCCTGCCAAGGAACCTAATATTAGGGTAAGAAGGCAAGGTTAAGCAGCTGACTGTATTGCAAAGTAGAGACCTGGTTGATAGCAAAGAGAGCACAGCAGCTAACGTTCTGCGGGCTGGAGCCACTCACCTTCCAGGGAGGCTGGACACATGCCAGAGCTGCTAGAGATGCAAAACCTTCCTGAAGCTGTTACTGAAACTCAATAACACAAGCCAGCAAACACTCAATAGTACCTGTTTCAAGCAGTTCTTTACTTTCCCTTGCAGACACATCTAAAGTCAGCTGCGGGAGGGACAAGTTAGCTTAATATACAGTATTTAGATCAATGCATTGAAATGTGACCTCCGTGAAATTGAGAAATACGAAAAACAAGAGAAAAGGGATGAACAGCAGCATAGATGCCTGTTTATCTCCAGGCATTTTGGTGATCATGTCCAGGACAAATTTCAGGAATCTTTCCTTAGCAGTGAAAGTAGAAGCTTGAGGGAATAGTTCTCGAAAGATACTTCCATAACAGTGAGGTGCTGTGCAGCAGGAGAACTTTCTGAATACATGGACCTCATTGTGGACTGGAAAAGGATGCTTAGGGTTTTTTCTTGTCTTTTGCTCACCAATGTGACATATCTGCATAAAACATTTACAGAGTAAAATATATTAAAAATCAGAAAACAGGAAATTAACCTCATTCTGCCATTATTTTGAAATGTTTTAAGCTTAGGAAATAAATCTAGGAAGAAAAAAAATATTCTCATTAAAACTGTGGAGGCCTTGTCCCTTTACCCTTTAACTCTCCAAACTCACTTAGAGGTCAGCATTTCCAAATTTTTAAGAAGGCAGCTTTTTAGACCTGTTTCATGTAAAAATCAGATGACTTTCAATATCACGTAATAAAAGAGAGTTTTTAACTGTTACTGATCTCAGCTATCTACAAAGTTATAGAAAGGGTTAAGTAGCATGCAATCAGTCATGCATATGAAATTTGGAGTGAGAGGAAGCAAGTGGATTTGAGGTTGTTCTCCTTCGGTTCATTCAAGGTTCACTGAACAGGAAAGTGAATTTTTATTATCACTTCCTGTGAAAAGAGCAGTTGACAGGACCCATCAGGGAACTGTCAGAAACCTCAGGAGTTTTGAATCTGAAGCCCAGAGTCCACTGCAAAGTTTCCATGACAACACACTCATTAATATAAAAGGAAATTGTGACTGATATTTACAGCTTTCAGCACAGAGTTGAAAGCCTTGCATCTCAGATTTCCAGAGTATTTACACCTGGGACCCAAGAATGCAGGCTGTCAAGAAATAAAGGTTTGTTGTAACTTTTAGCTGTGAAAGTGGAAAGGTTGTTCACAGGTTAGATTTCAGCATCCTTTGATTTTTTGAAATGTACTGAACACTTTTTCTGTCTCTTCCTGTGGTGTGCTAAAGGGTGAAAAGGACTTAATATTAGGTTGAAAACAGTCTTCAAGGAGGCTTTTAGTGAGAGTGGTTTTACTGAACATGAATATATTCTTCCAAGAATAGGGGCTTAGCTCTGAAAATAGTCAAATTAAATTTATTTGGTTACCACTATCTAAATTGCAAAAGATAGATTATAACTGATACTTCCTCAGGCTTGGTAGCAATCACCTATATTGTGGGAAAGAACAGCAGGTGATGAAGAGAGACTGTAATAACAGAGGTTGTTTACCTGAGGTACTAAAGTCTCTTCGAGCTCTTTTCTTTAGTATCCCCCACTCTTTACACTGCCCTTTTCCATTTGCTCCCTTTGCAGTCTTGTTGGCTCCCTCTGTGTGGTTTCTGTGCTGAGTTATTTTACTTTTACAAGGGAGGTGAGCAGGCTTAAGAAGGGGATAAAATAACTCAATGGTAAAGAACAGGGATGCCAGGGTAAGGTCAACAACGGAACTTGAATGCTTCATATGACCTGGGCCAAGAACAGCTCTTGCTGGCCCTGATCATTCCATCACTGCAATCATACAAGAAATCAGGTTATATAATTACTGTGGTTTATTTTGGCCTTAAAATGGGAGAATCTCACACTGTTCAGTGAACAAACCTTCAGGTCACTGTGCCTCATGCAAGGGTAATCGAGTACATTACGCTTCATAGATAACATCACAGAGTTAAAGAAAAAAAAAACACCTTACAAAAATACACAAGCACATGTAAATATACTTCAAATTATGTCATTGCCCAGCATATTCGTTAATTATACATTATACTGAATCTTCACCTTCCCTGATTTTATAAGTATCTTTGGGCAGGCCGCTCGCCCACATAGGTATCAAATTGCACTGCGTGAATAATGCCTTAGATGAACAAAAGCATCAGCGAAGCATGTGTGTCAGCTGCTCAGGACGATATGTTTACGGATATGATTATGTCAGAATTAGCCTGTTTATAGGTTCTGATTTGGTAAATTGCCTGCGAGGTCAAACAGTTAGACTCCTCTCTTTCCCCGGGTCTCAGTGCTTGGGCTTTTACTTCTTTAGGACTGATCCAGTACAGCAGCTTTGGTTTCCTTTTTGCATGTGGTCAGATGTATTAAGACAGATCTCAGCAAGTAATTACTGTCCTGACTCTGAAGTGTCATCAGTTATGTGCCCTCAGAGAAAGGGACACCTTTTGCCATCTCCCCAGTTCATCAAATTTAGTAATTCCCACTAGCAGTCCTGGAAGAAAGCTTGACGTTTCTCACTTCCATGCCCGCAGCCTGTAGTCTTCCCTTGGTACCTGTAGCTGATTTCATTCGTGTTATGACTGACTGCTTTCATTTCTATAGCTTTCATATTCAGTCTTCTTTCCCTTGCACACTATCACAACCCTCTCGCTCCCCAGCTTCCCAGAAATCTCTAAAGCTGTAGTGCTTTGGTCATGGGGTTGGTCAAACTTTTGCAAAATCAGCACAAGTTGTTGTAGTTTAGTCTGGGCACTGCATTACTCATTGGAGGATAGAAGTCTTGGGATGGCCTTTTTCTCACCTGCATGCTGGCTCTGAATGAAATTACTCTGGCAGGACCCCTGTAACGAGCCCATGGACTCTTCAGCTCTCCTTATCGTAGTGTGCTCCAGCACTGTGTCTCTGGCAAGCTCCGCAGTTTCAGCTTGCTGCCTTCCTGTGGGAGGAGGCTGAGCAGAATCCCTGCTCTTCTCCTCTTTTCAGTGGGCACTTCATCAGCCTAAGAATACCTGTCCCTGGAGCTTGCACAGGGCTCCCTGCCTTGGTTTCCTCTGGAGAGGAGCACATTAGAGATACCTGTAGTGTTCATGGCAGTTTGCTTTCAGTTTCACTTCTTAGGCAAGTTTTTGCTTGTTCTTGGCAAACGATAACTCTGCGGTGTACCACCTTATCAGTGTCCTCCAATCTTGGGTGACTGCAAACAATAAAAAATGTCTAAATCTTCTTATTTTCTAAAGACTGTGCCTTCGTTTCCTTCTCCTGCCTAAAGCTTGCTTTTATGTTTTAAGCTCTTATTTCAGCTCCATGTTCCTTGTTTTTTACTCTGGCAGTTTGCTTTACTCTCTGTATATATATGTGATGTTGGTCAAATTAATTTTCTTGGTTTCCCCACCTTCCTGCTCTTAGATCACAAGCCTTATCCACTGTATCAACCAGGCAGTTCTGGCACGTATATCACTCTTTCTTCCAGACATACAAGTGTGACCCTCTGGTTCCTCAGACAGGAAATATGAGGAAAGAATACACCAAAAACTATTGTGATTGAAAAAAGAGTCAGCCAGCTCATAAAATCCAACAGTAATTCCAAAATGTCCCACAAATCAGATCTCACAAATCAGCAAATAACCTTTTCTCAGAGCAGATATTATTGGCAATGTTCTTCCACTTCTAGGCCCTGTACACAACAGGTTGTACCTCAGAACTTTCCACTTCATTTCAAGACTCCTCTGATCTCTAACAGAGCTTCTGACAATTCTTACAGGCGCTAAAAGCCCTGTAACCCTTTGCTTGATGCTGGTGTTTTTTTCCCCTGTATATGAAATGCAGCATCAACAGCTCCATACTTCAGTCATAGGAAATATATCCTTGAGATATGCTAGAAAATAATAGGAACTAACCTTGGAAAGACTAAAATAAAGTGATGAAAGATAGAGCTGGAAATGAGCTAGTGATCATCTGGAGAGCAGGGGGATCTCGATCATGAGTATCCTTCTTATGACTAAAAATTATTATGATTCTTAGCTAAGAATCAAAAGGATATTTAGAAGAAATTAACTGAAATATTTGGTAGGCTGTTTCAAATGCTCAAATGGTGTTGAAAATATCAGAAATACTGACAGAGTTTCTTTAAATGTTCTTTAAATGATTGTGAACACAGAGAACACTGACTGTATTGAGGGGAGAATAAAATGTGCAAAAGAATAATATTATTTAGTGAGAGAGAGAGTACTTTGGTACATGAGGCCTTTTAATACAGCTCAGGCTTTTTAAAATTAGGGTTGTCAGGTGAAACCATCAGGTTTCCCTTGGAAAATATTTTTGCAAGTAACATCCAACAGAGCTAGTACTAAAATACCAATATTTTCTTTTTACAGTGATTCCATTGTCTTGATGGTGTAACTCAGTGCAGACTGAGTTTCTGTTTTTCCAGTATCGTATGTTAGTCTTGTGGAAGCAGTTCACACACTGGAAAAAAAAAAATAAAAGAAAGCTTTAAAAGATGACAACATAATGAAGGGATTCTCTGGCAGTAGCACTGTGAGTATTAGTGACATCTGAGCTCCAGTGTCATGTTTACTGTTTGCTGTGTACTCTTGACTAGCATCATCTGCTCCATGGTGCTGCAGAGAAGTTCAGGGATGTACCCAGAGTAGTTTAATAGGTTTCTTATGGACCTGAAAGAGTTTATAAAGATCCTGGATAAATTATATTCCAAGAATTCTCATGGTGTTGGGGGAGGTCAATAGATATTGCAGACACTATCTAACTTGCAGCAATGGACATGCCATACTGGCTGCCAGCAGACTTACAGGATGAATGCAGTGGACATCTGCAAGGTTTAGTGTCTTTTTCCAGCACCTTTGGAAGGCTGCCTGTTTTGTTGAGCAATACAGTCTTCTGACTCTGGGATTTGAGCTTCCTTTTCATCACAAGCATCATGTGCCAACACCTAGGCAGTCCGCAGCATCTAATTTGCCTCTTCACATAATGGCACCCAAATCTCAGAAAGCAACCACAGGCCCCACAGGTCCTTCTCTTGCCTCTGTGAATAGCAAATTCTAATAAAAAACATCTGTTTCTCTTATTATTTTCTGCCTTCTATAGTAGAAAGCTGTCCAAAGAAGTTTGTGAAGTGATATGAGTTTGAGATTTGGAATTTTTGAACCACAGAGTGAATAAAAGCATATAGGTGATGAGGATCAAACGGGTCTCACCATGACTGAAGTGAGAGGACACATAATTCATGTGTAGAAAACCATCCATACTGTCTTTAGTTCTCTTCTAGGGTGTGGTGGATGGGTGTCAGTGTATTTTCCTAGGTATTTATTTTATAAAGTTGTGATTAGGCTAATGGAAAAATCTTCTTGCTTTGTAAGATCTGCCCATATTAAAAGGTAAATGGCTTAGGAATGCTATTTGGATATGATTGTGTATAATGCTTGATTATAAGACGTAAGAAAATCCTAAAGTTACAGGGATATTAGTAAGGAAGACCTCTGCTAGGATTCCCAGAGCCTCAACCCCTTGCCAAGGCTGCGGATATAAGGAGTAAGAGGCTGTGAATGCAGGGAGCTGTGTAAGATCTAGAAACACTGAGACAGCTTCTCTTTGGTGTCCTATACCCATAGCCAAGCTGTTCTGCAGAAACCTTCCCACTGCCCCCACAACTACACTGCAGTAATTGTCATTCGATTCATTTTAATGGAGCAGGATTGGGTAACGTATATCCTACATTGCTGAGTCTGAAATGGAGATGGTAGTTGCAGGAGGGATTGTGCTTAATATCATCATCTTGGGAGGGAAATTTTTGGGGTAATATATTGTGTCCGAGTGTTTAACATAATCTTTAAATACTTTTTTTTTTCATGAACTTCTTTTTGAGTATATAATATTCTGGATGTGTTTTCAAAAGAAATTTTTGAAAGTTTTAATGAAAAAGTGACTGTGTAGAAGAACTTCACAACACCAGCCATCCAGTTCTGGCTCACACTGAACTTATGTCATTATAGCTTGGAAAAAGCACTGTTCAGAGGAATCGAAGAGATTGGGAGCTGGATATTAAATTCCAATATGCTACTCCAGAAATTCCATCATTAACATACTGTATTAAAAATACTAAAGCTAAAAATATTGTCTTTTGTTTCTGTATGTTTTTAAATAAACCCGTAGAGATCTGAGCTTTGTTTATTAGTCTTTTTTTCTTTCTCTGTTTAATTTTTTATTCCTCTTTGTGCATGAACTTAAGATCTAACTAAACTTTTGTTCACAGATGGGGATTTGTGCATGTCATTTTCAACACATACCATTGTGCAGGCACTGTGGAGAAAAGTAGTCCCTCTACTTGCATTATTTATGGCTTTCTCATGCAGAGAGATGAGACACATTAGATGGTTCAACAACTGTCTTCTACTTAATTGTATCAGCAAGAAAAGTGTATTCTTTCCCATACTTTCCATTCTTTGGTGTCCTTCTGGCTGTCTTTGATCTGTAAAGACACAATCCTGTCTTACTGAAATTGTACCTTCAGCAGGGATAGTAGATGAATTGGATGAGAAAATTAAAACTTCAGCTGTACACAACCCTAAAACTCAAGCTGAAACATAGTACAGTAGCTCCAACGGCCACTAGTGGCTCTTTGACCTTTAAGATAGATGCAGTGAAGAAGTTGTTATGTACCTCAATTACATGGATGTCATTGTTACTTAAGCACATCTGGAAGTATAAACATACACAATGCAGTTTATTAGATTTCTGGCAGACCTGGGACCTCAGAGTAAAACCAGTCATGAAAAAGTACTGCGAATGAATCAGAATTCTCACGGCTTGGGGGAAGGTCAACAGGCACTGTAAAAACGTTAAAAATCTCCTGTTGCACTTTTGCTATGACAGCCACAATCCTTAAAAAACATACAGGAAAAAAAATGTTTCGTAGGTTTTCTATTAATGAAAGGACCTGTTCCCTGGCCAGCATCAGACTACTATATGTAGCCTACTCCCTACCCTTACCCTCTCCATTCAGGATAGTACTCCAATAACCAATTATTATCTTTTATTTGAGACAATATTTCCCTATGAATAATTCCAGTGCTGTATCAGCTGGGGAAATCAGCTGTAAACGATGTGTGACTACACCCATTTTCCTTTCTGCAACATGAGGATGTCCCCCTAAAGGTGTGTCTGGCAGGTGCTGTGGCCTTCTGTGCTGCCCTGTAGATAGGATTCCTCCAGCAGTGCCCATCATAGACGTGCTCACAGCAGGACAGAAGGAGTAAGCTGACAGTGACTCAGTGACTCTAGTTCCACAGCAGCTGATGTGTGATTGCAAAAGCTGCCCCAAGCACCAGACATGCTGGCAGCCACCTGCCTGCTGAACCCTGGGGTGGCTGGCTGACTGCCCAGCCACCCTGGGTGGATGCGGCCAAGGTCTGCCTGCTCCCAGAGTGCACTCAGGCATATGGTCCCGCACGTCCCCAGGGCCTGCCCTGTCACACTGCAGCCAGCCTTGAAGACACAGTGGTTCACAGCAGGAGGACCAGGTCTGCAGGCAGACTGAGGGCTAATTTTGTCCGGAAGAGGAGAAGATGGGTTATATAACAAATGTTAAGCCTCCACTTTTGTGATAGACTGCTTGTTTGCTTTTCTTAGGCTGGAGCCTAGCGGCTGGTGAAAGCCATCGTAGTGCCTCCTATTACCTAAACCTCCTATTCTGCCTTTATTTAACTGTACATCTGACTTTGTTTCACAAGAACAGACATATGTACTGCTAAATGTTTCGCTTTCCAGCAGCCAAAAGCCAAGGCTTCAGTTGAATAAGCTCATCAGTGTGTAGAATGCTTTTTTTAATGAAAGAGAATGAATAAGAGTAAAATTAATAAAACATAAGAATAATCTGAAGAGAAAAAAGTGTGATTTTATATTGCTTCATGTGACAAATATTTTTAAGAAAACATGTTTTTGTTTATAGAACCTGTTAACCACTCTGACACTCATAACAATAATTATAGTAATGATAATAACTATAATTGTTGTAGGATGAAATGAACTGCAGGGAAAAAGGCTGTGCTAACAATAATCACCAGAGCATGTAATATAACAAATCACTGAAGAGATTACTGTAACACTATGCTTGGATCAATAACACAAATTGTTTAGTACTCACGTAAGTGAAGAGAATGAGAGAAACTAATGCCATTGTTTCAAATGATAAATCAGCTACTTAAAAAAAGTGTCATACAGTTTTAATACTTACAATGTGCCCTTTTGTCTTGGGTCCTTTGAACTTGTAATGAGTCATTACAATTTGAGGTATATCTTCAGCTGGTTTAAATAAATATAACTCTACTGATGCAAATGGCATCACATCATTTTAGATCTAGCTCTAATTACCTTCAATTTTGATAGTGAAGTCTAGACGACACCACTAAGTGGGCGTTTCACTTCATCTTTGCTGACAAGTGCTGTCTGGATATTGTTTGGCTTTTGGTTGACAAGGGTGAGTTGGAAGATTCAGAAAGGCCTCTGAAATCAAGGAAAAAAGGTGCCAGATGGAGAGAAGAAGCATAACTGAGAGAGAGAACAAGAGGGAGGGGAGAGACAGAGAGACGTCACTTCGGACAAGACTTTCAAATGCGTCTAGGTACATCTACTTACCATAAAGAGCAGAGTAATTTTCAAACAACGTAAATTTTTTGTGGTAGCCACATTAGTGAGAACACCTAGGTGTCTGAACTCTACTCATGGGCACGGTACGACAGAAATTAGGGCTGGATAGACTCTGACAAGTCACTGCAAGCCCACTGGGAGGCCTGTTTGGAAAGATGCTGGCTCTCTTCTCTCTTGTTTTGTGGGCAGGACAAAGTTTGGTAGCACTTGGGCTGAGGATGTAGCTGTGTCTGGGACTCAGGCAGAATCGGAATGAGGTAGAACCTGGCATTTAAATAGCTGTGCAAATTAAATGTCATCAAAGTTTAAGCAGCATCTAAGCAGTACCCTGTGAATTTAAAATCTGGGATTATGTTCTGAAGAGCTAGCAGGGCACACAAAGTCCCTTTGTGGATCATGTCCCAAAGGTCTTTGAAAAGTGCCTAACTCACTTCAGTAACAGTGTACTTAGTTTTAGTTTGGAGTTTGGAGACCCACACAATAAAATATAACTTCCCATAGGGGAAGGTCATTTGCTAACTAGTCCAATATGCTCATGTACATTCTTTGCGCAAGAATGATATTCATACAAAATAGTGTTTTTTTTTAAATGAACATGTGTGCTTGAATATCTTACACAACTTCAATATTTTCAGCTACTGTCTGTTATATATCTTCAGGCCAAACTGGTAAAAAGTCAAACTTAAACGGCAAGGGATTCAAGACCACTGACTGGGACAACTGATTTTTAACAAAGTTTCACAATGAATGATGTTGCATGTTATAAACAGTTACATCAGCTGTGAATCAGAACCTTTGTGTTTTGGTAATTTCTATGGCTTTTAGAGTTTCTTAGATTCCTATTTAAGTGTAATCATGCAATGTTCAGTCTCGAATAGCTTTTTCAAGAAAAGTCCCTATAGCAGGGTTCCCCTGCTGGAAGATATTTGTCACAGTTGTAGGTGGATTTGGTGTACAAAGAAAATGTCTTCCACCTGTGTAAAAAAACACCAAACTCTGTCACAGTTTTTCTGTAATATGGAAGACAGAAGGGATAGAAGTCAATTTTGCGTCAGAAGGGACTTATCTATACCTACATTACCAAAGTGGCAGAATAAAGCTGTAGGAGATTCTTTACAGTAATTCCATTAGTTATGTAATAACAGTAGCAAAAATATCATTAAGAGGATTACAAGAGAGCCAAAAACCTTTTTCTTTCAGGCATGTTGGGTCCAAATGTTTAGCAGAAGAGTGCTTCTCTTTTTGGCAGCTTTCACGAGCAAACAGGATTGGCCAAGACTAGAGTGGGAAACAAAGGTAAAATGAGTGGTTCATGATTACAAAATAAATCAGTGGCGCAAGCCAGGCTTAAGACAGGCAGTCTGAAGTTCACAGACTTTTTTTCATATTGTCCATCATAAAAACAGGATAAATGAATAAAATGAACTAGTAGAATGAAGATTCAATTAGTATATGCAGGATCTTCATTAGCAAATTATACATGCATTTTTGTCAAATATTAGCTACTTATTTTAAATACAAAAAAAGGCTTTTCATCTGCTTAATGTTAGAATCTTAATTCTGTGTTATTTGAAATGCTGAAAATAAGAATACTATGCTAAAGGGCAGTTCTCAGCTGGTTAGATCAAACACCACATTCATAGAACTTTCAGGTATTTACTAGGTAGGATTCTGAACTCTGAAATCCACCTCTCACTGCTTTATTATCAGAATGTACCCATAGATGAAGGAGAAAGGAAACAGCAGCAACAAAAGATTAGGCAACTTGCTGTTTTAGGGAGAAAAAAATTGTGGTGTAAGTAGACAACCTAAAAAATTGTGGTTTCCAATTGGTTTGTATCCTTTAGTTTTTCTGTACTGATACTGAACTACCCTGGGGCGACTGGTTGAGGGATCAGGGGCGCAGGTGGTGTTTTCCTCCATCCCTTCAGTGGCAGGGAACAACACCGAAAGGGTCAGGAAAACTCACCTGATTAACAGGTGGCTCAGGGACTGGTGCCATCGGTAAAATTTTGGCTTCTTTGATCACGGGGAGGTGTACACAGCACTGGGCCTGCTGGCAACAGGTAGATCGCAGCTGTCTCAAAGGGGAAAAAGGATTCTTGGCCATGAGCCGGCAGGGCTCATTGAGAGAGTTTTAAACTAGGTTCAAAGGGGGAAGGGGACATCGCTCAGCTCACTAGTGACGAGCCCAGGCTTGGTGTGCCAGGGTCAGGGGTGAGATTGACAGCCCAGCTCAAGTGCGTCTACACCAATGCACATAGCATGGGCAATAAACAGGAGGAGCTGGAAGCCATTATACAGCAGGACGGCTACGACTTAGTCGCCATCACAGAAATGTGGTGGGACAACTCGCATGACTGGCATGCTG
>Ga0181612_178442_pt1 | contig 15395 bp, 6 predicted proteins | sample HoacroProtozoa21_FD_119630 | JGI IMG/M metagenome (GOLD analysis project Ga0181612, IMG submission 119630) | Hoatzin crop microbial communities from Cojedes, Venezuel. Combined Assembly of Gp0051906, Gp0051904, Gp0051908 | reverse complement strand
CTGCATCAGTTTTAGACAGTTGCTCCTAGACTCATCCCATGTGCTTGGCTGATGAGCTAGCAAGCCAGAGGAGGTCTTAAAAATCCAAATATAATCAGTATGTTAGCATTATAACACTGGGTGGCAGATAGTTACATTTCTAAGGCGGTTTTTTATTTGTAAAGTATAAGCCTAAGACTGACACAAAGCTCTTCAGAATTGTTCCAAACAGCAAAGGTGAAGTGATTACAATAACTTTTAAGAAAGATATTCAGGCCTTAGCACTTCGGGAATTTTCCCTCCATTTCTGAATTGTTCTTCACTCCTGTGGAGAAATTTGTGAACAAGGATCTGGCAGAAGAAATCTCAGCTTTGATTTCAGAGTTCCTAATTTACTGCTTTGTGGAAGGGTAAGCCTTACGTCTCTTAGGAAAAAGACTGTGGGATCCATTCTCAGCTGCTGGAATTTGTGGGAAGTCCTGAAGTGAAACGTTATAGTCCCTCGTGGCTGCCTTAGGATATGAAACATTTTGATACTCATCTTCACCCATCAGTTGCTTCCTGGGACAGAGGCAAAGAGTGGGAGGAAAACCACACGTTTATTTATCTCTCTCTTTTTTTTATATATTCCTCCAAGGAGCATATAAAACTTAAAATTTATTTTTTTTTTACAAATGACAATTTTAAAATTGCAAGTTCACAATTTTAAAAAGATTACTCTTAGTTCTCCAGCTTATGAAACAAAACCAAGCATAGAGCTAATGGATATATACATAAACTTTAACAAAACAGATAAAGGAAAATCTGTTCTACACATTATGGTCTTGTCTTCTTCCTCTCTAGGCACTAATTAGTGAGCACATGAGCCTTATCATACAGGAACGCATCTGGTTATATTCTTATGCTTTTCAGTGGAACTTGGTACATGTTCTTGAGTAACCTGTTCCGATTCAAGCAGGAGGTTCTGGTCTCTGCAGGAATCGGTGCCGTAAGGTTTGTGAACTGGGTGAAACATTGCTGTGCTTCTGGTAGCTGTTTCTTAGCTTGGATTTCCATGTCATTCAGAGTGACCTGTAATGAGAGTTACTCATTCTTTAGTAGAATTGGGAGAATTGCAAGCATTTATATTTATTACCAGAAGTTTTACAATTGTTTTTCATTTGAAAAACAACAACAACAAAAAAAATCAACTCCAGCCCTCCAGCATGTCAAAATAGACTGATCTGTGCTTGTCGTAAATCCATGTTATAGCTTGAGTGCTTACAAATAAGTGTTGTGCTAGTTCTGTACTTTTTGTTTCCTCATAACTATTGAGCATTATATTAATTTTTGATGATGATGACTACATTTGTCCTGTGTACACCCAATTTTTTCCAAGTTTGGCATAGCAGGACTGCTGCTAATAAGGCTGAACCATAGCACAGATCAAGTTGAGGTATTTCACAGCAGCAAGCATCTCGACAGCTAACTTATGCTAATATTTGTGTACGTCCAGTATGTGATGGAAAATGGGTGTAAGATCTCCATGATAGGTGCAGGCTGAATTTTTGTTGTTCGGTGAACAGAGATTTTACCCACAAATCTGCAATTGTCAGATGTGTCATCAGTCCATTAGCATGAGAAACGATACTAAAAATAACAAGATAGGGCTGCTAAATACTGAGGCTTGTTAAAATAGTGACAGCAAACTAGCCCTTCTTTCTTTCCACGTGAAAAGTATTACGTAGCTGGTCCCCTCTGTAGATTCAGCCTAGTGAAGAGCAAATTGATTTTCAGAGATCAATGATGTATCTGTGATCATCTTCTGATATTCATGTATTTGCAAGCCCATTGTTTATTGGAGAGTTACACCAAAGGATGCTCTTGTCAGTAAACAATTTTAAAATGTTGTTTTTTCTAAAGCATTCCAAATGAAAAGGAAAAAAGTATAGCTTAATTTGCCAGATAAAATTAGTTTTAATTTGTGATGTTACTCCTGATGAAGGATGCTGGCGTGCAATAATTTCATGGCTGTGTTACTTTTTTTTTCACCTTGGAGAGCTGAATAATTTTTGATCACTTAAATGACATCTGTATTTCAGAAGGAAGTAGATTAGGCAATTCTGTGATTTTTAGTTTTTCCCTATATGAAATAGTGCAGATCTAGTGTGGTTCAACACACACTGATAATTTTGAATAAGGTGAAACTGGTTTTGCTTTGCACGAATGTGGAAATCCCTGATTGTTCTTATGCATTATAATGTGCTGACAGCAGTTCTGGACGCATACCACCAGTGAAGGTCCAGTTGGTACTGTGCTGTGGAAGAAGTCGCTTTTTTGCAATGTGGTTCTGCACAGTGCTGTTAGGCATTTCTGGTTTTGGCAGAACTCAGAAAATTAGCATAAATAAACTAAAATTGTGCATCCTGCCTTGTGCCACAGCTCTTCGTATTAAGCTAGATGTTTGCTTCATATATTGTTCTCTTAAACAAAACCCATCAAAAGTGAAGGGGTCTGCTTTCTTGAATGGTACCGTTCTGAAATGTATTTTCTTCTAGATATATAAATACTTTTTGATACACATTTTTTTTATAATACCAGATGACTTACAGCACAAAAATTAATACAGTTCATTACCAATAAGTAAATTACATGCAGCTGAGCATGCTGTTACTTATTCTGATGGTTGGGTTAGAAAGGGATCAGAGAGGATAATGAAAGGCTTCAGAAAGACAAACGAAAACGTAAGTTGCCGAGTTAAAGCATTTTTACTACTGCTTGGATTGTGGGGTGTCACAGGAGGCGGCATTTGCAAAAATCTTTGATAAACACTCTTCTGCGTGATCAGACTGACAAAGAACGTAACCTGCTTGTTTAAATGTTTTTGCTTATGTCTCTTTTTTTCTGTACTAGAACATTTGCAGAATTTTGTAAATTCAGTTATCCCACAACACATGGTAAGAACTGAAATGAGTGCAGCAAAATCATGGCTTCACAGTGTGCGCATTTTTCATGTGTGTCACACGTGTTTAATATGACAATGCCTTGTGGTGCCTTATGCTTTTGTTCTTCACAGTGTGATTAAAAAATGTAGATTAATGCAGGGCTAACATATCTGCATTCTGTGACGCATATTTGGCTATTTAGAAAAATAGGATATAGATTTCAATGAGCTATCTTTAGCTATCATAAAGCCTTTTTAAAAGCTGCCAGGAAAATTTTTTAGAAAATGATTTCCTATTTTGCATAAATTTGAACACCTGTTAATTGCGGTTGCTTTTTTCCCTTCTCGCTGTGTCACATTAGACACCCTGGTTATCAAAGTGATCGTATCACTATGGTATGTCTCATAATTATGATCAAACTGTTATCTAACATTCCTGGAGCATTCTTTTTTTCAATACTTAATACCTTTTATTCCTTGGCCTCATGCATGAATTATGCTGTGTATGTGAAGAGGCTTAAAGTTTGTTTCCATTACATTCTTTCTGAATGGATCCTGTTGTATCTAGGATTTTTTTAAAGCCAAGTAGGAATGTTATTGTTGACCTTGACACCAGATAACTGGGCAGACATTATATAGCTATGTTTGAATCCTCACAAAATGTGATGCTAAAGCCAACAGAATCCTGGCGTGAGACCCTCCTGGACAGCAGAGTTATGGAGCTTTTCTTTACAGTAAGTTTCTTTCTTCAACTTTCGTAGTCCAGACCACAGGGAAAAGCAGCTCCTTCCTGTTCTAAAACTATATTGTTGGACTCTTCCTTTTGCATCAGGTAGGACTGATTCTGTTAAGTTCAGCTTGCTTATCAAAGCAAATAGAAGTATTGTATTCTTCCTAGGTTACCGAATATGTATTTTGCCTATAAATTGCTTCAAATTGATGACCATTAACAGAAGAAAAAGATGTATAGTTATATAAATTTTTATACATTTCATACTTCTGGATATGTACTTACCAAATGAAACCAAGCATGATGAGCAGTAGCAGAGTATATCTTTCAGATAAGGTGTAACAGCTCTCAGAAAAGATCAAATGAACAGTATGTGTTTGCTGATCTTAAAACATTTGCTCAGCGGAACAGCTGAAAATAAGTAACGTAGTTGCAGTTTTCTAGCCAGTTTCAGCATACAGAATTCTGCATCTCTTTCCTCAGCACAACATAAATCCAAACACGTTAAAATAGATTAAGTTAGGAGGAATGGGGAAGAGGTAGAGTTGGGAAAGGGGAATATAATACTCAAGTTCTGTAACTTGAAAAACACATTCTATTAAACTGGATAAAACTAGTGTTGTTTTCTTGCTACAATTGTTGGGAGAAGTTTGTAGTCATTGCTTAGCTAGGAGTTACTGCAGCAGCAACATATATTGGCTTGTAAATTCATTTACTGTGCTATCTTATCTTACGTTACATCTCTTGGGACCTGAGAATTCAGTGTTCTCAGGCTGTTTTTATTTTTGCAAAGCAGAGAAATAGCGTGCTCAAAATTTGGACATATTTGTTATTGGACAAAGTAAATGTAACTCTTCAGTGCTGCTTGAGAGTTGCTTGATACCTGTTTGAATACATGTGGATTTTTTTATAAATTACATTTTCTTAAGAAAAAAATTTTTTTACTACAAGTTTATCTGTTCCAGCAGTTTTGAAAAGGTGAAAAAATCACTGACAGAACTCTTAGCAGCTACACACGATCTGAACAGCTGTCTAGACTATCCAGACAGTTGCTACTGTCAGCTGTGAACCTCCACATGCAAATAACTTTTTGGCTTCCACATTAACCCTTCCTCGTTTAATAGTATGAAGTTGACATGGTTAGATATCTGTTTCTTTGGTTGGTTTACAGTTACTTGTTCATGATAAGAATAATGTTTTGAATAACATGCAGAATTGTTTTAATACATTTGCATTTTACTTAATAGTAACCAAAACTCGCCTGTGTTTGACTATTTTTGAATGAATGTTGGCCAGGGCAGTATGCTGTCGGTTTTGGGTTTAGATTCCTGATTTGCAGTGGTTGAGGCTTGTAGTATTAGTTTGCTATTTGAAGTCATGTAAGTGAATGGTAGTAACTGATATTCATTTATCTGATCTGAGAAATTTTAATAACCTTGCAAAAGTTGGCAGGGCTGCCATGTTAAAGAGAGAACCTTCAGTTGTAATCTCAGCCTAGTGTGGGACATAAATTAGGAGGGGTATTTCTGTTGCGGGGTTTTTCTCCTGCTAGTTTGATCTTTCAGAGATAAACTGTACAGCTAATCCAACTAGTTATGAGTTGGGTGGATTTGCAGCTATAATGTCACAGAGAAATGGTTAGTGGTTTAACTGTATTTTATGTATAATATTGTTGAAATAATTTAACTAAATTTGATTCTGGGGGAAAAAGCTACCCTATATTTATCTATTCAGTAAATCTTATGTGAAAAAATAGGAGGCGTGAGCCCAAGAAAATTCTTTAAATCCATAAATGATGATTAAAATAAGTATATGATAATACGATTACTGAAATACTAAGATCTGAATCTAGAAAGTCTCACCAGCAGAAGTAATGACATAACAGTTCGCAGAAATGCGGGAAGATTACTGCTGGCCTCATATAATGTAAGGGTGTTGCCAAGGAAGTGATGCATTCATTTTTGTGTATGTCTTCAGTGTTTACCTCTGCTAAAGCAGCATCTATATAGTCTTGATTGAACTTGTTGACTAACTTTAGCAAGACTCTGTAGCCTAGGCATAGTTAGCATAATAGAGATGACTGTCATTATTGCTGTTTTTAGAAGGAGCAGTATGTCTGACTGGCTGGCATCTGTTTCTCTCTTTAAGACATAACATTCAGTAGACAGTTCAATTTTCAACATGTAGGTGAGACTTAACTAAATGTTGGTTTCAGTGAGTTAATTCAAGGCTTGCGATTTTGTGAGCTGAGTCATGATCTTGACATTTACTGTGGTTTAGGGAGTTGTAGAAACACTTGCATTTCAGACTGAGTGGAAGTTATAGTAAGCTTTTTTTGGTGTGTGCTCTTTTGGATTGAGAGCCATGTGACTGTTGTAAGAACACCCTATTTTCCATGTATTATTAACTATCTTACTTCCTGAAAGGTACATCGAAAAATCAGAGAAGATACAGATATGGCCCAAGATTCATTACAGTGTCTGGCACAGCTGGCGTCTTTGCACGGGCCAGTCTTTCCTGATGAAGGTTCACAAGTTGATTACCTGGCACACTTCATTGAGGGATTACTGAATACTATCAATGGGTATGTATGCCTGCTCTCTAAATTTAGATGGCATCTTATAATCTTTAGTTTGGAGTGTAGCATATCTGTGTGGAGAACTGGTATGGCTTGCTTATTTCTGGGTATAATTTGTGCTTACCGTTGGATTACTGAAATGAAGAAAAGGCAGTTTAAAGTAGGTGGTGCTTAAATAATATGAAGTAGATTTTTTGATGGAAAATGCATCAACAAAATCAATTCACTTTTAGCATTTTTCTTAATGACAAAAACCTAACTGTTATTTCTATCTATAGAATTGAAATAGAAGACTCTGAAGCAGTGGGAATTTCCAGTATTATCAGCAACCTAATAACTGTATTTCCTCGCAATATTTTAACTGCCATTCCGAATGAACTTTTCTCTTCATTTGTTAACTGCCTCGCACACCTCACTTGTTCTTTTGGAAGAAGTGCTGCCTTGGAAGAAGTGGTAAGTATCTGTTCTCGAGTAGTAGCAGTCTTTTTTTTGTTTCTATCTATTTGTGAAAAGTATAAGTGACATGAGAATTTGACTGTTTTATTAATAACTGTTGTGAATTCAGTGGTTTTGCTTGATATATTTCTGAAATTGCATCAAAGAGGATTTTCTTCTTGTTTCAGACAAGATAGCTAACGTACTTAACACACCGCGTGCACCTTTCAGACTTTGTTTTGATTTAAAGTACTTGTTATATTCTCATTTTAAAAAGAATGGATTCATTTAAAAAGATTAAAGTCTTTAAATATTGCTGACTTGCTCTTGTAGGACGTCTCTGAAAAGTGGTGTAGATAATGAACAAGCTACAGTCCTGGAAGTTTAAAATGACTACATGAACATATGGACAGACTGAAACTTAACTGCTGTCAAGAGTTCTGAGTCAGGAACTTCTGTTTTAACTGAATGTAGCTGTTAAGATATGTTGTTGAGCGCGTACTTCTGAGTTGTTCAAATAATCCTTTCATTGCTGACACAGTTCAAATGGTAATTCCGTGTACGAATCTAGCGCAGGAATTCAGAGGATTTTTTTTCTGTTTACTTCTTTTGAACTTTGGTTGTGACATTAAAGAGCAGTTGGGATAGTCTAAATCTTCTGCTTCTAAAAAGTGCATTAAAAATAAAACCTTCTAAGGAGACCTTGTTTAAGGAAAAAAGCCCAGAAGAATTAAGGTGAATAATCTTGCACTTGAGCTATTTATTTGCAGTAGCTGTTGATTTAAAATGAGACTGTCAAGATACTAGACAATATTTCCCCATTATAGTTAAAAAGTATGAATTTTTACCAGTTTTGCTATATTGGCTGGGCTTAATTACCTGGGTTTGAAAATAATTATGGAAGTATTTAGCTATAAAGTTTATGGATGTGTTTCTTTACCATACATCACAGGTGTATTACTTAGCATTCATTGCAGAGCATTAGATCACATCTTTGCTGCAAAGTTAAAATGTATTGCATTCAGCCCATTGCTCACTTAAACTTTCAAGTGTGCTCATGTCTTAGTCAAAAAATTTATGATCAAATTTAGAATCTAAAATACAGTTATTTTCCAAACCTTATTGGTCAAAACTTGCCCTGCTTTTGAGATTTTCTAGTAGAACATTGGATGTATGTTCTGATGCTCACCAGCACGTTTAGGAATGCTCCGGAAGCCTTTATAGAAAAGATTCAGCAAAACCATAGGCACCTATTGTTTAAACTAAATGGACTAAAGGGATGTTGTTTCCTCAGTTAGCCTCTGGTTACTGGAGAGCTAGAGTATGCAACCATGTTTAATGAAAACAGTGCTCAACATAATACCATTCAAAACACTTCATCTCTCAGCAAAAGCTTACGGTAGCTTGTACTGCTGTCTGGTACGAACATTGTTTTGGAAATGACCGGCCAGTTATGCCTAGTAAACTGTGGCTGCCTACACCTATATAATCCCATAGTTTTTGCTAAAGAAAGTCTTTTCAGTATGAAACTTAAATGTTCTCAGATTCAGCAACATCAGAAAGAGAGAATGCAAGATTTTTTTGTTTTGTTTTAAGAGAGAATTTTCTCACTGTCCTTGAATCTTTCAGCCATTCTGTGGAAGGAGAAACATTACACTTTCAGCCTTAGCTCTTGCAGCTATTGCAACTTCATGCTGTTCCTCTGATTTCCAGGATGATACAGAATTCTGTAGTGATGGTCCTTAAAACACTTTATTTACCAGCGTGTCAGCAGTAAGGCATGCTACCGAGACTGTTAAGTTATTGCTGACTTAATCCAGATAGCATAATGATACTGTTTGCTGTGCTTGTAGAAATACTTTACTTTGCATCCCTGAAAACAATCTTTTGGCTTAGGAATGTGCCAGGCATGGTTAATGTGTTCCCTGAGCTTCTTGCTTTGACTGCTTGTAGTGACACCTTCTGTGAGTTCATGTGCTGTCTGTAATTAAGAACTTTTGGTAGATAAAATACCTTGTGCATTGGGCTCAGTAGAGTCCTCAGATAATATTCCTGGAACTTTTCAGAAATCTGGAGTGCAGCAGAATGCAGGCAGGTGTAGTCCTTAAGCTTTGCTGGTCGGAAGAGCTTTTTTTCCCCATATTTCTGCTGCTTCACGTGCCAGCAGAATGTCTCACGTGAACATTGCAGAAATCCTGTCAGGCACAAGGAATCTACTTAGCTTGAAGACCTGCTATGTAAACTGTCAAAATTGGTAAGTCCTGAACCATAATATGCATATCACTTCAAAGCAGCTAATACTGATTTTCAACCAAGGGGGAAAAACCCACAGTCCAAACATCATGTTCAAACGTGTTGGCCTGCCAGTTGGGGCTGGGGAGACTGGCTGAAGGGAGTTGAAGCAGTTGCCTGAACAGCTGCACAGGTGGAGGGCAGCAAGCTTCAGCAATGGTGGAGGTTTGTTTATGGTGCAAGTTGGACCAGTAATCTCTTGCTTCAGTAGCACTGGGTCTGCAAAGATGCTTGTCTGCAGCTATGCGTTGTCTTGCTCAACACTTATTGCCTATGCAGAAGTAGAAATGAAACAATCCATCTGAATTAGTGAAGAGTGTGAACAGGATGTTGGGTGAAAAGTCAAATAGAAATAGGAATTATATCAAAGGCCTCTTTTTCTCAAAACTACTCTTAACGCACGATTCCTTTTCATATTTTTTTTTAAATATCGTGATTGGAGAGATCGTTCTGAATTTGGTCCTCTTTGCTGTGCTTGCAACTCTTTCCAACTTGCTGCTGCTTGACAAATTTTAGCAGTGTTCTTTCTTCAAAGGGTCAGCAGGTCATGAAAGAAGAAGTACCAATTTACTTTTCATTCCCATACTAGAGAAACTTAGCGTCTTTGCGTTGACTTTACTGGTTGTATCTTGCCTCTCCTGAAGATCTGAGTCCTGAACTGGGCTCTGCCATTGCTTCTTTTGGATCCATCAGAACAATTCAGCTCCTCGGTCAACAGCATGGTTAACTGTGTGACATCTTTGGTAGCCCAGCTGTAGCTAATCTGAAGTAAGGATTGGGAATTTTTGGTAAGGTTCCTTTGTGACCGAATTTTTTCAATATGGATAAACTCTTTCTTCTATGTGGGCACGTACTTTATGGAGGCACTTATTAATCCTAGCTTCCTTATGAGAATACTATAAAGTGTTAAAACTTTTTTTTGTGTCATTAGCTTCTGTATTACCTTCTCAAATAAATTAATTGGATAGATGTGAGTTCTTTTGTTGTTCTTAAAAAGACACGTCAGTATTGGTTTATGCTCTGGATTCTTATAAATTATTAAAAGTTATAAGATATATATGTAAATGTATCACACACATGTCAAAATATTTCAGGACTGAATGACTGTCTATGAATTTGTGTGTCCTTTAATGAAGTTTTAAACAGACGTGGTGTCTGTCCTAAAGTTGTGGCTTGTGTTAGCGTTAAATACAATTTTGCCTCTCTCCTTGTCATCTTCAGCTTATCTTTTCCCACTTGCATCAGTGTGTCCCATACTTTTCCTTCTGTAAATATGACCACTTTGCAGTTATAAAATTATGCTGTGAAGCTATCTTGAAGTGCTTCCAATGCAATATCAGTTTTACCTCTTAGTCAGTCATCCAGCCAGTGTTTTCTTTTCCTTGCCCGTTCATCCAGCCATGTTTGTAACTTCACTGAAAGTCAGGAATTCTTCTGTCTGGAGCATGATTAAGGCCTTAGTATCCCTTTATTTCATCAAGGAATCACTTTACTAAGCTGTGCTATCTGACACCAACCTCTGTGAGTGACCCTGTCAGTTAAAACTTGAGAAAAATTCTTAGAGGAAAGAAACGTCCTGCTTTAGCAGCATCTTTATCCATACAGTGACACTTTAGTTATTTGAAGTTGGATATATTTACTAAAGTTCAAGTTTTTGCATCAAACCAAAAAGTTGATAGGTACATTAAAAATACTTTAAAAAAAGAAGTGGCCTCTTTGCTATTTGTGTTCTTTAGTTTTCCTGTAACACAGGACTTTGGTTTTCAGATATGTTACTTCCTTTTGCAACTTATGTAGAAGCATGTATGAATAACTAAAACCATGAAGCACTAAGCAATTGGAGGTGCAGGCTTACTCTGTGGAGTTCTGCTTTTTTTTGTTTGTTCATAGAATGAGAAGTTGTGTATCACCATCAGAATTGACTACCTGTACTAAGATTTCTTGAACACATGCGATTTTACATTGATGTCCTCTGAACAGAGAATCGTCATCTTTTCTCTCTCTTTATTTCGGAAATAGTGGAATACATATAAATCTATATGCATATGTTCTATAGGTGTCTAATTAAAAAGCAGTGGCTCAATTTTTTGTTGTTACTAGTAAGCGCGGAGATGCTTGGCAACTTTGTGGTAAAAGCTCAGTAGCTCCTGTATGTAGGTAATTATGCATTAAAGGCTTAATTAAAGACTGTTTTGGTTTTGAACATCAGATGAAGAGAAATAGCTAAACACTTTGACAGTTTTTTAAAGCCTAGCAAGCATGAAAACTGTACTGACCTTTCAATCCATTGCTTCAGTTCATAGTGATATTTTCTTGGCTATCTTTAGATGGATTTTGTGACTGACGTTTTTAATTGTTTCCACATTAGAAGAACATCTGTTAAATAATAACAAATATATGTAAGTATGTTCCTCTGGTTTAGTCAAGGAATAAGATTTTTGTTTTGTTTCTTTCATCTCTTACAGCTTGACAAAGATGACATGGTATATATGGAAGCATACGATAAGTTGCTGGAATCTTGGCTTACTTTGGTACAAGATGACAAACATTTCCATAAAGGTTTCTTTACCCAACATGCTGTTCAGGTCTTTAATTCCTATATTCAGTGCCATCTAGCTGCTCCTGATGGTACAAGGAATTTGGTAAGCCCTCATTTAAGTAGTTCTTGATGATGATATATAGTAGCTAGCCCATGTCTTCTGGTGTGTACTATATTATGTAGCTCAAGGGAGCTAGTATAGAATTACTCTGTGTGACTTTGGAAATGAAAAATTTGCTGAATTTGTTACTCAGTGGTCATTTTCCAGTCTGTTTCTCTCATTCTGAAGAGGAAATAAAGGAATACAAACGTGGAAATCACTTTGGAGAAAAAAAAAAAGAAAAATAAATGGGTTACTCAAATCAACGTGCATCTTACTGTTCTTTCCACAGATGCAAGGACTAAACTTTTCACCATTCTTCCCTGGACTAGGGTCCTAGTTGAAATCCCCAGTGAAACTGGAAGCTTTTTATACAGTTGTTACTTCCCATACATTATCTTCAAAGTATATTTTTGAAGTATAATTGCCATGCATAAATACTGAAAAAAATGTAGAATGACTACGCTCAGACTAGAAGGAATTTGCAATATTATGTGGTTCTTTTGGATAAAATTAATTCCAAGTTGAATTTTTGAGGTGAGTGTTCTAGAGAAAACCTAAAAGTACCTCAAGTATCTCTTGAACCATTGAGAAAGAAAGCAGATTAGTCTCTTTGCCAGGGGTCTAGATCTTACTAAAATAGATTCTCATACAGAAGGTTGGATGTAGATACTGGATGAATTGATTATTGCATAAATTCAATTCAATAATTGTATAAAATGTCTTTTTAATGTGATGCAGTGCGAAGATCTCCGAGATACTTCATTCTGAAAAGCACTGTATAAAACTTAATTCTGCTATCTCAATATGTAACAGATGGTAATAACACTGCCAAAACAGGGAGAAATATTTCACATGAGAACTTTGAATTCATATCAGGCGGTCTTGAAATAACTTGTATACACAGGTTAATTCATGTCATTCTGTGAGATAAGTCGTTTATCCCATGGGTAACTCTTTAAAAGCCACAGCTGGCATTTCAGAATGCGTCTTGTTCAATATCAAAGCAGTAGCAGGAACTTTCTGTCTCTGCTTTGAGAGCAGAGGCTCACCCTTCAGTAAACAGCTGCAACTTTGAAGTTGCCAAAAGAGAATGATTTGCTGGGTTACATAAAGAAAAGATTGGTTAAAAGCACTTTGGGATAAGGAGTTGTGTCTGGATTCAGTTCTCCAGAGCCTTTATAGAAACAAAGCAGACTGATAGCTTTCTGTCACTTGTATTTTACATTGTTAGTTGTGTAAATGTTATGATTCTTTAAGAGATTTTTAAAAACATTTTGAACATTGACACTTAGTTTCTACGTATCATAGTTCATCTCTTCAAGGAATAAGATCTGATTATTATTTAAGTAGTTTTATAATACAGGCAAGATAAGCTTTGAGAAATCAAACAGTGCAACTTCTGCATCAGCAAGAAATATAACTGAGATTATGATGATTATTATAATGGTCTTCTGTTTTCCAAGATTATAGCCTTTACATTGTAAAGCTTTTTCCCCTTGAACAATGGGTTACAGAAAATATTTAATGAAGGAGATGATTTTTCATTTGATCATGAAAAATACTACCTATTATGTGATTTATATCAGATTTCAGACAACTGAGAACAGTATCTTTGACTAATGAATAGGGGAAAGCGTGGAAGTTCCAGTATTAATATGGTCCTTGGTCTGTTGTGTGCGTGGTTTGAAATGCAAATGTACTTCAGCAATTTTCTGACCACTGCATTTGCAGACCATCTCTGTGAGCCAGTTGCTCAGTACCTTGTATCACACTGCTAGCAGTGGATGCTCGACAGAGCTGATTTATCTGCCCTGTGATGTGAAGAAGCTGTTTTGCTGTTGTCTGGCCTATGCTTATCCTGTTAATAACAACTATCAATTTTCATAACTCTTACCCTTGACTCTTTTCACAAACAGCGAGTCTTTTAACTTGAAAGCGCTATTGGAAACAGTAGCAAATGTACAATTAACTGAATGTGGCATTTTGCTAATGAGTTTGTGAAATGCTGATTTTAAAACAATATGAGGCCATATTTACTCCTCTGCTTAACTCTTTTCTGTCTAATTTAGTATGAGTTGTTCATCCATGCAAAACACCTTGAAAGAAAAAGCTAACGTAATGTAGAAAATTGTGGTCATGATAAAATTTAACAAGTATAACAGTAACTGGTTGCTTCTAATTTTGTTGAAATAACTGAAGACTGCCAATGGTGTGGCCTCTCGGGAAGAAGAAGAAATAAGTGAACTGCAGGAAGATGACAGAGACCAGTTCTGTGACCAGCTGGCCAGCGTAGGCATGCTGGGGAGAATTGCTGCAGAACACTGTATACCTCTTCTTACAAGGTACAAAAAAATAGTCATGAATGCAAATCAATAAAGCCGTCACATATGAAAAGCCTTATTTTGCCAAAACAATTTAAAAACAGTGAAGTAATTTTATTGTTATTTGTCCACAGTTTATTAGAAGACCGAGTGACAAGGCTCCATGGCCAGTTGCAAAGACAGCAGCAGCAGTTACTTGCCTCGCCAGCATCAGGCTCAATTGACAATAAAGTGCTTGATGACCTGTATGAGGATATTCATTGGCTTATTTTAGTTACAGGTTAGTGAACAGCTTTAAATAGTACTTATTCTGGTATTCTTATTGCAGCTGGAACACCTCAGGAAAAAAAAAATCCCTTTATATCAACTACTCTTAATTGACTATAAATTTTATCCATTATGATGCTTTCATCTTACATGCACTACTCGCAAAGTCTTTGTTTTACTTTCATCTGCCTTGAGTGACATCAACGTTATCTTTAAAAGACTGATGAGATCTTTACATGAGGTAATATCCTTTGGAAATACCCTCAACTAATTTTGTTACAGATTTTTTGAGATGTGTTATCAGTCAACCTATGCAAGAAATTAGTCTGTTCATGATATCAGCTGTATTGGCTGGGGGCACATTACTTTATAAGTGAGTCAACATGAGATCAGGACAATGGTATGACTCGGTGGTGGCAAAGAATCAAGTAAGTTCCATAATTTCTTAGTGCTGATGACCCATGTCCTGGCATTTTGTTATGTTTCAGGGAACTTGAATTTAGAACCTTTTTGGTTTTGATTTTTAGATGGAATTATCTAACATCTGTTTGCAAAACATAGTAACAACTAAGACAGTGCCTGTACTTTGTTAGGAGAAATGTATTTCATGAAATAATTTGTGGGATCTTTTTGAACATCTGATGGTTTAGTCGCTCTCAGATGTTGACATGAATGTGTTTATAATATTTTTGTATCGTTATGGGATGGAGTTTGTAGCTCACAGATGGTTATGAGATCAGACATTGAAAACTAGAACTGGAGTTAATTATCTGGACACCAGAGTATTGTATAAAAAGCCATGCTTCACCTGATCTGCAGTTGCTATGCAAGGAGAACTTCATTGTAGCACATGTACTTGGTGTCTGAAAGCTTCTGACAGATTTGAAATGTTAGCAGAACAGAAGTTCCAAATGAGATGGGCTCGGTGAGGAAGCTGTAAAATCAAAGCTTTTTTTTGTCACATAACAGAAGAAGGAAAAAGCAACAACAGAGTGTTATTTTGGGGAGGTTTTTCCCCCTCAATAGCTGAATTGACTGTGCTACTTTTACATGAAGCAAAGCTTATATCTTCTTTTATTTGTTTTTTAGTTTGGTGGTTTCTTTTCCAGTCTTGGTTTCTTGTCACTTTAGATTCTTCTTTACTGAATGGCTTTGAGGATTCTAAAGTTAACTTATATGTATTTAAACAGTGTTAGTCAGGGTTTGTAGATACATGTCATTCTCGTGT
>Ga0181612_144539_pt1 | contig 15396 bp, 5 predicted proteins | sample HoacroProtozoa21_FD_119630 | JGI IMG/M metagenome (GOLD analysis project Ga0181612, IMG submission 119630) | Hoatzin crop microbial communities from Cojedes, Venezuel. Combined Assembly of Gp0051906, Gp0051904, Gp0051908 | reverse complement strand
CTTCCCTTCCCTTCCCTTCCCTTCCCTTCCCTTCCCTTCCCTTTCCCCACGTAAAGCAATTTTCTTTTTAAATGTTTCAAAATTTGCAGCTGTGCTACTGTAACAGGATGTTCTTAACTGTGGGAAACATATGAGCATCTGTATACTTTCTGACTCAAATTGTTTTAATTCAATTTTAGTGTACACTTGACGTGATGAATTCAAGTCATGTAACTATTGAATAAGCATTGGGGAAAATGGAATGAGATGGGGAAAAGTAATGTGTCATCAAATGACACATTTGCTTCTGTCCTATCTTAGTGTCAAGGACACAAAAGAAAGGGAATGGATTAGTTTGAACAAATATACTTAGAGACTTTTATTCCAGTATCAATTGCATTGCTCCCAGTTTGAATTCAGACTGTCAAGGAAGTATTTGGGTACTGAACTGACGATTTACAGGGAAGGGGTAGCAGCACTAGCGGAGAGATATGAAAAACGGAGCTCTTGGTGACCTTTCTGTAATGTTTTATATTCATTGGAGTTGCCAGTGTTGCGTCTGTCCAGGTTTCCTTTGAGATAATTACAGATGAAGGATGACCCAGCGATGAGCATGCTTTCACCAACCAGGCAAGTCCCACAGCCCATTTGTTTTTCTGCCACCAAATATCCATGTGATCTTGGGCTAACCACACAGCAGGGCTTGAGGCACGGTCACAGGAGAGGTGGGGAGTGAACTAATGCATCTTAATGAGCGCTGTGATGACCTGGTAATCGCTGGTCGTGTTTGTGCTTTTGGCTGCCACCAGCATGAATGTGCCAGCTCCAGCCCCCAGAAAGTGGTTGGTAGAAACCAAGGGCACGTTTTGTGCACTGTCACCACTGAACAGTCATCTGTGATGCTGTGGTAAACAATAGCTGTGAATAATATGACAGTACAGATTATAATATATTGTCAAAATAGCTATCCTTCGGTTTTAAAATGAAACTGACAGAAATACAGTTAAATTCATCCTGATTTATTAATGACTCAACAGCACACTTCAGTTCCAGTAAGTGAGGAGGCAGACAACCACATATTTCATCCTTTGTGGGACTGGGGTCTAAATTCTGGTTCAAGGAAGAGCCTGATTATTTAATATTCCTCTTTAGTACCTCGTGCTGCTATAAATCCTTCCTATGATGGTTAGTTAAATGGTATTTTATGTTCCTGATATATTGATTAAGAGACCAAATTAAACAGCTTCTGTTAGATTGGCCTTTTCTTCTGGGAGCTGTTGAGCAGTGAGGGCTGCATGACCTCTACTGGAAATACTGGGGACCCCCAACGGGTTTGCAAAAGCAAACTTGGGCTGGTGATGGATATGCAGTGAATGCAAGAGCTGCCACTTGTGCCTGAAAGTCAAAGTTTTTACTGAAAGGTTTCATGAGAGGGAAGATCTGGTGGGGTAATACCATGAATCAGTACACAGTTTCTTCATTCAGAGGGTTCAGAAAATCAGTCATGTTATCGTTAAGAACTAATGACTGCTGGTAATGCATGACCACTGTCATGAAATTTCATCTCTCAGCTGCTTTTTCTTCTATGAATTGAGCTGATTGCCTTTCTGAATACAATGAGGCTTCATCTATGTTTTGCAAAAGGCTTTGCAGCCCTTCTCCGAGATGTATTAAATGCCTGATATTTGCAGGACATACTGTTGCTTAGTAAAGATTTGTCCTTTTGCTAACAACAGCTTTCACTCATGGTCTCTATTCACCGAAAGAAGTAGCAGCCCGATTCAAATGCATGCTTGGCTCAGATCATGCTTTCCCAGTGACTTTTTTCTGTACCAGTGATTGTTTTGAACCAGACTCCTCATGCCATTCTGAATCTGTTGGGCTTTTTCTTTTATTCTGTTTTGTTTTATTAACAGTGATTGATGGGAGTTTTGAGCAAAGCTGTTCACAGCAAACATTTCAAGTTTTCTTTTGTTCCTCAACGTACAGCCAGGACACATTGTTGGAAAAGTACCTCTGCTGAGACACATGTGTACATGCAAGCAATATCCAAATAAATTGGTGCTCCCAAACAAAGCCTTCCAATATAGCTTTTGAGAAATTAATTTTAATGCTTGTGAACTGGAATATTACCTGGACTGAGTCTTTCAAAAATTTCCTCTCCCTTTGTCTCTATCTCAAGCTGTATCTCACAAGCCAAATTTATCACTCCACATAGTTATTTTAAAGATATTTCCATAGGCAAAGACAAACCAAGTTAGTCTCGGTCCAAAATTAATTCTGGTTCTATTAAAAAAGATAAATATCTCAGTATATCTCTTGTACTAAGCAGAAAACCAGACTTATAAAAAAAATCTGATTTCTGTCCAGAAAAAATGCAGAAGAAAATTGCAGACTTGTAACAGTCCTGAGGAAAAAAAAAAAAAATTCTCTGAGATCTTCAAAATGGAATCAGGATTTTAAATATATACTGCATTCGGTGGACATCTGAATCTTTGAGATGTCTTTGGAAATCTCATCCTCAAAATGTATGCTGCACCTCTTACCTTTTTTATGCAGCAGGCTCTCTTTCAGGGAGAGCCGTGCCTCAGGTACAGGATGGAAAAAACAGATGGAAGTCATTGTGAAGGAAGAGACCATACTAGAAGTACAATATTTTTGTAGCCAATGCTGTGGGCACACACTTTGTGATCTCCTTAAACTACAACTGATGCCCCTCGGCAACTTTCTTTGTGCCTTAGGTCTAAGATATGGATGGAGAATGGTGCTCTCAGCACAAATTATTATACAGCAGAGGTTCTTCTAGAAGTTCGCTATTAAGATGCAAATACATAGGCAAAAGGGTTTTAAGGCCTTAAATTTTAGTTGTCTGCGAAGTCAAAAAATAAGGACAAAACACACTTGAGTTAGTTGAAAGCCATGATTTGCCAAGTCAAAATGATTAAATCTTTTTGTTGCTGTTATTTTTTTCCTAATATCTGGAAGATAAAGACTGAAAAATGTCATGTACTCATCCAGGAAAACCTTACACTCCACAAAAGCTATGTTTAACAGCTTACAAAGTGATAACTTCTCTCTCTCTCTCTAAACTAAAGGTTTAGACTGGAGATTAGGAAAAATTTCTTTACTGAAAGAGTGGTCAGGAATTGGAACAGGATGCCCAGGGAAGTGGTGGAGTCACCATCCCTGGAGGTATTTAAAAGATCTGTAGACATGGTGCTTAGGGGCATGGTTTAGTGGTGGAGTGTATGATCTCTAAGGTCTTTTCCAACCTGAATAATTCTATGATTCTATAATCTGCAATTGGCCCATCCCTGATGTCAAAACTACAGCAAGGACTAACTATGCCGGAAAAGAAACAACTCATGCATCTAAAAGGATGTTATGGAAGAAGGATCTCTAAAAACGAAGTAGCAAAGATACATTGATAATGGTGATGATGATCGTTGCTTTTATAAGCCTGGGTCTTCCTAGCCAATTTAAATGTAGACATGGTGCTTAGAGACATGCTTTCGCTGTGAACTTGACAGTGTTAAGTTTGCGGTTGGACTCCATGATCTTAAAGGTCTTTTCCAACCTAAATGATTCTATGATTCTATTCTATATTTATTTCAAAACAATGTTGTGTTTCAACACAAAAAAAAATTTAAACACAAATACTGAAATCATAGTATAAACCATCTTGCTCAACCCAAATAAAGCATTTTTTCCTACTATGTAATTTTCACCTGAGAACCAAAAATGATTATTTAGCTCCCCAGAATAATTTGCAAATGCCCTGATGTACTACAGTAATTCACTTGTTGCAGGACACAATCCTAAACTATGCAGACTAGCAACACCTTTTTAAATTAGAGTCCTCCTTGTGCATGCCATGCCCAGCACAGAGAAGGTGGGTAGGTAGAGCCGATTAAAATGATTATCCTATTTTCTTGCTGTTGAGCTCAGTCCTCAAGTTTTTCTTGCTGTTGAGGTCAGTCCTAAAGCTGTTGCTAGCCAGCTCCCAAGTGCAGAGCAAGTAATGTCATTTTCACAGCCCACTGGTGGGAACTGTGCCCTCCAGGACCCCCCTCCCTAATTATGGCACTGTTGGGGAGCAAAACAGAGATCTTTCTTAGACAGAAATTCCATGAGGTAATTCTCTGCTAGGTGTTTGCAGCCATACATGCATAACACTCACATCAGAAAATTTGGTTTCTGTTTAGTGAAGGAGCTCAGCATCAGGAGCTCTGTGTCCTGTAAATCTCTGTTGATTGAAGACACAGAAACCCCCTAGAAGAAAGTCACTGAACGAAGGTTTCAACTCACTGTGTCTTCTTTTCGACACAAACTGCAATGTATCACGAGAAGGTGCAAATGTGTAATGTGCTTGAATCTCCATTTCTTTTTTTTTTTTTTTAAATCCAATGAAGTATTTTAGGAGCCCAAATACACACTTGGCCACATTGGTTTTATTGTTCTCTCCTTGACATGACATTGCTTTTCTTCTACTTAGAAATACTGTGAATTCTTTTTAAAAGGCTTCGTAATAATCAATAATCTATGCTAAAATTCTCATCAGTGATGTCATGCCAAGGGTATTAACAGGCAGTAGGGCTTAATCAGGAATCTCTGCTCCCATAAATGTCTGGTTTTGTGGCAAGGGACAAGCATTGAAACATGCCTTAGCAGTACGTATTGGTGTATCCTTAAATTTGAATGTTTCCCCTATTTAAAGGAATCCATCTCTACCAAAGAATAACAGTTATAAGTCATAAAAGGAATGGAAGTCCTGACACACGCCTGGAATTAGATTTAACATGAATATATCCTTTGTAAATAAGAGGTATTTGTAACAAGGAATGCTGCACCGTAAGACTCAGTTTTGAATAATCAGATGAAAGATGAACGCAAAACAGTCAGTTAAATTTCTACTGTTTCGGATAGAAATATTTAATTGAGCCATAATGCACACTAGTTTTTTTGCAAACATTATGGATTATCCTGTGTGGCAAATGCATGCCACAGAGTCTCCAAAAGATACTGGCATCTAATTCTTTTGATCTAAAAGTAGGCATAACACAAATGGGTTGTTCTAATTATTGGAGCATAGTTGACTGTGGCACATATTCTACAAATACCTTTGTCATATTTATCTAACTTATTCAGAATGCAGATTTTTTTCATAGTTTTATGAAGTGCTGCCCCTCAACCGAGAAAAAAGCAAAAGTTAAAGCTTATGAAGCCTCATGTTTCCTTCGTTATTCCCTCTTCAGATTATGTAAAATCTTACCAGGATAAATCTCTGTTAGACTAGCTTCTAGAAAACTTGCTAATTTTGCTGGAAAGTTTGATGTTGAACCACCCCACATTGCTGCTGTATTGGCGGGATTCAGATAAAATGGGTGATATACATCAACAGAGCAAAGCCAAATCCGTCTCACCTACCACCATTGTAAGATTATCTGCCTCCAGTAAAGCAGAAAAACACAACTGTAGGAAATAATGATTGTACCTGGAGAATGTCCTCAAAGGCTTGATACAGAAAATAGCTAGTCATTAATCTTGATTGTATACAGGGTGTTATATGAATTGTATATATAGGATGTAAGCTGATGCACAAAGAACAACGCCAGCTGTCTACAGATGTTGGCACATTTGCCTATATAACTATCCTAATCAAAATCAATCCTTGGGAAGAAAATGTTTGTTTAAACCGTATATTGTGGAAGTACATAGGATGATTAACAAATATAAAAAGAACAAAAATGGAAATGTATATATTTTCATCTTTCACAACGTTTTTAATCTTGAATCAATTTTACAAGCTTTTGAAAACGGAATAGGATACTTTTACTGTTAGAAATTATCCATCTTCCCTAGAAAACATCATCTATTAACAATTAATATTATCAGAAATGTAATTCAGACTCAAAAAATATGATTCTGCAGGACAGCATATTTCTTCTCATCCTTCTCAGCTCAATAACATCCTCAAAATTGAAGCCAGATGAAACAATCAAAAAGAAAGAAAGCTCAATTTTTACTTTAAATAAAAGCTTTGAAAAAGAGAAAATTGAGAGATTTTAAACTAGAATTCTATAGACAATTCACTACTAAGACAAATTTCACAAAATACTGTTAGTTTTCTCATAATAGCCCTTGCATTTATATCATGGTATGTAGCCACTTTTTGTTAAAAGAAACTGGTGGTGATGTTTGCACATCTCAATTCTGTTGTCGACTTAACAGAGGGTGTCTGCTCGACATCTCCCAAGTCCTGTTCCTTCCAGTCCTGTTTGAACAAAACTGGAATGGAGGCCCTTGAACATTTTGCTATCAATCACATTTACGTATTTTATTTTATATACATAGACTGCGTGCTTTGTATGCAAAACCATGACCAAAGAGTTAACATTTTCACACCTTGCTATCACAGCCCATTTTCCAAGACTCCAAATTACCTAACAACAAATTGAATCAAGACCTTTATCCTCTTCAGCTATTTTTATGACAAAACCTTCTCATGACCATGGCATTCAACCAGTCAAGGAGATGAAGAATGAAGACCTCTTTTGAAACTATGAAGAAGTTCTTCTGAAATACAAGCAGAAATTATGATTTAGTTTTACTAGCTGGGCCCTGGATACATGAAGAGGAGACCAAAGAGCAGGGGCTCTGGTCCTGGTCTGTCAGTGACCATCTCCTATTGGCATGGTACGAGACTCATAAGAAATGGTAGGGTGAAGCCCTCTCAACTATTTCTGCTTCCCAAAGATAACACTTGTACAAGTAATCACACACCATCATTGTGAAGGAAGGATAACTCAGACAGGTTTATCCTGTACCTGCGCAGTGCAGTAGAAGGCATCAGGTCATATTGCACATTTCGTCTATTTGTGCAAAATCACAATGAAACAGCAATTCACATCTTTATTTTAGGGGTTCATTGCTGAGCTACACCACGGGATTTCACAGCGCACAATTTGCTAAGAACTGCATGTGGTAAAAATGTATTTTGTGAAAAGTGCAGAGAGTATGCATAAATAAAAAAAACCCTTGTTTGTAGTTTCCCAAATTGTTGATGACTGGCCTGTCTCTGCAGACAGCTATGGTCCACTCTTAGACATTCATCAAGCACTGAAATGTAGGGCATAAGAAACTCTGGTCGGGCAGAAGACAAAGATCCAAAAATAGAGCTGGCACTAAGAACATGAGATATATACAAAATATTCAGTACTGCAAATTAAAAGCCTCTGATAGTTTTAGAGGCAATAAATAGTGGGTCAAAAATTATCTGGTTTCTAACCAGTCTAAACCACTCAGAGACTAAGTCACGTTGCCAGCCAGGTGGCTAAAGAAAACTGTTTGTTACTTTGTATTGAGGAAACAGTATTTAAACTCAGCTAAAACAAGAATTTACTATGGCTCTATTTTTAGTTCTGGCAATAAAAGAAAAATATAAACAGATGGCTCCAGCATATATGGCTGATAAAACATGTCAATTAAACTGAAGAGCATACTGGTAGCAAAACCATGTCCCATAACACTCTAAGGGCAGAAATCCGTGGCTATTTAAACTACAATACTTGGAAAACACAGGCCTTAAAAATGAATGTCTGCCTGTCAAGGAATGTCATTGTGAGTTTGGCCTGTTGAAAAAGGAGGAAAAATATCAGAGGATTAATAGAATGACACATAGAGCATCACTACATGATTCACCAAGTTTATTCTTCAGAGAAAGAAAACTGGATATCCAACATGAAAAAAACCTTTGCCATTCAAGCATTGAAATGTGTGAGACTTAATAACTAAGCTCCTGGTTTATTAATTGTTTATGCACTGACCATTTTGTGGGCGTTTTTCAAGCAACTCCCAGATATATCTATGTTTATATTAGATTTGCTGCTGGCAACATAGTCTTTTGCATACAATCAAAGTTCATGGAGTTTCCCACAAAGTATATCTTAAACTCAAAATGTTTTGCTATAGGGTATTTTTTTACATATTGGCAGAAAAAGACTGATCTTCCTACCACAATTGCCAGGCATGTTTACGCAATGAAGTGCAATAAACGCTCATTTATCTAAACATCGACTTAATTAGGGAGCTGGATCTTCACTCTCCAATGTTTAAAGTGAAGGGAAAACTCTTGGGATTACAGTTCATCAAGCAAGTTTCAATATCATCTTGTTTTGGGGCAGTTCTTGAGCTTTGCATTCAGGACAAATTATGTGAAACAAGCAATTGGAAGATACTCTAAACACTGTTTTGTCTTTGTGTGGCTCCAATGCTTTATTTCAGTCTCAACAACCAGAATTTCACCAAGACAGAAACAGTAAAAGTAATTCACCTATGATGAGCGAAGTGCCCTCTGAAACTCATTCCACTGTTTCATGTACACAATTATCTTTCTACAGCATCTTCTGCAGCATAAAATACTTGCTGTGTTGTGAGCTCTTTGCAGAGATTTCAGTTTAGTGACCCCTGTAAATGACTTCCATAGAGTACTGACATTTTTAATGGTGGGGTTATACCAGATTTACTCTTGTCTAGAGCAAATAAGAATTTGACTAACAATGGTGTTGCACTGACAAGGTATTTTGAAGGATAAGATGCTTCAAATAGTAAACTAACCTGATTTTTGTAATTTCAGAATTTTTTTTGTAAGGGAGAAATCTTCTCCACAATGCTGGTGCTGGAGGCTGCTGAAAAGCATCAATATGTTCAAAAAGTTTAAACACATGAATATTTTGCACCTTAAGACATTTCCATCTTAAAATAACTGAAAATCTTTAGGTTTTGTTTTTAAGACTGCAGATAATGTGTTGTGTTTATGGTTTAGGATAAGCAAGAATCCTAACTTGTCTATGTAGATACTTAGCAATTCTTGAAAATGCTTAGATTTTCTTCTAGGAAACCATTTTCCTTATCTCTTCTCATTACTTCAATTCATATAAGAGTATGTTTCCAAGAATTCTTTGTAATGCTGGCTCTGATAAACTCATATTCTGATTACCTTTTTTAACTATTGATCTACAGCTTATACTTTCATGTCCTGTTAAAGTAAGAATCGTCCATCTATGAATTTTAATGCTGTCAAATCTGAAACAGAAAATGGGTCAGTCAACTTCATCCAAATACAGATAAGTGACATTTTTAGTCTCAAGATCCATTAATTAGGCATTCACTTTTTTATCATTTTTGGTTTTTTCTCTACACTAATTCATTATGAATCTGATTATCCCACTAGTATAAAAAAAGGAGCTGAAATGAAAATTTATCCACTCATCCTTCAACTTGATTTTTTTCAAAGGAAACACAATATCACAGTTACAGAGCTATCTGCAAGTTCTTCTCTTTTTCTTCCCTCCAGCTATGCCCCTCATAAGTCAAGCCTCAGGCCTTCTTACATGGTATAGTGAAATTCCATATTTATTCCATTTCTCAGGCAGGTCCTGGGTCAAAATACTCTACGTACCAGTTGTATGGGCTACTTCTACATTAGCAAATAATGTGGTGTAATAGATTGAAAGAACTGGATCTATGTCTGTTCTTATCTACAGAGCCTTCAGTCCAGGGGAGTCAGTCACCTCACATAGGAGACCTTTACTTCTGTCCATTCTCATGCCATTTCTATGTTCCTACACTGAGTGTGTGCAGCCCAGTCCATCTCCTTGCTCCACGTCTGCACACTGCATGGTGTTGTAGGGGATGAACTGAAGATCTTATCCAGCAAGGATACAGGGGCAGTGTTGGGGACATCCCATGAATGACTTGCTAGGCACCTTTGCCATGACAGTATTTTTGCCCACAGTCAGTTGGAGACTTAAAACTAAAAGAGTTGAGACTAGCAGGTCTGTCTCATCCCTGCAATGTGGGACAAAAAGTGCTGTATACTCACCTTTCTAATGCAGAAGAAACTCCATTGGTGCCCTTGACTGTGAGTTGCCACCAAGCCTTTCACCATCTTCACATGATATTTCAGGAGTCCCTGTCCATGTACAAGTCAAATAGACTGTCACCCTGTGAGCCTAGTTTCCCCTGTCTCCTACTGGTCAGTGGCTAACCACCTTGGGGTGAGCAAATCCACTATTGGCAGAGGTTTCTGATGCCATCCTCCAAACTCTCTTCGCTCAGTCAGAGCATACAGCTGACATCTGTGAAACCACACAGATTTTTTATATCTGTAGGTTCAAAACATGGAAGGAAATTGATGGGTCTCATATCCCTACCCAGTACTTGGTCCATCAAGGCTATGACTGCAAAAATCACAAGAGATGTTGCCCCTTTGTCATACAGACATTTGTTCACTGCTGAAGGAGATTTATGAACCTCTTTGAGGGCTTCTCTGAAGGGATTCAGTATGTTTTCACCTTCCATAATTACAAGCACAGGCTGAGCTGTGAAGCTGGCACCTTTTGCCAAGGCAGGACAGGATCATTCACAGCTACACCATAGCACATGCCCCACAGTCCAATATCACTAAGGCATATGAAATCAAACTCATACATAGAAGCATGTCAGCTGAGTAACTGTGTGAATATGTGAGCGAACTAAGTGACTGAATAAACAAATTTGCTGTGTGGATGGTTTTCTGATATTAATAATTATAGTTTGATTCTGTAAATAGCAAGTCAATAAATAAATAGAGATCTAAGAAATACCTGTTGCACTGTGTGTTTGTTAGACACACACACACTCTGCCCTCAACTAGTGAAAAGCTTTTCTACAAAAGAGCTGGGTTCAGGATATGTAATACTCCTCACCAGGAGTTCCGAACTTTGACATATATAGTGATAAATAGCCTTCCAAAACTAAACATTGCTTGTTTTGACAGTATGAATCCAGTGGCAAAGAAACAAAAAAGAAGTTTAAATGAAAGTTTATAGAGCCTTACACAAGAACTTGGGGTTTAGTTATTTAAAAATTTTCTGTAAGTATTTTATAAGGTAGAATGACACAGACCAAAGTCCAAGTCCATTCACTGAGCTAGATGATGTTAGGTCTTGACTTTAGTCTGCCGTACAACACAATAATGTCTTAACACCTCAGCTAATGGCTGCTCTTGCCTGCATGTTTCTTTGTTCCTCCCTCCTCTCTCCACCTACTTTTAAAGAAAAAAAATTGTAGCAGTCTCTTAGGTTCAGCCCAGAACAAGATGAAAAAGATATACATTTGAAATATCTACAGTCTTGGCAGGAATCCCTTCCTGTCCATCTGTATTTCACTCCCTCAAAGATACAAAAGAAGTGATCTGCTGGCATCCCAAAAGATTGTTGTGTTTCAGTCCCATTCTCCAAAACATAGTCCTCTAAAGAGGGTTCCTTCCAAAACCTGTAGAAGATCCTTTGGTCGAAGTGCATGCGAGTGTCTTTTTTGTTATTGCTCCAAATCAATCTTCACAGACTAGCTGGATGCGAGGCAAAATCTTTGAAGCTAAGATTTCTGCAGGATTGCTTAAAGGTCCTCAAATGTTTGCTGGGAGGTGACTCATCTTGAACCACTCTTTCCCTTTATTCCTATTACCCTCCAGTCTGTTGTCGTTAAATCAATATAATTCCACAGAAAACACCACAGGAATCAAACCAAAATATCATATTAACATATAATTATAGAGCAGTTGCAAATCTGTCCAACTTGTCATATGCCCTATAAGAAGTGTCTTAAACCTTGATATAGGTTAAGGGTGGACATGACCACCCAATAACAATGGAAGAAAAAGAAAAATACTTAACTGGGAACAAGCTGTAATAATGAATCATTCCCACAGTACAATGAAGGGATTACTGCATTTTAAACGGCAAACTTGATTGAAATAAACCTATCAGATCATGCCCTAATTCATTATAACTTGATACTTTTCTGATATTAAAACTCAGTTGTTGATAAGCATTTGTTATGTTTAATATTGTTTGCTGGTTTTTAAACTAATTACATAAGCAAGGTAGCAATAAAAGGTTCAGATGTTAAAAAAGCATTAGCATAACTACACAGTGCATAGAGGGAAAATATTGATAGCATCAAATGGATAGTGACAGTTTACATCACAAAGACAACTTTACTTTTCAGCTACAGGTGTCAATATAAGAGGGAAAGTGCAAAAATACACCTAAAACAGTGTCTCTAGTTCTACAGCTCACTACAGCTGCTGGCAGCAATGGCCAGCTAGGAGTCTAAACAGTATGAATAAGTTTGTAATAATATTCAGTCTCAGAGGATCAAGTAAACTGCTACACAGCAGAGATCAAAAAAAAGCAAATTGTAATCAAGCTCAGCGCCCTTGCCCGCACCAGCAGGAGGAAGTGCAAGTGCTGTACAGACCCTACCATTGTAGCCGTGAAGGGGATGTTGTCAATCACAGAGGAGGCCAACGCAGACACCCAGAGCACTAAAATGATGGCCACTGCCAGGCGCTGGTCCTCAGGAACCACCTGGAATTGAGAGAGATCAAATTACCACTTCAGTGACATCAGTGTTGCTCTGTCAGGCTTCCCTTTTGCATTTATGGCTATATTTATTCCAGCTGTGGACACATAGATAGATATTAAATATCACCCATGCCAAAGTATAATATGCTTTTTGATATTGCTGATACAGGAATGCAATCATTAAATTTAAATTCAAAATTAAAGTATTATGTTTTATTCTATGGGAATAAAACTATTTTCTTTACCATTAAAAAAACTGTAAATATTTAAAACATACCTTTATTAACAAAGCTGTCTGCTCTCCTATATAGTCTATTAAGTGCAGATGAGCCAAAGCCTAAAAAAAACACATTTAGATCAACTAGTGAAGTACCTGATGCAGTTACGTTTTTTTCAGTGGATGTAAGAAAATACAACAATTTCTTCCCATTTGCAAGATATTGATATTCATCTCGTGTAACTTCTGCAACAACTTTGCAGTTGGTACAGAGAAAAGACATGGCAGAAATTGATAGCCGTATTTGCGGAAGTGTGTTGGTTGTACTAGAATGACTGGTAGGTTTATTTAAGATTGAGGGGCACAGGCATCACAGAATGGCTGAAATATAAAGGTGTCATTCTTCAGTGGATACATGTTTTCTGAATACCTGAACACAACTGATTTTAAACCAACTTCCCCAAAACCACGATATAGTTAGAAATATATCAGGTGTTTAAAAGGTCAGATGGAATCAGGTGTCTTGTGCTCAGACTCAGATGAAGAGAAAACAAAATCCATTTTTCTGCTAAACAGCTTCCTCAGACCCATAAAAACCAACACTACCCATTTGCTAAACCAGGCTAGAGATCTCTGGTGAGCAGAAATTGGCACAGATGCAGCAGTACCTGAAAGGCAGGAAGAACAGCTCTGTGATCCCCATATCAGACACCCAAACCAAGGAGGCAAGCGGTGTAAGCACTGGCCCTGGGGGACTGCCTGGACCAGACCGTCCTCCCCATGAGAGCCATTCCTACTTGTACAGGATACATAAATAGTATTCCACATAACCATGGTTACTACCACAGATGAAGAGAGATAGCAAGACTCCAGCCCAGTGGTGATGGCTCTGATCTCTCCTTGGGCAGGCAGGGGAATACAAACTGAGCCTTCACTCCCTGGGAGAATGATCTATTCCCTCCAACTACAAGATAAGAAGGGAACTTTAACTCATGAGAACTAGCCTTTAAGTCTCTTTGGTTTTGTTTTCTTTTCTTACAAGTGTCCAGAATGAAGTACTATTTTCAGGCTGAATGGCATATATCTATTTTACAACTTCTCAGTTTCTCGGGGGAGAAAATCACATTGCTCTCGGCTCAGCCTGGAACGAGATGGTTGGCTTTCTTTCATTTTCTTCTGCCGTGACAAAGAATCAGTCAGCTGCGATTCCTCACTTACTGACTGCCTTCCCACACAGAGACACAGAAGTCAGTATTCACACAACACCACTCCATATAACCCACACACCCGGCAGTCAGACAGAGCCCTTCAGAGACGTCAGTGGAAAAATACTGCTCAACTCACGCGCTGTCAAATTCCATGACAGAGATGGAAAAAGATTCTAATAGACACTGAGTGGTGTGGTATAAGATATAAGACATGGTGACGTCAGAGTGACAAAGAGGCTGTCATTCAGACCAGCAATTCCTGTACCTGCAGCTCATTCAGGCGGCAGCTGAAGCCTAGTGGTTTTGATATCACCACATATTAGATTTGGCTCAGAAATTGTATTTCCTTTTAACAATGCACAAGAAAAGGTATATCTACATTTAAAGACGCAGCACACAGAAAACCAGTGATAAGACTTATAAACATATATGCATACCACTTACATTAAAAAAAAAGGACATTTTTTCATTACTGTAACTTCCCAGGAGAAAGTTTCTTAAGAAATTAATTCTTGTTTGTAATTTTAAGTTACCATTTTCATTCGAAGATATCTGCATTGCTTTATCAACTCCAAACTTATAAAAATGACTTTTTAATTGTTTGTAAAAGCAGTATTTTTAATGAACTGTAATATTTTTTCTTAAATTGTTTTGTTTTCACACTTTAAAATGAACTTTTTAACACATAACTGTCAGTCATCAGAGCTCAGAGTTACATACATACGTCACTCCTGCAAGACAGTCAGTCTACAGGTAGCCCATCACATTAGAGATGATGACACTACTAATCACATAACCAACTTAAAGATGTCTCTACAATATCCAGGCCCATTGCTTGCAAACACCTTAGTGAAAGTCAGCAATTAGCACCCTGCCACCAGCCTCCCCAGGGTGTAAACCGCGTGGAGGATCTCCTGGATCTTCTCATGTCTTCTAAAGGGAATACGTACTGCTGTATTAATTGGTGCCTTCAAGCATACTAGTTCCTGTCTGGCAGCTCATAATAAGAGTTTTACTGCAGAAAAAATCATATGCCATTTTAGATCACAGTTTAATTTATGCACAAAAATTTGCATGAAATCCTCTTATGGACAATACATCATGACGACTGTTGTAAATAAACTCTGCCTGAAGGGATTAAGGTAAAATGCTAATTTTTTACTATAAAAATGAACAAAACACTCTATCCCCGAGAGGCACACGAACTTTTGTCAAAGAGAGAAGAAACAGAAAGATTTTACAGCCTATAGCAGCCCCTTGTAAACAAGGACTAAAAAGACAGTTGCAGAGACGAATTACCCAAAGGACACAGTATAAAACAAGAGAGCTCCAAAGGATTTCCAACTTTTTCATTGCAAAAGATCTACCAGACTGGACCAATGAGCACCCAAAGGCAGAACCTCCAAGAGTTCCCCTCTCAAATTACATTTTCCAAAATGAATTGGAGCCTAAGTCTCACACAGGTTTTTAACTGTGCCTTGTAATAAAAAAGGGAACATTTATAGTAGTAGGAAATAGCTTCAGACTGGGAACCATCCAAGGTAAAGGATCATCAAGGGTGAAGAATATGAGCCAACAACTG
>Ga0181612_143873_pt1 | contig 15396 bp, 9 predicted proteins | sample HoacroProtozoa21_FD_119630 | JGI IMG/M metagenome (GOLD analysis project Ga0181612, IMG submission 119630) | Hoatzin crop microbial communities from Cojedes, Venezuel. Combined Assembly of Gp0051906, Gp0051904, Gp0051908 | reverse complement strand
TCTCCTCAGAGCCTTCTCTTCTCCAGGCTGAACAGCCCCAACTCTCTCAACCTGTCCTTGTAGGAGAGGTGTTCCAGCCCTCGGATCATTTTTGTAGCTCTCCTCCGGACCCATTCCAACAGATTCACGTCTTTCCTGCCCTGAGGGCTCCAGAGCTAGACACAAGACTCCATCTAAGGTCCCACTGGAGTGGAGTAGAGGGGCAGAATCCCCTTCCACAAACAGCTGGCAACGCTTCTTTTGATGTAGCCCATGATATAGCTGGCTTTCTGGGCTGCGAGCGACATTTGTCAGGTCATGTTGAGCTTCTTGTCAGCCAGCATCCCCATCTTCTCAGGGCTGCTCTCAATTTATTTTCTGCCCAGCCTGTATTTGTGCTTTGGATTGCCCTAACCCATGTGCAGGACCTTGCACTCAGCCTTATTAAACTTCATGAGTTTTGCACAGGCCTACCTCTCAACTAAGCATGTTATGTTTAACTAGTCCATGAGCTGTACTTTATGAAAGTTTTTAGCAGTATTTGTGTCTACTGGTGATATACTCATCTTAAGAAGATTATCTCTACAGGATCCTCAAGTAAAATTTTGGTCTTGACTGGTCAACAGCAATTCAAGCCGAGAGTTCACCCGCAGTTTGGAAACTGCCATATGGCATTAGTGGCAGACCAATCTAATACATATCGTCTGTTTTTAATTCTGAATCCAAGATTTAATACTTTTTCAAGCAAGAGAAATATACAAATGATTTTATGATTCTCTTAAAAGGATAATATTTTGATGATACATATAGCAGCAGTGACCAGATGACTTAGGGCTCCCTGGGAAAGGTGGTTTATTTGTTTGCTTATTTGTTTTCTTATGTAAATAATCTACATATTCAAAATAACAAAAAATATGAAAACTGTAGGGAGTTGGTGAAGTGGGACAGGAACATCAACTGAGGTCCATCAAAATTTTTTGTTGTATGACACACAGTACAAGGAAAAAATAATACAAATTATACCATATTATTTTATTGTAATCAATAAAAAAATGCAAAAGGGGAAAATCTAAAGATATTCCCCCAAAATACTGAAATGAGATTGTTTTCTCTTTATCATACTTTTAATCAGTTTTACTTACTGAAAGATACGATCTCAGAATCTGTGCACTTATGTGAAAGCTGATCTTTTTGGCGAGGCATCACTTCCTGACAGTGAAAGAATTGTCTCTGACGTGGTCTTTGGTTCTTTTTTATCCCAGCTATGCTTATCATACTCATAGCGATTTTCACTCTCGTATACCATCTCCTACCTCTCTTGTCTTACTTTAGCCCAAAGATTCCCTATTGGCAGGGCTAATATTTTGCATCTCTTGAATGATGGATGCTTGTCAGAGCATCGTTGGTGAAAAACCTTCATTTTGATTAGTCATAAACCTTCGTATACACGTCTCTGTTGTCAGAGTTTGGATGCCCCTTCTTTTCTCAACATCCAATCATGGTACAGCTGTTTACCTCATATTACATTGATAGGGCACAGTGACTCAGAGTAAGAGATTTTCCTTTCTGCAGTTATTACTTTTCAGTGCTTTTGACTCTTAGTGATAGCTTATTTGCACCTAGCTCTTTTTTATACAGATACATAAAGCCAATATACAAAGGGTCTGTCTGAGCAGCATTTTTTTTTTTAGCAGAAAAAAATATTTATACACAGCTTCATTATTGTCATTTAAATACTCCAATTTATACAACTTTAAGTTACCTGAAGAGTAAAAAAGTAAACAGGATTAAAAAATCCACAAATTTTGGGTTACTCTACCAGGGAAATTTCCTGAAGTCCTTGACGATGGTATGTGACTTAAGGGTTAACTTAGTAACCATATTATCATGATCATGACACAATTTTTGCTGTTTTTATAGTGTTTGCTGAAAATATTTTACCATTTGATCCAACTAAGTACTGTTCTTTCTGATAGCATTCAGATTCAATACCGTGCTGATTTATTGGAGTATCTCCTGAATTAAAATGCTTGCTTCTGTCATTAAGGAAATGAGATTATGATAAACTGAGGTGCTTGTGACATGGATCATTGTGTTAATGATCAATATCTCAGTCTTGCAGAATTTGCCACTCCTGCAGAAGACATTTGTACATGCCAATTAAAACATATTAAGGTGCCATTTCAAGCTAGTTTATTACGATTTCATTAATATTTGCAGTTTCAGAGATTTTAGTGTAAAAAGACAAATACAACAATTTCAAAAAGTGAGATACTGAATCATGAGTGAAATTACATGCATGCAGCATAATGTTAAAAAACCAAAATGAAACAAAACACCTAAATATTTTTACTGATGTTTAAACAACAATTTATGTGAAAATCAGGAGGTGTATGCAACATGTTTAATAAGAATATATACACATAACACTACATGAAGTTTTCAGACAGGGAAAAATATGAGCTTTTACAGAGAGGATTTATTCCCCTTTCATAGGTCTAATTAGCATGCTTTGGTACTTCGGAGAAAGAAGGTCATGTTGTGACAAAAGCTAGTTATCAGACTAGGTGGTGGAAGCATCTGTGATAGCTGAGTTTAGCATATGTGACTATTATGGAAAGTCTAATAAATTATTTTACAGAATGATTTCAGTGAGAAGGTAGTTGATTAATGAATTTGATAAATTTGAGAAATACTTTCATAAGGTCATGCTGTGACGCTGTTTTCCTTCTGTTACAATGAATGTAAAATAAGATTGTTCCAGTACAGTTTCATAGAATTGGCTGCATTAATAATAATGGGGCATATTGTGCCAAATATTTCATACCTTTTCCCTTCACAATAATACAATATGACCATGAACAGCAGACAGAGACTGCTTGTCATTTTATACAGAACTAATATTTATTGCTTTAAAAAATACAAATTTATATTTTAAGACTAAAAACTTTGCTGGTAAAATATAACAGAGAACAGAACAAATCAGGTATTTACAGAATTAAAAAAAAAAAAAACAAACCAAAAAACAACTCATCCTTTTAAATTACATCTTTTTTATTTAAGATTAATTATGAAAATTTAAAATCCAACTTTCCATCTAGCCAGCCAGTAGGCTATTTTAATTATTATTCTTATTTCATTTTTTTTTATTTTACTACTTAAATGCAACTATTGCCCTGACAAGTCACTCATCCACCTGTTAGCTGAGATAATAGTACTCACCGCAGAATAGTTATGCATTGACTGGTTGTTTCTTTGCAATACTAAGATTAAAAACACCAGAAATATTTTAACTGTTAATATCTATAGGAGACAGGGCTGAGATAAAAGAAAAAAAAAAGCACAAGCAGTGTAGGCTGAGACATAATGCTTTGATTTTAGAGAACTGAAACTGACAGTAAACAATGGTTGACTAACTGGTGTTTTACCATATTGCATTCTTGTCTCCAAGCTACTTTTCAAGTTGATTTTACAGTTCTGTAGAGTGCCTTTATGGCTTAGAGTGCATTATCCCTGTTAGACCAACATTTTAACCTACGTATGTTACATACTAATATGTTTTGACAACAGTGTCTCTCAAAAGTTTTTTGAAGGTTTTCTTTCATTTCTGGAAACTGAGTTTCCATTTGCTTCAGAAATCTTCAAACTCTCTTTCTCATAGGGATAATTCGGTCTGAAGCCTTCCCTTTAGTTTTACGCTAATGCTAAGCAGTATTTCTGTGGCAGGTCTTATTGATTTCAGTTTAAGGCATCTTAGGACACTTGCATATCTAAAGTGCTATCTAAACAATTTGTGTATAGTATTGAAAAATTAACACTAGATACTAATGCAGGTCTTTTTTGCTGCTTCCTTCCTCTGTTCTGTGCCTTTTTGTGGCATTAATTCTTCAGATTCGGACTTCTGGCTAAAAAGCAAATTCTTGCTTCAACATTTCTTTGTCAGATAGGTACAGAAAAATGCACAGGACTGCAGATTACAGAGCAAGTTTAAATTCCAGTTGCCCTCGGGTGGACTGAGAAAAGGAATCCATCAGAAATTGAGACAGAATCTGCAGCACAGACTTACGAAGTGTTTTCATGCTCATTGATCTCTCTTCTATCTTCTCTCCTTCTATTTCAGTGTTTTTTCCTCATTTATCTACTAGCAGTTTTACTGTGCAGAATACCAGTAAAACAGTGTTTAATGAAATCTCAGAAGTCTTTGGAAGGGATGCACTGGCAGCCTGGGTTACTCTATTACAAATGCTGACCCAAAAAAGTAGAGACTGAGAGACAAAATTAAAAAGCACAGCTCTTCAACTTCACCGTTGTTAAATGTATCATTGTTCTTGCTATTTGTATACAACTGGTATCAGTTAATCAAGTAACTCAAGTTCAAGAGTTTATTAAAGGATCAGTTTAAAGAATCATTCATAAAGGTACACTCCTCCATCTAAATGCCTTCTTCACATACGCTTTGTTTTTCCAAAACACCAAAGGGTTTAACACAGAATTTACCTGAGCATACTGCTTTTCCACCCATGAACATTCCATTCTCCAAGATTACAGGTATGATCCTTGTCTTTCTTACTGATTTCTTTATTGTGTTGGCTACGTGAATAGTAGGAAATAATTCTGAGTGTCAGTTGTTTCTGTTGTTTAGTGAAGGATTATGAGAATGTCTCTATGGCCTTTGCTAAATGTAATATGAATTTTTCTAAGGAGTTGTAAGCAGTAAACACATAATCAATCATTTCTATGGTTAAAGATGCCAGTGAAGGTCATGAAACAAAATCCACTAGTAGCTTGCTATCTCAAGGAATAAGAATATTAAGTAGATTAAATTAAAATAGGTAAAAGCAGGAAAATCCTGTTTTAAGAAGTGACTAGAGGAAGCAAAGATTTGGAGACATATATGTGGGTACTGTACACACTTTAGTGAGTTTTGACTTTACACCAGGTCTAACAATGGGGTCTATGTAGGATAAATAACAAAAGAAATGGTTGTCATAGCATAATAGAACCATAGAATGGTTGGGCTTTGAAGGGACCTTTGAAGATCACCTAGTTCAAACCCCTCTGCCACGGGCAGGGACATATTTCACTACATCAGGTTGCTCAAAGCCCAATCCAACCTGACCTTGAACACTTCCAATGATGGGGCATCCATCACTTCTCTGGGCAACTTGTTCCAGTGTCTCACCACTGTCGTAGTAAAAAATTTCCTCCTTATGTCCAATCTAAACCTGTCCTCTTTTGCCCGTTGTCCTGTAACTGCATTCTTTGGTAAAAAGCCTCTCTGTTTTTCTTATAAGCTCCCTCCATATACTGAAAATCTTAAATAAGCTCTCCGTGGAGGCTTCTTTTCCGCAGTCTGAACAACTACAACTCTTTCAGCCTTTCCTCCTTGCATAAGTGTTCCAGCCTTTTGAATGATTCTCCTCCCTTCCAGCCCTCTCATCATTCCCTTTTGTTCAGATATATATTTTGCAGTCCCTAGGCTTCTAAAAGTGCCTTTGAAGAGAGTTCTTCACGGGTGTGAAGTGCTACCATGCTTTTCCAGCCAGGAACCTGTGAACTAGAAGAATTTGCTTTGGCAATAGTCATCTGTCTTGGTTTGTATTTGGCTTATTAATAGTCGCTTTCCAGTGATCAAGCCTGAAAAAACGTGGCGGCATATTGTCTGTTCTTTCCAGAAATGTCCTCTGAATCTCACAAGCTGCTCCTGGTTGCACTATACATGTGCTTGCTCCAGTTTCTGGTCATACTACATATGTACTCATTTCAGTTTGGAAATGTCTAGATATGTCCCAGTGAAAATCTGCATAAAATGTGGGCGCCAAGAATCAGAACTGAACTGGAGAAGATAGGATTTCCTCCTCAGTAATTTTTTTTCCTTTTACATTTCTTTAATAGGTTTCAGTTTTGGGTAGTGAAGCAATTGAGGTAGTTTCACCAACAGTCATTTTACCCTTCCCTTTCCTCTGTATGTATTCCTGACTGCTTTCTGCTAAACAGTGTACAGTACTACTTCTGCATCTAATCATCTGCTTCTTTTTCCCAGTCACTCCAGAACATAACATTGTAGCTTAACTGTATTTTCTCCAGTACATTATTGCCTCATATTTCTCGTATAAGGTCTTAAACCTGGCAGCATGCTTGCCTTGCTGTGAATGTCTTTGTCCTGCTTTCTATTGCCCTTGCAATGGGGACGAGGCTCTGCTGTGGGTTTATAGCAGCAGAGAGCTGCATCCTCTTTGAAAACTCTGTAATGTTACAGCTTCTCTCTGAATCTAAATGGTATGAGAAGAGCAAATACAACACTGTACTGGGAATGTACATTGATGAAAGTGATGCCATTGCTGTAAGCAGAAGAGTAAAACTTGTTTTCTTCCTTTCTTTCCCCCCTGTTCCCACCTTTCCTGCTGAATACATACCTGCAGTTAGGTCTATAGGTGCAGGCATTTTTTCTGGCATAGAGAGAATTCAGGCTTGCCTGAAGATGAAGGAGGATGAGGTTTGGTAACTTACACTCAGTGGATGGAAGAGGGAAATGTGAAGAACTGGGATGTTAGGTTGCAATAGAAGGGCATGCAGTTTCTGAGATGTGTTAATTCAATTTGTTTACTGTTTTACTCAAAGACTTGCATCCTTTAGGTGTTTTAGACAAGTATTATTTATACAGAGAATAGTTAATAAAGAACAGAATCCATTTGGGGTACAGGCTATCACATAGCCCCTTGAGGACCGTATCCTTGTTATCTGAGGAGCAGCATACTTCAGGTGCAATATTCGTGTTGTAAATATATCTGTAATACATATAAGAACTATAGCTCTTGTTGGCCTGAAGAACAGAGTTATTGAATTTGAAATATTCAGATCTGAAAATGGCCTATTAAAAATGGAGGTCCTTCTCATATCTTGTATCTGGATTTCAGTTCTGAAATGCCTCTAAACTCAGGTATAGGCAGATATGACCTTAAGTCGAATAATCTGTAATTCATTTAAACAGAACATAGAAAAATGGTATCTGCTGTCTATTTTTCTTCTGAATTACCTTGTTTTGTCATTTAAACATTAGCCTTTTTATTTAAAGGTCTGTATGACAGCCCCAAAGTTCCACAGTACAGCACTATAATTTTGATTAGGTGGATGTACTGCATGGAAGAATATAATTAGACTAATTTTCTTGGATTTATTTATTTATTTATTCATGAGACTGTTGCAGTTTACGGTATGTCTGCTGGTAGGTAACTGAGGGATGAAAGTAGATATCCCTTTATTTTTATATTAAAATAAGACTACCAAACAGTTTTTGTGTGAGACAGACCAATGCCATAAAAAAAGGAATAGAGCAGCACAAGCCAATTTCTGAGAAAGAATGAAAACCTGATAATAAAATCCTTAAGAGTCATAAGTATATCTTTAAAAACGTACGGCACCAGATCTCTGAGGAGTCTTGGCTAATTCAGGTGCAATATATGTCTGAAGAATCTTTCCTACCTTCAGAAGCAATAGAAGTAGCGTATATTTGAAAGCTGGGATATGTGTCTGTCTGTCACCTAAACAGCACAACAAAATTGCTAGGCTAAATGCAAATGAGACATAAGCAAGGCTGAGATGGAAGGAAAAGGGACAATTTTAGATTATCCTGAAAAAAAAAGATTTCGTTGGTCTAGGAATATTGTGATATAAAAATATAGCTTTGAGTTTTGAAGGAGACAAGCCCTTCTTTGTCATCACAAATACAAGAAAGAAGTAAGAAAAAATCTGAAAATTATTATCCCTCATCAAGAGACTGAATTTCACCTCTGACTGTTTAGTATTATGAGATTATACATCCAGAAAGCTAATTTGCTATAATCCCTCAGGAAAGCAGTTGCTGTTCTCTTCTACAACCTAGCAATTTGCTGTTCTTTCTCTGTTTCTGTTTTTCTTTTCATTTCTACCTATCAGCCTTTCACGTTTAGATGAATATTTTTGGGATCAGGAAACAGCTTTTTTCCCCTGTTCTTGTAAACTCCCTTCCATGATGCAACCTAGTTCTAGGCAGTACACTATTATCTTTATTATTGCTCATATCACTGACCACATCCTTTCTTACAGTATTGTTGGGATGGGAAGTCTTTACTCAGAGAAGGAGAGAAGTCGAAGTGTTGGCATTTTTTCTTACACAGATGTAAATAGCCTGCTCTCTAATGGTTGTCCACTATTAGTATAGTCACAGTTTGAAGTAGACTGAGCTAGAAATGTAAGAGTCACAATTTTTTGCCATTGCATGAAATAAGAAAAGGACTTTTCTTCTGGATACTTCCTCTACTGAGTGTTCTGCCTCCTCTCTGTAGCACAAGATGTCTCTGAGTAAAAAGTCTGAGTGTGCCTACAGGGTCTGTAATTTCTGACCTTATGTTGGGACTGACCCTGAGTGTGTAGGTGCATGCTTTTATATTTGCCTGTAATATGTTTCCAGGTCCTTTCCCGCGATGCTTATCTTTGTGGGCCTTGACAGAAGGGACCAGGACTGTATTTTTACACTCTCTAGCTTAAAAATCAATCCAGTACAACCAAGATTGAGGATTCTGGGCCCTCAAGCACTATTTCTATTTGAATAATAAATACATATATCTGGAGGAGGTTAAATCTGACTATTTTAGAGCAGGCTGTCAGTCTTACTATTCCTTGAAAAAGCTTAATCTTAACAAAGGCAAGCATGCACTGACAGAATTGCTTGTCTGCTGGAATAAAGATGTCAAAAATACGAGACAAGAAGGGGATGGATATACATGGCTGTTTGTTATGTTAATTCTTCTGTTTGATAATAAGGGTAGAAGGAAACAAGGAAGTAAACTGACAAACAAAAGTATACCAGGAAGACTGATGAAGGGGCAATACAACTACAGCTTCAAATCATTGAACAGAAGCAAATAATAACGAGAATCTTAATATCATGGGAAGAACTGTGGTGAACAAAACCTGGGGAAAAAAAGAAAAAAAAAAACAAAAGCAAAAACTTGGCTTGAATAAAAAAGATGTTGAAGAAAGAGAAGTGGAGAAAAAAGGACTGGACATGAACAGGAGAAACAAGCGAGATGGGAAATGCCAGCATGGCTTGCAGAGAAACAGCCAGCAAAAAGGCAGAAGTTTTACATGCTGTGTTTGGAGAAGATTTTCACAGAAAATAATGGAGTGGAAAAGAAGAGAGCCTTACGAAACAATGTCTTAGAAACAGTGGAATCTAAGAATGAAAAATAAAGTCAGGAGGTTCCCAGAGGAGCTATACCTTGCTCAAGCACACGAAATGGAGGAGATGGTAGTTGCCATCAAATTTGAGGCTCCATGTTGAGAGTAGAGACTGGGTTAGCACTTTGCTGATAAATTATGCTTAAGCACAGTCACTGATAGGAACATTCATAATCTTTTACTAGACAGGTAGTTCAAAACCCACAGTGACCTTGACTGTTCTGGTTTACAGATATTTAGGCTCTTTTTCAGATTAGTTTTGCCGGACTCCTTGATAAGCCTTCTGCACAGAAGATGAGGGCAAATGCTTGATTGCACAGGCCGGACTGTCTTGTGCTTTCACCAAATATGGAACTGTGCACACAGGAAATGTGTGTCGTTAGCAAAGTTCATATGCTTGGAGAGTAAGGTATTAATGAAAATGTTGAATATGTGAATCCATGTGGAAGAATAATATTTTTGTGCTAGTGATACTTTACCTTCAATATGAAATGTTTAATTACATATTTTTTGGACTACATTACATGAGATGTTTCCTTCTTTTTACATGGATCCTAATCCACCTGTTTATGACAGTACAATGAGAATTCTGTTTGGTCAGCAAGACGAGGACTCTAATATGGTATATTTCTGACAGTGAGGTGCTATCACACAGCAGACATCAGTAAGTGCTATTTCCACTCTTGTTATTGCAGATGTCAAGTTACATGCTATGTTTCAGCTTGTAGAACTTTTTGCATTGACTGTGTATTTCCATCTCTTAGTGCCAATTAAGAACTGTGCATAACACAGAGTAACAAACAGAAAATTCTATTTTTGCAAGAAAATAATCCCCTAAACTCCCCTTATTGGACACCTTTTATACAATGTGTGCATAATCATAGCTCTGCTAAAGAAACTCTTAGACGCACAAAATGAAAAAGAAATGAGTCCAGCTAAAACACAGTTAGCAATTCTTTGTGAATTTGCTCAGAAATCACAACATCTCAGAATGGCTGAGGATAGAAAGACAGCGTAGAGGTCATCTTGACCAACCTCTCTGTTCAAACAGGATCATCTAGAGCTGACTGCCTAGGGCCATGTCCAGATAGATTTTATACATGTCCAAGGATGGAGACTCCACAACTTCCCTGGCAACTTGTGCCAGTGCTAAGTCACCCTCAAAGTAAAAATGTTTCATGAGGTTCATAGGGAGTCTGCTGTGTTTCAGTTTTTGCTCGTTGACTCTGATCTTGTCAGTGGACACCACTGAGAAGAGACTGGCTCCATCTGCTTTACAACATCACTTCAGATACTTGCATGCATTCACGTGTATCGTTTTGTGAATTCATGCTGACTACTCCTGATCACCTTTCTATCCTTCATGTGCCTAGAAATGGTTTCCAGGATTAGTTGCTTCATCTTGTTCCCAGAGACTGAGGTAAGGCTGACCTGGGTCCTCCTTCCTGCCGTTTTTGAAGATACGAGTGGTATTTACTTTCTCCAGTCTCAGGCACCTCTCCCAATACACCATGATCACTGAAAGATTATTGAGAACGTCCTTGACATAAAATCAGCCTGATCCCTCAGCATTCATGGGTGCATACCATCAGAGCCTAAAGACTTACATAAGTCCACTTTGCTTCAGTATTCTTGGCCCTGATCCTCTTCCACCACGCGTATGTTTTCCTTGCTCTAGACTTTCCCCCGGTCTCCACCTTCCGTATACTTCATTTATGTCTCAGTTTTATACATCTCAGCCATAAGACAGACTGCTCCTTGTTCATCCATGCAGGCCTGCTGGTGTTTTTGTCTGACTTCCAGCTTTCAGGAAGTCATGAATTTCCATTCAATCTTTAGATTGTTTCCAAGCAATCTTTCATATTTTTCCTGGGTCAATTTAGTTAAAACAGCCATAGAAATTATCTCCTCTAGTAGACAACAGTGTTCAAAATCTTGCTTATGCCTTGCTAAGTTGACTTCTAATTGTGTTCTTAGCAGGGAACTCTGTGTGGGTTTTTATTGTGTATTGGACTTGCGTGGCAAGGTTTTGATAGCAGAGAGGCTACAGGAGTAGCTTCTATGACAAGCTGCTAGAAGCTTCGCCTGCATCTGATAGCACCAATGTCAGCTGGCTCCAAGATGGACCTGCTCCTGGCCATGGCCAAGACCATAAATAATGGTGGTAGAGCCTCTGTGATTATGTATTACAGCAAGGGGAAAAATGAAAAACTGCTCCACAGCAGCAACTGCAGTCAGAAGAGAGAGGAGTGAGACTATGTGAGAGAAACAACTCTGCAGGCACCAAGGTCAGTGAAGAAGGAGGGGGAAAAAGTGCTTCAGGCACCATAGCAGAGATTTCCCTGCAGCCCATGGAGGTTCATGCTGGAGCAGACATCCACCATCAGCACACGGAGGACCCCATGACGGGGCAGGTGGATCCTCCTAAAGGTGGTTGTGACCCTGTGGGAAGCCTGCACTGGAGCAGGCTGCTGGCAGGACCTGTGGACCTGTGAAGAGAGGAGCCCACGCCGGAGCAGGTCTGCTGGCAGGACTTGTGACCCTGTGGGGGTCCCATGCTGAAATATTCTGTTCCTGAAGGACTGCACCCTGTGGAAAGTGCCCATACTGGGGCAGTTCTTGAAGAACTGCAGACTGTAGGAAGGACTTATGTTGCAGAAGTTCACAGAGGACTGTGTCCCATGGGAGGGACCTCACGCTAGAGCAGGGGAAGAGTGTGAGGAGGAAGGAGCAGTGGAGACAATATGTGATGAGCTGACCGCAACCGCTGTTCCCCATCCTCCAGCACTGCTGGAACAAAGGAGATATAGAGAAAATCAGGAGTGAAGTTTAGCCCGGGAAGAACGGAGGGGTGGAGGGAAGTTGTTCTAAGATTTAGTTTTTATTTTCTCATTGTCTTACTCTGATATTGATTGGTAATAAATAAAATTAATTTTTCCCAAGTTGAGTCTGGTTTGCCCATTATGGTAATTGGTGAGTAATCTTTCCCTATCCATACCTCGATCCACAAACCTTTTGTTGTATTTTCTCTCCCCTGTCCAGCAGAGGAGGGGAGTGATAGAGCGGCTTTGGTGGGCACCTGGTGTCCAGCCGAGTCAACCCACCAACTCTTGTTTTTTTGTGGAGGTTTTGTGTTTGTTTTTGATTTCTTTTTTGGTGGGTTTGGGTTTTTTTTTAGCTCGATAGCCCATATGTTACCAGTTTATGTGTAGCACATAAAGTAGTTTACTCTGATTGTTTAGTAGTATCTGTTTGTCTGTCACTTGACCTATTTTTAATTTCAAATAAAGCTAACTATTTGTCATGGCTTAGCCTGACTGGATGCCAGGTGCCCACAAAAGCCAGAAGAGGATGGAGCAAGTGGATATTGTGATCCAAAGAAATGGAAAAAGGCATAGCTAAATAAATAATTGGGCTTTACTAGTTCCAATACCCATAGAAAACTTTTTCTACTCAGAAAAAGTATATTCTAGAATCCGTGATAAGACACTGGCCATATGGAAAACTCACATCTACACACAATAAATTCAGTTTTATACAGGACAAAAACATTTTAGTGGTGATGACATTAACATTTTATCCAAAATGTTAACGACTTATTTAATGAAAGTCTGAAAGTGAAAAGTAGTTTTAAGTAGATTCTGGTATTAGTGTTAGCATTATATTAACATTAAATTATGTTCCTCTATATAACGACTGGAAAGCCATAGAAAATGAGGGTATAATGGGGTTTTGAAATATCAGTTCATCAAGTTTATTACAGTTGCTGCTTACTTAGAGAGTTGCCTGTGCAGAGGAGGGGAGATAAATCTTTCCTGTTGAAGTCTTCGCTTTTTTTGAGTGGCCTAGATATCTACAGATAGGACTCAAAATTTGGAATTGAAATAGATTTCTCTCCACTGGGGGTTATCTTTGCTTGTTCCAAATAAAGTATTTCTCATATGCCCTAGCTAAAAGCCTCTGAAAATCAGGAAGCAAAGATGCTCCTTTTTTTTTTAACAGGGCTTACCATGTGCACGTTGACATAAGAGTTCTCTTTGCTTTCTTTTGGCACCATTACTCTTTATGTAATGTTCTTTACTCTGTCAGTCGAGTAATTTAGCTTCAATAGGAGTTGTGACAAAGGACGTTCCATTCTTTCGTCACTGTGCAGAAATAAAGCAGGACTCATAGTCCTCTGAGTAAGGACATAGACTGCATCAGATATTGAATCAAGTCTCGGTAAAAACAGAAACTTCATCATTTAGGAGTAATCACTCAATGAGATGCACCCCAGTTCATGATTACCATCTCTAAATAAGGCATCTAGTGAAAGCTGTCTAGAGTCAATGGAGAGAGGAAAGCACCTGAAAAGGGTTATTCATTATTGCTATCATCTCAACTGTTGGCTTTTTTTTGTCAGCTTTAGCTCAAATAATTGAAATATGACTGATAATTCTCCCTTTTTTCTACCTCTTATCTTCTTTTATTGTCAGATTTTTAAACTTTGGGGAGAGATAACTCTGTTGGCATTTTTTTAATGCTTTATGTCAACAAACCTTAACTGGTAGATACGAGAAGATCATAAATAAAGTGTACGCCCCAGACTTCTACAGGATCCATTCAAGAGAGTACAAAAATTAGGAAAGTACAAAAATCCCGTCTATAGTCTGTTGCATCACTTGACAAAATGTGTATAAACATTTCATGACAAATCAGAATACAACGCATTCTGATTTATTAATTTTCTAAATACTCACAAAACAGTAAACCAGTTTATCTTACATGTACACTATAAAAATGGAATTCATAAACTTGTTTACTGAGCAAGACTTTAAGCAGTCTTTTGAAAAAATGTGGATGTCATTTCTTCCTTCTTCTTGTAGTCTAGTTAGCATCAATGTATATAATCAACCAGCACACTCTGCATGACCTGCACTGCTTCGTTTGACAGCAGTCGTTTATAATTGTGACTTTTTTTCTTACATGGCCCTTATACAATTAAAGCAAAAGTTTTTTATTTTTTGTTGCTCACAACAGAGCCCAAAAGTTCAAAAGATAATAAGAACTTCTTGTTATTAAGGAATTATAAAATGATTTGCAAATATGTCTATAATGGCAGTTGTCAGAAGTAGTTGGTTTCAAATACATTTCACACTTTAATCATGCTGAGAAATGCTTCTGAACTTTAAGGACCCAGAATAAGCATTATGGGTACTGTTTCCTATTAAAGAGCATGAAAAATACCAGAGGAAGATTAATTGCCTCAGATTAAACTAGTGTATAGTATTTATGTCTGATTCATTAATTTATAAACTCTGACTCCTCAAAAGAGTATCAAGTATTCATATAATGAAACCAAGTCCTGGGACTCTCATTTAGAGAGCTTTAATTTAATGGAAGACTTGTAAAATGCTTTTTATTTAGGTTTCCTTTTAGAGCTTCAGCTGGATCATGGGTCAACTAGTTATAGTCAGAAAAAGATTATCTACAACAGTGTTCGTGATAAAGATTCTATGACATAAAGCAGCCTTCAATTTTTGAACTTATCCATCATCCTGGATGTTAAGCGTCACAAACAATAAATCCTGAGGAAACATGCAAATTGCATGAGTTTCAAGAATAAAAAAGGAAGAGGGAAGAAAAACGTGCTTGTTTTCATTTCCAAAATGTAATTAAGGGAAGATACTAACAGCAAATGGAAATGGAATAGTGATGCTGGAGACTGGAGACATTCTGAGATAAATGTATAAAATGAGAGAGGGAATATTCTATAGTAAAGTCAGATGACCTGCTTGACCAATCGGATTCCTGCTTGATAAACCTGGTTACTGCTTGACCAATGTGATCTCCTTCTGTGAACATGGTGACCTGCCTAGTGGATGAGGGAAAGGCTGTGGATATTATCTACCTGGACATTAGGAGGGCCTTTGATACTGTTTCCCACAGAATTCTGTTGGAGAAACTGGCTGCTCATGGTTTGGAAGGGTCTACTCTTTGCTGGGTAAGCAACTGGCTGGACGGCCGATCCCAGCAAGTTGCGGTGAAAGGAGATAAAGGAGATAAATCCAGCCGGCTGTCGGTCACGAGTGATTTTCCCTAGGGCTCAGCTTTGGGGCCAGTCTTGTTTAATATCTTTATCAATCATTTGGATGAGGGGATTGAGTGCTCCCTCAGTAAGTTTGCAGATGACACCAAGCTGGGTGGGAGTGTTGATGT
>Ga0181612_138521_pt1 | contig 15396 bp, 10 predicted proteins | sample HoacroProtozoa21_FD_119630 | JGI IMG/M metagenome (GOLD analysis project Ga0181612, IMG submission 119630) | Hoatzin crop microbial communities from Cojedes, Venezuel. Combined Assembly of Gp0051906, Gp0051904, Gp0051908 | reverse complement strand
TGAAAGAGGCCACCTAAGCCTGCAGGCACTGTCTGGGTGAAGCGATGTGCCTGGGACCACCCTCAGACCCCTAAAGCTTTATTTCTAGCCAAGCATCTTCCTGCGGTGAGAGCCCTGCCCTGGATCTGCACATAGTTTTTGTGGCTCAGAGAGGGAAGCCAGTAACCCTCCTTCGTGACCTGCTAACACAATTCCTGCGCTCGGTGCTACAGAACCGCAACAGACGATCCAAGATATTTTGGTTCCTTTATATGGAAGAGGGGAAAAGCCTGAAACCTGCACAGTATTCCCAGGAAAGTCCCCTGGGAGGGGAGACCACTTCTGTTGTTTTGCACAGGGGCTCCGTAGCTCCTTCATTTCTTTGTCCCATTGCACCAAGAAATCAGTAAATGCCAAAGGAGCGGGTGTCTCGGGAGCCAGTGCTGAGTGTATCTCTGCTGAACACCCCAGCCTGATTATCTGGAATCAAACATGGGCCATGCTTTGGCTCAGAGCAAAAGCAATAGACTTCCTCTGCTTGCCTTGGTTTGGCCTTCCCACCCATCTGTGTGTTTCTGAATGTTTTCAAGAAGGTAAGTTATACTCCTTGATAATTTACTCTGATGTATTTGTTTAATTGATGATTTATTTCGTGCAATTCACTGTCTGTTAGGGATTACCAAAACCCACTAGAATTTTACTGGTTTTTTTTCTCTTTGCCCACTCAGATGTATCAGATCAATCAGACCCATGGTCTTCTGAAAAAGATTAACTCTGTAATTCAGAAAATAACAGAGCCCATCCAGCCGAAAGTAGCAGAACACAAACCTCAGACAGTGAAGCGCCTCTCCTACCCCTTCTCCAGAGAGAAGCAGCACCTGTAAGTGAAAGCTTTCTGTAAATGTCCATGTCAGCAGACGCCAGCCTTCCCAACAGCAGCTAAAGGGGAAAGGAAAAATGACCACCAACACTTTGTTAGTGATTGCTGTAAAGAATATTTGCATTTTGCAGTAAATTTAAATGTCGTCTTTTTTTTTTTTTTTTTTGGCTCACTGTTGGGGAGTGAGGCTTTGTGCTGCTGTTGTGGTGTGTGTAACACCTATCTATATAACTACACACACATCAACTGTTAGACTGCCCAGCAAAATTTATAATGTGGTTTACAACAGTCTCTTTTCCATATAAAATAAAATGCTCGGTAGAATTTGTAGCCAGAGATGTGGGTTCATAAATTTCAGAATAATTTCATTCATCTGGTATGGGCAGCTCACGCGTGTACTGCCAGCCAGGCGTGGACTCTGGAAATGGTATGAAGTCCACGGTAGCTTTGCCATCGATTTCAGCTCAGTAAGAATAGCTGTAAATGTGGGTGTAGGAAAAAATCATAAGGTGGGGCCCAGCCAAAGTTTCGACTGCCCTGGAATTGCTTTGCTGCCGCTCTTCCTTGGCCAGCGTCCCAGAGGAGAAGCTTTGAAGGCTGTGTTTATGTATGTGCCAGCTGGAACAAACAGCAGTCCCAGGGCAGGATTTCTTCACTGAACATACAGGGGTTTTAGTTTTTAATCAAGGGATGCAGAACACTGATAGTCGTGTATTAGATTTACAAACATGTTAGTTGGACCCGTCAATGTATGTGATGTTTGACATGTTCTTGGACTTGCAGGAAATATATTTATGTATTTATTTTACATAGGATATTCCTACAGCACGGGAGTCTGGTGGCTCAGAGGAAGCCCCAAAGATGCTCCTTAGCTTAGGTGTGGATGTGCCTTGAGCTGTTGGCAGTGGTGGCTTTTGTCAGTGAGGCCACCTGTGTGTTTGCTGAAGAAGGGAGGCAAGAGTGGCCTTACAGGGTTTAAGGTACAGATACAATGTGAAGATTATTAAGAGAAAGTCAGGGCCAGCAGTGGTCGGGAATTCACCTTAAATGAGCATCAGCAGTCTCTTTTGTGCAGAAAAACCTATAAATATATAAAACCAGTGAAATGTATAAGCGGCCTCTTTAAAATATGAGGGTTGGGATGGAGTTTCTTTTTAACGAGGTTTCTACAAGCTACTCTTTAATGTTAGCTAAGAGAGATCCCCAAGAGAAATGAAAATATTGAAGGGGTCAACAAGAGCAGGAAATTACTGGCGCTTTTTTAACCTAATGGGCTTCCTTCTAATCTTTTAACAGATTTGATTTGTCTGACAGAGATTCCTTCTTTGACAGCAAAACGAGAAGCACTATAGTAAGTACTGTATATAAATAATTCATGGTGGATGGTGCCTTAGTCCTGGTGTTAATAGCCCCTTTGCCAGCTTTAGTGCAGTGCCTGCTGCAATTTTGCCTTTCTTTACCAAATGCCAGGGATCGCCTGTGACATCAGTTACTGAAATTATAAACAGAGCATTTCCAGCTTTAGCTTATGTAATGAATAGTCTTTGATGCTAACAGGTTGGTGCCTTTTGGAAAATAATTTGGATCTTCTTTCTAGCTCACAGTTAATCCTGGACATAGTTTCTTAGTAGACATCACCAGGAAGGTATAGACTTCGATTTTACCGCTGGTCCTGCCACCAGCTGCCTGCACCCCTGGGACTCCTGTACCTTTTTGTAACTACACATTGCTCTTTTCATAAAATGCTGGGAAATCTCCCAAGGCCAATTCCAATGAAACAGCCAGGTGTTTACAGGGAATATTATTTATAATTCTAGGGGGAAATTCTCTAGAATGGTGTTAAAAGTGTTGAGGTTTCTGATTTTGATTTAACATAATTTATGATTTGTGTTTAACATTAACGTTTACATGAAGGAAATGCAACAAGGACAAAAAATTGCATCTTATTCTGATTGTTTACGCATCCGTTCACCCCTATTACGCTAGCAAGCGTGCTGTATGCATACGCAGCACTGGGACTGGGCTGAGCCATTCCTGCCTTCGTGCTGGAGGGTCTGTCTACTCCTCCAGTGCTACCATGGGACTTTTCCTCTCGTAATTAAGTTTCTGCAGTTCCCTTACAGAAATGAAGGCTAATACAGGAATATGATATCATGAACTACATTTGAGTGCTTCCCTGTGACTTGCAGAGCATAGAATAGAGCGGGGGAGAAGGTGCAGCCGCCTTTATAGCTGCTGAGGGGGGAATTGAAAGGACAGCTCATGTGACATCCAGGGCAGCTGGAAGGGACCATGCCAAGCAGCACTTGCTGCAACACTTTTCAAAGTATAGCATGGACTCTTTGCCCTGTTCCACTGGCACTAATCGGTGTGTCGGAATGTGGCTGTGAGCGTGCTTTTATCTTATATTTAACATTAGCCTTTTGGATGCTAAGTGGTTTCAAAAAGAGCTTATATCGCAATTATAGCTGTCTTTTATTGCGATGCCGATAAGGGGTGTAAGATATCTGACTTTCCTTTCCTGCTTTGAAATTCCAGCGTGTGGACCCCATGATGTAGTTCCCCTGTAGCCTGAAGTGCGCTGATTTGGTGCGGGCGCAGGTTATCAGGGCTAGGTGAGTCTGACCAGGGAAGGCAGATGCAGCAGCATAGAACTGGAAAAGACAGACATTCAATTGGTTTATGTGCAATAAAACATTTCACTGGAGATTAGGAAAAAAGCGTAGCTTTAGTTTGTAGATTTTCTTTTGTATGTCTAGATAGATAGTAAGAAAACTTGCAAGCACAAGAAACTTAAGAGAGCAACTGAAGAGTTAAAATTTGTGACAACAAGTTGTCTGAGAAAGGCAGCAAAAAATGGCACTACAGGACAAACGGGTGAGCAAGACTAACTGAAAAATGGACTGAAACCAAAGGAGCTGACAGCAGAGGCTGGGAGGAACAGGAGGGATGGGGTTTTTTTTAAAACCACTTAAGAAACACTGGGCGTATAGCAATAATGCGGGTAGTATGTTGCTTTGTTTGAAATCCCTGCAAATCACCCAGTAATAAAAGGTGTGTTGAATGTTTTCCAGCATCATTTTACCCTGCATGCATTTCTCTTTGTATTCTTCTTTCTAAAAGTTCTCTCCTGGCTCTGTCATATGCATTTTTAAACCGCAGTGCAAATATTGACCCTTCCACCTACTGCAAAATGAACAGGAATCTATTCAGTCCCTGTGAATCTTTGAAGAATAGAAACTAAGCCAAAGACCTTTTACTTATTTTAAAAAAAAACAACAACATTGTATAACTGGAAATCTCTCTGCAACAGCCCTTTAACTCACTGGAGCTAGAAGACAACAACAGGCAGATGAGCTGTGGGGCTTGCCCTTGCTCGCTTCCCTCCGTGCACTGGGCAGGCGGCAGCCGAGTTAGCACATGGATTAGTGAGCATCCCCAGGGAAGCAGTCCGTGACTCCCCACACGGGCCAGGCAATGGGCATCGGGTGCTTCTGCCCATGGTTTTCCTCTGCTGCCGCTCCCCTGCCAGCCTCATGCCAGCCAAATGCTGCCCTTGCTGAAGAGCATCACTGCACAGCAGCGGCGCAGGGCGAAAGCTTGACCGCTTGGGCAGCGTGCTGTGATGTGCAAAGGTTATTTGACAATACATGCAATAAATTGTAAAATAAATACATCTGGTTTGCCACTGAGGTCGTGCAAGTTCAGAAATTGTAAGGTCAGCCTGTGTTAGTCCAGTGTCTGATGAACGCTGCGTGCTGCGTACACGTTGTGAGCCCGAAGCTCGGCTGAAGTCCTTGGGTCGAAGACAGCTTGAGCCATTGGAGGCGAGGGAAGAGCTGGCCCAGTGCACCCTCTGGCCCCAGTAAAGGAGGACTTCTGAGCTTTGGTCCATGTTTAACATGAGTGAAAACAGAGTTTCTGTTACGTGAGTGGTTAGATGTAACCTTTTTTCCCCCAATCAGTTATCTTGGTAGCTGGCTATTTAGTTAAGCCTTTCTCTCTTGTATGGATAATTCGGCATGGAAATCTTGAACCCCTGCTCTCCTGAATACCGTGACTTTTATTAAAGAATGATGACTTCATCGACATCTTGGCTTTGCCAATATTTGAGCTGTCCACAAAAAAGATTGTGCTTTTCGCTGGCAGTATCTGAAGTAACCCTTTCCTTTCTTTTATTTTACTTCTATAGGTTTATGAAATACTGAAAAGAACAACATGTACCAAAGCAAAATATAGCATGGGTAAGAAACTTTATTTAGCTTTAAGGTCGATATCGTTTTCAGGTATTGAAAATACACGCAAGTTGTAACTGGCTATGGAATTTAGGTTTTTCCCCCGCTCTCTAATTTGGTGTATGTGGATATAATTATTTGATTTGGAAATTTAATTAAATGAATGTAGCTGTTTGGAATTTTTTCAAATGTGAATTTATAGATTCGACTCTAAATTAAATGGTAAGTAAGCGTGTAGCCTCTGCAGATGTTAGTCAGGTTCTTTGCAGCAGGACTGGATGGTGATGTAAACCCATGGATAATACATGCTCTGCGTTGGTTCAGTTTTACACTCACTGAAGTGAATTAGGGTATTACCATGAATTTCAATAACTGCAGTGAAAGTCTGTGGCTTGGCCTATTCCTTTTAAGTGGAAACCTCACATCTTTATTGTGGGATACCTTTTTAATGACTTCAGTGAAATGGTCTTAACTGATGACTGCCAAGACACTGCCCTAAGTGGAACTGAGATTAACCCAGTGGAACGGCCAGGGGCTAAGGCATGCACTGAAAGCCGGCTCATCTCTTAGCCCTCCAAACAGTTGTTGCAAGTCAGCGCGTCCAAAGTTTATACTGCCACGGCCAGCAGTTTTATGATTTCAGCCTTAGGGTTTGTGCTCTAACTAAATTCATAATACAGGTAAACATGAATTACAAATCAGGTCACCTTAAAGACTTGTTGGCAGCCTTTCCTGTTCAGCTGTTATATACTTTTCTTTTATACGTATCGTGATGTATAGGTATATGCTTGACTGTGGGACCAAAGTTAACAAATAGTTAATGGTAAAACAAATTACATAAGGTGGAAGGCTGAATTCCCTCATACCCAAGCTTAACAGACAACCAACAGAAACATATTTGTATGAGAGAAGTGCATGAACATGGGAGAAAATGTTTGATAACTGTTGGAATCTGTTATAGCACTTATTTGCCTACACGCAGTTAAATAAAACAATGGGAACTTGAATTACGGGTAGTTCTGTTCAGTGTTGACCCATCAGCTGCTTAGAATACATCAAATAATAGAAGAAAAATTATGCCAGAAATCATTTCCATGCTTTGACTTTTCTGTTGAAGTAACAACATACAATGCACAATTGTTGAGTCCTTATATACACTAAATTTTGGTGTTCAGCCAGTATTAACAGAAGTACTATTTCCCTGTAGCATGGGAAATCCAAATTAATCTGTGACTTTCAAGACCCTTTTCAAGTCTAGTGCCTGGATCATTTTCACTGGAAATCACGTATTTGTACTCTTGAAAGGGGAAGGTCATACAGCTCAGTTTGAATTCTTGCCGGGGAGCAGAGGCTAAAGGAAAGGAAAGTGTTAGGATTCCCAGATCATTCCTCTTCTTCCAGAGACTGGCGAGGTCACACAGTATACCTAATAAAAATGTCACTAGGCCAGGCCGTCCGTGAGTATACTTGGCATAACTCAATCGGGTCCTTTGTGTTCCAGCACTGGAATGCTGGGTTACAACCCAGAAAAGGTTGCAAACAGATTTGAGCAAACACAGATAATGCTGCAACATTTCTGCCCAGCAGGAAAGAGGCGGCCGCCCAGTGAACACTGCAGTCTTTGTTATTTATTGTGTGGATTTGTGAAAATGTGAATCTGTCTTCATTGTTAAATGCTGAATGTAGAAGGGTACGATGTAGCTCTTCCGTCAGTCACACAGCCCTAGAAAAATAATGTATCTATCTGCTCACTAGTTGTCTCTGCCAGAAGCATGGAAACATTTGCAGACAATTCATAGTACTGTATAATCTTAAACAGGACTTTGAAAATGAATGATACTGCAGGATACTGAGCGCTCCTGGAGCAGTTCCTCCAGCAGGTGATTAGTATCCCAAAAATGTTAATTAACTTGAAGAATTCTCATTTCCAGAACAATCAAAAATGTCTCGGTGAACCTACAGTGAGCCGTTTCCTGGCTCATAGTTGCTGTTCCTTCAAATCCAGTCCTACACTCTTTTGTTAGTGATGGACTGATGGGCAACATGGAGCACACTGTAGCACATCATTTTTCTTTAACTTTTTGGAAGTCCTCTTAAATTCTTCACGATGCCAGTGGCCAGATTTTTTTTTTTTAATTGGCATTAATCAGCTTAGCCTTGCACAAAGACAAGTTACTTGATTTAGCTCTGATTCAGCACCCGAGACTGGTTCATTGAATCCCCAAATGTATCTCCACGGATAACACGACACCTTCAGATGTGGGTAATACTCCATAACAGGAAGAAGCTATGTTAATGCCACCAGCTGTGGCAAGAACTTTAGAGAAGTAATGTGCTACAGCCCTCAAAGATCCCGGTCCAGCCCAGTGACCTTTGGGAGCGGCGCAGCGAGCTGCAGTATCGAAGAGCCCTCGCCGTTGTGCTCCTCCAAACTGACTTAACTCCTCCCCAGCCACCCATGCTCTGGTCCCAAGTTAGGGAGCGATACCACGCCTGGGAAGGCAGGACTCCCCAAGGTCCCTTATGCCGCATACATTTTATAGATGAAGCATTAATTGCTTTCAACCTCATGCATGTCACTAATAAACGGATGTGTAAACAGGGAAAGGAGAGGGAAGAAAGAAGGAAACTGCCCTTTTAAATAAAAGACGAAAATGTGGTAAATATGGTAAGTATCACGCCAAGGTCTTCGCAAAGGCTTTCCCTACAATTTCTCTAATCAATCTGAAATCTGAATTCAAAACTTTGTGTGGATGGTGCGTGCGTATGCGTGTTCCCGTATGCCATCAGTTCCAGCCATATTCTTCTTTTGATCGAGCCTTCTGCTACACACTTTCAAATCTGCAGGCTTGCCCTTAAATCAAACTGGCTTTTCAGAAAATATAATTTATTTTAATGACTAATTTCAAGTCATTGGCTTCTAATTCTTGATTCTCAAATATATATGACTTCCTTTTGCTCTCTGCAGTTTTCCATTTTGTAAAATGAGTCATGTTTAATAACCTGTATGATTAAAAATGAAACTACATGGAAAGGAATGAGATGGCAGGAAAATCATTATCTGACCAAAATGACTGTTATTTTGAGGGAAATGTCCAGGAAGGATGGTAAAGTGAGACTGTCTAACCTCGAAATTGTAAATAACTATCATGTCTTTATTTTTCAAGGGATCACCAGTCTGCTTGCCAATGGAGTTTATAGCGCTGCATATCCTTTGCATGACGTAAGTGATCTTGGAATATATTTTACATGTCTGCTATCTGACAGCAAGAAATCCTTAATGTGTTACATATTAATGGCATCATCCCAAACGGATCCTGGCTTCCTGCTCGCTTGTGTCACGACTGCAGTAACTTCTGCCAGTTGTTTCCATCACTCTGCTCGCTTTTAATGAGCTCCCCACCTCTGTTCTACCTTTGATGATCAGAAGTCACGTTTGAACGTAACAGTAGAAGAGTTGTTTCAGTGGCTTAGCAAACAAAATGCTTCTGTTATTTTCTGACCTTCTGCTGCCGAGATCCTTGGTGTCGGTGTGAGGAAAAGTGTTTATTCCTGGGGCACCAAGGGGCTGGTTCCCTCATCCACATCTCCCTGGCATCCCCGTTGCAAGCGCAGAGATGTCCGTGGCTGTGCGTCCACGTGATTGCTTGCCACTGGAGGGAAAGCCATAAGCAAGAATTTGAAGTGGCGTATTTTACGGGGCTGGATGGAGCTGCAGACCTTCTTACTGATGAAACCTGCTTTTAAGCGGTTTGGTAAGATGTCAGAGTGTGTTCAGCTATAATGTTCATCAAGAGGATTAGCGAGAGGTAGGGAATTTTGGTGGCACACTTATCTGAGCCGGGGATTCCCATCCTGCCAGAGGTGCACAGCAGTTGGATGCCGGTAACATTTTTACTTAGAGGTTCAAGGCACGGCTAGAACTGACAAACACATGTTCTTAGCTCGACCCATTCAGCAAGGCTTGACAGATGTGGAGGGGACGTGGCAGCCGTGCTGCTCGCGATGTACTGGCCGTGTGAGCGTACAAGGGCTGTCGAGCCTGGTGCCGGTTTGCCAGCGTGGGATGTGAAGATGAAGTGTATCTTCCTAGTTTTCTGCTCCCCTCACTCGCGCTGGTTTTACAGGGGACCACAAGTATTTTATCTCGGTGTAACTGAGACCAGAACAGCCTCTTTATCTGCCTGATGTTTATCATAAATGTCAGGTACTCTTAAACTACAGCAATATCGCTTAGAAATCCAGAAAGGTTAAATAAACTTCTCTGCATGTCCTTGTCTCACGTCTTTAGACAGCTACTGATAGTCTTGTATATAAGTTATTTATTGTCTTAGTTTACTCCTTTATCATATTTTAAAATAGCTCCAAATTCAAACCTCAGATCTAATCAGCCCTGAGTGTTTGGAGAGTCTGGATAGGGATCAGCTCTTTCAGCTGGTCTCTTCTCTTTCAAGTGGACTGAGCTGAACCCCAAATACCGTGGCAATACCACATCCTTTCCCTTGACATTTTTAGGCCACCTTTATCACTTATTCATTCCTTTTTCCTCAGTGACAGACATTATTACTGTTTCTTAATGTGCCTGGCGACAGAAGACAGAGTGTGCTATGACAAATGAACTCCTAAAATACAGCATTATTTTACGGATTGCTTTTTCTGGTTTTGGTGCATTGAGTGAGTGGGATACACGGGTATGCAAGATGCAGAGCAGCTCTGGGCACGACTCCCTGAATGACGCATATTTTCTTCTTTTTTTTTTTTTTTAAAGGGTGACTACGAAGGTGAAAACGTTGAACCTAATGACAGAAAAGTAAGTTGATCTAAAGGGGTTTTAACATATTTACAAGAGTCCCAGCCTGAAGAGTGACCTGCTGGACTCTGGACATTTGCCAAGATTGCACAGAAAATACCAGAAAAAAGCACAAAATGCCAAGCAGTAGAAGTACAGACGTACTTTCCAGTGCTTAAATTTGCCCAAATGTGAAATGCAGTATGGATATGTATAAATTACCAAGCTTGATAATGATACATTTCTTGCCATGTTGGTGAGAGTGTTGATAGCGTTCACATATAGCTTCTCCTAAAGTTCAGCCGGTGTGATTTCAGGCCAGCTCTGATGAGAATATGCTCAGTCATATTCTGGTACTCGCATCTGACATAAATCCTGCTTCGCTCGACGGCGAGCTCCGGCCTCGGGACTGCAACCTCTGCCGAATTAATGTGCTGCTGATCTGGAGTGTCAGGATGAGGTTGAGGAGAGAGGTGGTTGAAAACATAAGCATAAAAGTTATTGGGAAAGAGAAAGATTGAGTATTTACCAGAAATGAGACACTTTTAGCTAAGATTTAATGTGTGCTCTTCAACCAGAGACTGCCCTGTGGATGTATACTGATGCAGTGCATCACTTTTCACATGTCTGTGGTTTAAATTGTGTTTTTATTGCCTGTATACTGAAAAGACATCTGTTCATTGTAGGAAAGCAAATAGGAATTATTCTAAGGAAATGCTTTTCGTAAGAAAAAGCAAATTTTTCACCCTTGGCAGGTATGTTGCTTTCTTAAATTCAGAACACAATTACTACATACTCTCGATCACGCTTCTCTACAGAAGGTAGGCTTCTTTTCCACGTGTCGAACAAAAGCTGAAGTAGAGAGGTTACGACCAGTTCTCTCAGGAGGAACCACTTAATTTGGGTGCCATCTGTATTAGGCTTTTAGGCTTGAGACTTTGCCTTTCCAGTTTGTTTCATGGTCACGTCTCCAAAGAAATGCTGTGGACCAGCATGCGCTCAGCTTGTAGGAAAAGCAGATCTACAGCCCACCAAGTTGGTCAGATAAAAACAGGTACCCAAAATTTAAAGTCTGCTGGGCCTTAAGGTGCAATAGCTCATCAAAAACCAGTGACTGTTATTTCTCCCCCTCTATTGATTTGTGTTAAAAATACCACATACCTGTCATTTCATTATTAAGCCACACATTGCTGAACCAAAAATAGGATGAAAGTCCATGTTTTCTCAAAGCGTCTGGATTATCATCTTTATTACTAACTTTTCAAACCTCACAAATTCACTCATTTCACAAGTTCACTGTGGGTTTGGAAATGTTTACCTTGGCTTGTGACTTCCAGTTCCCTCAAATAATCTTTTGGTGTGTTTTGGCATGTTCTTTAACCTAATCCAGTGCTAGGCCAGGCTTGTGCCTTTTTTAACAACAAAATTAAAGATATGAGGCATAGAAATGAAGTAAATATTTAGGACTAGTGTGCTGATCTCCTCTAATCATGTCTTTGAAGCTGTGATTTGAATATCAGGCTGATAAATGTCAGGATAAATGAGATATAATTCATTTGTACTTTAACCACAAATTTGGTTTGAAGTGCTGTACAAAACTGGAACATGGCACTGATGCCAGATCTCCTTAGCTTAGTATTTTCCTGGTATGCCTGACCAGCTTAGATCACAGAAGAGGAATCTGATTTCTAGCACAAACTTAGCTTGTAATAATGAAGTCAAAAAGTAATAAAAGGAAGGGCTTTAGTTAGTGCATGGGGGGATGTTGAGGAGTCCCGAGTCGTTAATTGTTTCCCAGACATAGGCAGCTGGCCTTAAGCTTTTGGAAACGTGGTTGAAAGAAACCTAAAGCAGAATAAGAACAAAATTTGCAAGAACGTTGCTGTTTAATAAAGGCCTGACTTTAGCTTTCAATTTCTGCTCTTACTATTGTAAGGAAACTAATAAAGATTAATGATTTGGGGTCGCTGAGCGGAAAATCCACAGTCCGCTTGTATTTTTGATGTCGTATTTCTGTAAAAGTAAAGAAGTATTTTTTTGAATGACTCGAACCCTTTGCACGAGAAGTGCAGCAGTTCAGCTTGGGAAGTTTGCGTTCGTGGTTTGGCAAGAGAATTGCAAAACTGCTCTAGATTCGCTGTGTGACTTTTCAGTGATAACATGCGAGAAGTAGGAATGGGTAGGGGCAGCAGCGGGACTGCCCGTCTGCCCTTCCTCGCTTTGCTGCCTTTCGCTGGAGAAATGTAGGAGGCTGCCATATGTCAAGTTTCTCATGATAAACTGGCCTACCGATTTAAGCAATAACATCCTGTTTGGTCTGTTCTTCCATGAACAAGATTAATAATGTTGCCCTCCCTGTGATGATAACTGGTTTAGGTCTGGGTTCCCCGTTGCAGTTTCTCCCACAGCCGAGGTGGTTGTGCAGCCCTCACCCACTGACGGAGGTTTGTGTAACCAAGCTCTGAAATTTTCTGCCATTTTTTTTTTCCTTTTTTACCCAATGTTTGAGGGGAAAAAAAATACCTTAGTAACAATCCATTCATGCTGTTACATTTGAGAGAGCAGTAGTAGCAGAAAAAGGAAAAAGATGATGTTGTTGCCAGATGAATTAATGAAAACAGAAGTGACTATCAAAGCGTCTCCTTGAAATATCAGTAATGTGTTCAGGAACATCCTGCTACCAAGTTCACATCACTGAGTCAAAGCAGGGAGAGAAGCAGAAAAGGGGGGGACCTGACTTCACAAGCTGATGTAAAGCTTCTCTGCCCCTTGTCCCACAAAGGTGATGGCTGGGTGTCCAGCGAGCACACTTCGTCTTCTTCAGGATTTTTTGTACACACAGTGATTTCTTGTTCACTCTGTTAGCTGAACCGAATTAAGAAAAAAAATCAGATCTGAGAGGTGCTATTTATGTATTTTATGAAGTAAAGGATAAGTTGAAGGTCTTAGAAGAACCTATTTTTGTGAGGGATTCAATTTCATAAATCACTACCGGGGATAATTGCTTTCCTTGGCCTGTATCCTAACCAAAACGATGAGTGGAAATCGTGTTCTTCTAGTTCAAAGCTGAAAAGCTCTTAAATGCAGCCTTTTAAGCATCTCTGCACAGCACCTCTTGATGGATGCTGAATATTGTAGTTTGTATAGTGGAAACAAACCAGTTTATTTTATTTTTTTCTGTATTGTAACTCAGAGCATGTTCATCTTTCACATCCATTCTGCTAGATATCTCCTATGGATCATAAATCACGACTACTCTCCCTGTCCCTGCTGTAGTTATCAATCAGGCCCATTGCTGAAGAGCCTTTTAATGTACTAGAATTCATCACTGTATTACAGCATGCCAAATAATGAAATCTGTTTTTAATACTTAATGCAGACTGCGTGTATTGGCAGATTAGGGGTCGAAACCACAAAGTGGTGAGACCAGATCGGCTGTGTGAGCTCTGCAGTTTGCTGGGACCAAAGGACAAAACGCTCGTGTACGCGGCGCTTTAGCTTTCGCCTTGCTTTTCTGTCTTCCAGCTCCTGTGTGAGGAGTGGGCGAGCTACGGAGTCTTCTATAAATATCAGCCAATTGACCTGGTGAGGTGAGCGTTCAGCCCTTGACGTCGTGTTTCCATGGGGCAGCGGTGAAGTCGTGCACAGCAATGCTCGTGCGGGTGTCCCTGAGGGGAGACTGTCCTCGGTGCCGCCCCGGGGCACTCCGGAGAATGGGAAGTTCGCTGGGGGAAAAGGAGTTTTCTGCAGGTTTAGAAACACACTGATGTGTCCCACCTAGTGTGAAAGCTTGCAGGGGACATATTTTTAATGAATTTTGGTTGCTCGTGGTGAGAGCTGAGACTCTCTGGAGAAAATCAGGTGTTTTTTTAAGAGGATTAGCTCACAGAAGATCCAAAGATACCAATTTACACAGCAGAAATACAGGGGAAAAGTTGGAGTGACTTGCTTTCATGGTGCCTTTATCTTTGGATTAACTCCAAGCATCATGAGAAAGAGAGTCCTCTGAGAAGAAAAAGATTCCCACAGGTCGTCAGATCTTACTTTCTCCATGCTTAATCCAGCTGCGATTCGTAATTTTAGCCATGTTATATTTTAAGAAATAGGAAACATTTCTCCGTCTCATTTTTTTTTAATGTATTTCAGAAAATACTTCGGAGAGAAGATTGGACTATATTTTGCCTGGCTGGGAGTTTATACGCAAATGCTTATTCCAGCTTCGATTGTAGGGATTATCGTTTTCCTATATGGCTGTGCAACTGTGGATGAGAATATACCAAGGTAAAATGAATAAATAAATAGATTCTGTTACTGGAGGCCACTAGAAACTTAAAGTTACCTTTCTCTAGAAATGTTTGGTCACTGATATCTAGTGGCTCCCGGTTTCTAGGGCTTGCCCTGTGCCACCCACAGCCCGACACCCCAGTCCATGTTTGCTGGCCATGACTTCCCAAGGTCTGTTTGCCAACTGGCACTTGCGGGAGTGCGGTGGGCTCCCACTCCTTGCCCTCCTCTCGTCTTTTGGAAGCTGGGCTTAAAATGAAGCGACCTCCGCACGGATGGGGGAGCTTGCAGTCCCACCGATTTCTGCTTCCAGTAAGCGATGGAGCATTACCAAGGGCTGGGAGTGAGCAGCAGAACTGCAGCATTTTTTGTTAGTATTATTTGTGGGGTTTGCATTGATGTACTAAAAATAATTCTTGGCTGGTTGCTCAGGTGGGTTTGTTTTTTCTTTTCCTAACTCAGATCATTATGTTGAAACAAACCAACAAAATACTGCTAATGATAGGTTTTAGTGCATAAAATGCTGAGGAGGGCATTGTGTGACATAAAGATGAATCAAGAATATACATGATGAAAATAAACAATTGTGGTCAGATTAACAAAATCCTGATGTCCTACTATTTTTAAATTTTTAATAAGTTCTGGATTATAATATTTTTAAAGCCCTATGATTTTGCATTATTTACCCTGCATGCATCATCAGCTGTAGATGAAAATTACATAGTTTGTACAACAAGCCTGAGCACCGAGTAACAAAACAGATAACGGATATCGAAAAATAGATGTATTTTTTTGTTGTTCATTAAGATTGCTTTATACTGCTTCCAACAGCTGAAGAAAGTCAAAGGGAGTGTCACTGTTGCTATTTCACAGATGGGGTGCGGAGAAGTTAAATTGGTTGAACGCCAGTCTCTTGATACTCAGCACTTCCCTTGTACCTTATCTATTGCTGTAGTCAGTATTTCAAAACAGGAATGATTTCTAATTTTTTTTTTTAACTGTAAGATCCTATCGTAAATAGCATAGAGCCTTATGCCTCTCTGAATTATAGAATCATTAAGGTTGGAAAAGACCTCTAACGTCATCAAGTCCAACCATCACCCAACACCACCATGCCTGCTAAACAATGTCCTGAAGTGCCATATCCACACATTTTTTGAACACCTCCAGGGCTGGTGACTCCACCACTGCCCTGGGCAGCCTGTTCCAATGCCTGACCACTCTTTCAG
>Ga0181612_177805_pt1 | contig 15397 bp, 6 predicted proteins | sample HoacroProtozoa21_FD_119630 | JGI IMG/M metagenome (GOLD analysis project Ga0181612, IMG submission 119630) | Hoatzin crop microbial communities from Cojedes, Venezuel. Combined Assembly of Gp0051906, Gp0051904, Gp0051908 | reverse complement strand
TTGCATTCATTTCCTTGGTTATACCACCGTTTGTCCTCTAGATGCCCTTGTGGCCTTATGCTAAGGCTCTGCTGCCTTATGCTAAGGCTTCATGGCCTCATAGAGAAAATGCTGGATTGCTCACATGTCCCCAGTTCTTTAATGTTTCATCCTCCACAACTTACCGTTGTAAAAAAATAGGCTTTGACGCAGTCGGTAAGCAAGAAGATTCTAAGGTGGGTGCTAACAGATCCACTAAACTGCATTACTCCCAAGACTTTCTACAAAGGAATAGACAAAGCTTGTGAAGAAGTAGGGGATATCTCTTGCGTTCTCTGTGAGAGCAGATTTGGACTGGCTTGGGAAATGCTGGGATTTTCCTGTTGGGATTGTCTGGCAAGGGAGAAGAAAGACAAAGGAAGCAGCAGGCTCACATTACCTCCCAGGGCTAATCCTGACCCAGTGCAATTTACTAATCACTCCTTCCTTAGAATTGTATTTAGAGATACAAAGTAGGTCAGAACTTCTCAAAAAATGTGCTCTTTCCTTGTTCCCAAATCAGTTCAGTTAAGACTGCTTTTCTGTAGGAACCAACTAATAACAGTTATCAGAAGGGTTGTCTCTGTTTCAGAAGAAAATTCTGCTTGTCCTAGTGCTCTCAGGTCTGATAGTACTCTACCATGACATACATAAAATCTTCCATTTTCTGCTAGGCGAATAAAGCAAATTCTCCAGCTTCCATCAGAATATGTGCATGAATGCTGGCATATCTAATGTTTGACACATTTGTTATAAACAAAGTAGCAGATGTTACCTTACCCACGTATATTAGTTCATTACAGAGCATATTTATTTTGTTTTAATTTTTCTTGTTAACTCTTACGTGCACTTTTGGTGCTAACAGAAAAGCCAGTATGGCCTTAAAGCTAATGCTTTATTCTCTGTATCATTTTGCATGTTGTATTAGATGTTGGTGTTTCTTTCATAAGGCGGTGAGGCTGCTTTTTCCTTAAATCAGAGCAGAATAGCATCCTTGATCTCCTCCTTAAACTGGATTTCCTTACAAAATACAGTAATAAAATGTGTTTGTGTGTTTGTATGTTTGTTATATACATATCAAAAAGGTGCAGAAGGAAGTTTGGAGCAGGAAGCTGGACTAGATAACCTCTGAAGGTACCTTCCAGCCTGAATTAGCCTACGGTCTGTCTGAGGAGACTTACAAATACTAGTGCCACAGGGAGACAATGAGTTAAGTTAATAATTCACTTCTGCATCAAAGTTTGATTGAAGTCATCCATGAAATGGGTCATTTGGTCTTAGCCTGAGGGCACAGCTTTGATCCTGCAAGCTCCTCAGCTGAGGTAGTCATATGTAGAGCTTCACCAAGTGCAACTAGTCACCCGTCTGCTCCTATGGCAGATTAGACATTAAACTGTGCAAGCTGTCACATTCATTTCTCTTAGAGCTTCTATCTGACCTGAAGCCAGTTCTTGAGCAACTAACCGTTAGTGTGTTGTTAGGACACCTGACCCAAAACTGTCTTATACCTAAGAGCAATTGATTGGTTTCTGGGCTTGGAAACCCAGTGATGTCCAGAGTCTGTTGGGAGAAGTTGTGCCTATGAGATCACTGTTAAAATGAGCTGCCTTTGGAGAACAGTGCACATACAGTAATAGAAACCCTGATTTTAGTTGATGAGGTCTAATTATGACCTGTTAATTATGAGGTATAGCTGTACTTTATCTTCAAAATGTCTTTGTGAGTCATACATGCACGCTTATATTGCTAGAAAAATCTGTTGGGAACAAATTAGTAAATAATAAAAATCAGCTTCACCAGAAGTTACTCCTTCAGTGGGTTAAAAAGAAAGCAAACACTGTATTTGTACTTTGTGCAGTAAAGCAGTCATTTTTCTCTGTAGAGTAAATAGTTTTCAAAACGTGAAATGCGTGCTGCTTTCTGACCAAGGCAAGTGAATAACGGTTTGGCTGCAGTGGTTGAAATCACAGCTTGTTTCCCACCCTCACTCCTGTCTGTTTGTGGATTGTGTGTGCGTGGACACCTTTTTGATGTTTTTATATTTTCTAATGATTCTCAAAAGAGATTCTGAGATTCTAGACTCAGGTGTGACTATACCTTTCTATATGGGTGTATGCTCTTTTAGCTGGAGTTCAGTGGAGTTAACCAGACAGTCGTCAGGTCCTGTTTTCTCCGCTCAGCAGCGAGAAAACTAACAAGGAATTTTGTTGTACTGCAGAGAGGTCAATTACTGTGGAAATCACTTGACTACATGTCTGTGTTTTAGTTAAAAATGAAAGCTTGATTAAAAGCAATCAGCAGAGAAAGAAAACTGAAGTAAGCAGAGGATTGCAAAGTGGAGAAAGGATATGAATCTTCTGATATCTCTCGCACCTGTAAATACATGAAATACAACTGATACTCTTGCAACTCATTGTGTAGATGGTAACTTCGAGATAGCATCATATATTGGGTGCAACAAAAATTCCGGAGTTAGAACTTTGTGAAATGCAAAACAAAGCTACCACGGAAATGAGTATGTACATCAGTTTTCAAAACAAAAAGATTTAATTATTTTAGGACTATAGCTGATGATTCTTCTCCAGGAGGTGCATGTTCTCCTACGTGAATGTTGGGGACAAAAAAACCCGTATTGTTGATACTTCTTATTTCAACCTTGATTTAGACAGCTCTTGACCAAACTATTCTATAACATGAGAATATTTTAACATCCTGTAAACTGAAATTGAAATTCAGCCAAAAAAATACTGTCTAAAGAAACAGGAGAATGTCTGTAGTTCCAACCTGAAACTGAAAACTGTTTTCTTTAATAGTTAGAAATGGAAATTCTCTGAGATGCTTTGACTATAATGGGAAAAATGGGTAATATAAAGCTGCGGGTTTAATCTGTAGCCGAAGAAGGAAAACATAATTGCCAATGTATTCAGCAGTGTTTGTAACAAAAAATTCTACTTCCTTCTATTCTTTTTGTAAAGCATGGAAGGAAAACTTTCTTCTACGTACCTGCAAATGATGAAAGATATCGAACAAGTTTTAGAAGCTGTCAACAGTTTTTGTATGATAACTATAACTGCTTGTTACCAATCTTTTCCCAGGAGCAGACTGGTTTTTTTCATCATTTAGTAATTTTGAAAACAGGCCTATAGTTTTACATATAATTTTGCATTAGAGTTTATAGCTCATCCTATTAATGTTCTCTCTTCATTCTTTTAATTACAGTATTACATTTTTATCTATATTCTAATTTCTGTTGAATTAGACATGCTAATCTGTTCTTTAATAATATGTTTACATTTTACTTCTTTCAGGATGGCAGTAAATTTAGGTGCATTTTAATTTATCTTTCAGTTCTGCATTTTCTGAAGTTTGCATTGCAGAGTGATGTATCTGCACTGTGTCTGTATAGACGTGTATTGTAACACACGTACTGAGGATCAGTGAAACCTCAGTGTAGCTTTATAGATCTTCAGGCACTATTTCTTTCAGAATTAATTTTGGCTGCTGTGACTGCAGGGTAATAAAAAACATTAAATGGATGTCTTGGGAACTGTTGGTGGTGTAGCCACTCCTGGAACTGCTGGAATTACCAAAGGGAATTGAGTATGGGATAGCTCCCTGTGCCACTGCCGCAAGCGCCTGCTCAATTTTTGCCAATATTGCAGGAATGTCTTTAGCCCTGTTTTTGTATACATTTCTGTCCCAGGGAGAAGTGTACTAAGTTAATGAAGGGTGATATTAACAGTTTCATGTAGACAAACCTGCTGTCTTCCAGCCATCTGAAACCCCTCCAGTATTAATTACTTTAATAGGAGTTATGAAGACAAAAGGGAAGACATATGGACCTATATTAAATCTGTTCCTTAAAGAAACAGAATGCGGGAGCTTCCGTGGTAGGTCAGACCGTTTGTCTGTGTGTCCGCTGTGGCCACAGTTGCCATGAAGTAGAAGAAACCTGTTGTGACCCATGCAGTAGTCATCTCTCAGGATAATAGTGCTGTCTGTCCTGAGACTAATTATCTTGTATCTGGAAGTATCAGGGCTTGTATCCCTTTGTCTTCTGTTTAGTTGGCATGCCTCATTAGAAACAGAAGCCATGTGTCAACTACATGATTGTTTCAGTTAATGCGGTCTCCCAGCGGGGTTTGTGCTGGTATGTTCTAGCTTTTTTTTATTAATTGCTTTAGAAACACCAATATGTAAGGTATTAAAACCTAATTTAGCAAGGTACTTAAGCAGGTATCATCTTACGTATACGTACAATCATACTAACTTTGGCCAGCATGCTGACAGGTTTAATATCTTGCTGTACCGAATCTAAAATGCTTTTGAACTCCTTTTGTGACAAGGCTCATGTTTAGGCTGCCGACATCTTCTGATGAATGTTGCTTCAGCAGTTCCTGGCATTATATCACCATCTTTTCTGCCATAGGTTAACGTGCCCATATGAGAGTTGACAGAGCAGGATGCGTGTGCACATCTCGCCTTTCTCTGCTGACAGGTTGGCATCTCCTCTTAAGCAACTGCTGTGAGTGACCTCTGTGGAAAGGCTGAGGTTGACAGCTCGGGGCAGTAATGTCTTAAGCTGCAAAATTCCTCTAAGGATATGTCAGTACTTAGAGAACTACCAGGGAAAAGTATGAGTGAACAAAGAGTTGCAGACGAGAGGATTGTTGTGCGAGGAACACCTTTTCATATTTTTCGGACCCTATGTCTAGACACCCAGCACAGCACCAGGCATTTGCAATTTGAATGTGCTTTGTACCCATTGCTTAGGCCCACAGAAGTGTGCTGTGCTAAATCCAGTCTCCAGGATCTAGCCCAGGAAAGTGTGCCAGGACATTAGGTTGCTAGCTAAGATGATTGAAGTGTGGGATTCAGTTACTCCCTAAGTACTGGATGTTTTGTCTCCCTTTTTAAGTTCCACAAGTGATCTACAGTCCTACTTTTAATTTAAAGCTTTGCTTTCTCATGTTGATTTTCTGCATTTTGCGTGCTTGTGCAGTGATGGACTTTATTTTATTTTTAAAGAAAAAATATTATAAGAATGGGTGGGGGCCACCATTGTCTTCCACAAAGGAGTAAGCAGCAAGATAGTTCTTGGTGATTAAAACTTAAGATGTAGTATTACAGGCTATTAAAGATAATGATCCACTATAAAATGCTTCAGGATTTGAAGACTCCACCTTTTCCTTAAGCCTCACCAATTGTACTGGATCAGACCCACGAGGCTGAAGCAGACAGATCATCTTCATGATGGACAGACTCCTGGCTAGGCACTGACACAAAGATCCGCTGAGCCATCAGTCTAGCTGGGTTCATTAATGGTGAGGTGAAATCTGAAGTACCTTTGAGAAAAATGAGTAGAAAAATAAATGGGAACTAACCTGTGTGAGATGACTGAATTGAGGTTTGTTCATTATTGTGTAATTCAGCTTTCCATTGGTGTTAACTTGGGCAAAGGCCATTCCTGGTGGAATACTAGTTTTAGATGAACTACAGATTTGCCAAAAATGGTCAACCAAATATTTGTTGTGGATGCTTTCTGTTCAAAAGGGACGGTAGCTGGAGAAGGAAACCTACGGAGTTCAAAGCAACTTTGAAACTGTCTCTCCAGGCAAGAATCTCTGAAACAGGATGTTGGTGCAAAGATAAGGACAAGTGTGATTACTGTGTCATTTGTAGGAAGACTGGCACAACCACATGCTGATCCATACTAGGGTGTTGCAATTACTTGTTATCCCTCAGTCTTGTCAGCATTTTTCATAATCTTTCCTCAAGCCTGTCTTTTTTTTCTACAGCATTTCCCTATTGCCACATACCTATAATCTGGTGATCTTGCTGTTACAGCAGCTGGTAACTAAGAGAGGTGAGGAGGCACCCTGTCATCAGAAACCATACAAAGGACTTACTGTTACACTGAGGAAGGAAAAGAAAATCCTCAAGCCATTTTTTGCACTTACTGGAGTTTTAGTTAATCCTTCTGGAAAAGAAAGGCACTGATTCTGGTGTGAGTCTTTTGGGGGTACTGTCCGAGTTCTTTCCTACAGCGATGTTCCGTATGAGGGTATTTCAGACAGCAAAAGGATAACATGCAAAAACACGTTACAGTAGTGTTTGACTTTTCACTGTGTTGCATTTCTAAAACATTTAACTTACCACTGCGTGATAAAGGCAAAACACCCACGTCTGAGAGCCAGTCACTACTGAAGTTGCTGGAATTGTATCAATATTGCTATACTCATTTTGTGTCAGAGCTTTAATTTCAAAGTCATGCTGTTGTTAGATCCCCATTTGCACATAGGTCTGCGTTCCTTGTGTGAGAAAAGAAAGTCTGGAGAGTCTTGCAGTGACATAAGGTTTTCAAGGCACCTGAGGAGTCAACCGTGTCCAGCAGCGAGTGGCATCTGAGCTGGCCTGGGGAAGGGGGAGTGTATGCGAGAGTATCCACAAGCCACTTCAGAAAAGCAATTGCATTAGAATTAGAAAAGGGAATTGACCTTAGTTAGGTGGATCGCTTCCGCTGAAACTTTCTCCCATCTGTTGTATTGTGCAGTCTGTAGTTTAAGACCCACAATGATATGCTGCTATCAGTTTCTACATGTTGTATTTTAATTTGATTTTTCCTTTAACTTTTGTGTCTATCATTGGAAATGCATGGTGGTGGGTGGGAGAGGGCTTGAGCACTGGAGCACAGCTTCCAGTATGCACACAGTCCTGTAAACATTAGGCTAGTCTTTGGTTTTGGATAAGTAATATTTTGAGTATGATTTGTTTTTCAAGAAGGGCTTGTCTTTTCTGAGGAAAAGTGACAACTGCTCTGAGTATTTGAAACAGAATCAATTAATCCTAATTTTGAAACAGGCTGTACTGTAACTTGCAATAACCTGTATATAGTACGTTACTGATAAACATACTTCCCAAAAACTATTCCAATTTATGTGTGCGCTATGCATTTTTCTAGCAGTTTTGGGAGTTGTGAAAGGCACAAGGTTTCGATTACAACGTTGTAGTCATACACACATCCCCTCACACACTGTTGTACCCATCTTGCTTGCAGAAGCATGCTTTGTTTTTCAAGGGATTGCATGAATATCTCAGGCTACCTTACTTTGCTTTTAAAATTATTACCTAAATCTAGTTTCCTGCTTCTTCTTTATATGGTGCTGTCTTTGATCACATCTATATCTGGGGACAAAATGGAATGGGAAAGATAGCGATTTAATTAGTGGTGATGGCCAGAGGGTATAACTGTCATCACCAGAATGAATGTCTGCTTTCCAGTTGTAGCGGCAGAACTAGCAAAATTGTATCACGCAATTTATCTACCTGTTGTTACACTCTGGGAATTCCCCAGTGTGTTGATTGCATACTTACCAGCTGATTGATTAGTCTGCGGCAAGTCTGCTGAACATTCTCACAAACATTTTCAGTTTTTCCGTTTGCAGCTCTTCCACTTTGTCACATCTTGTTTCCTCTGACTTGGACTCTAGAGAGATCTGTACAACACGCCTATGCAGACTAGTTCTGCTATTAATGCACAAGTCCCCTGTAACTGATGTGTCCTTCTTCCATACTGACTAAACTGCTGTGTTGTTTTCTGTGAATTAAAAATGAGCTCGGCTGTTATTTTCTCTTCAATAGGGATGTACTTTTCTGATTTCCTGTTAGAGGAGTTGTTTATTAAAAAATCCGTCCATTCATTATTTGTGCTTATGAAGGTGGAGCAACTTCCTATGCAGAACATAATTAGCACTTGAAATTGTTTTGATCTAGTTTTCTTTAGGTAAACTCTTCACTAATAGAAGGTTTCTACTGGTGAGAAAACTTCTCTTAGACTCTTGGCATAAAAGCCTAACTAAGTGAATTTCATGTTTCAGCTAGGTTCTTAGTGCAGTGCAAATAATTTAAAATACCGTTCTCAAACACCACTTTTTATGCTAATTTTGCTTGGGGTTATTTAAGAGGGAGGTAACATGAAATGCAAAATATTTAATGAATAAATAACTGAAGCGTACAACTTCTCCCACAGTTTCAGGGCTTTATAGAAAAGTAACACACTGAAAAAATCTTCTTGTGGCTGCACATTAAGATATGGAGAAGAGAATGGAAAATATCTGTCATTTGAATGACTGCAAGCATCTAAGAAAAGGTTTCTTGTGGCAATCTGTCATCTGTCTATGGTATTTTGAGGTGATTGCATTAGTCACTCTGAGGTAGCTCTTTCAGTTGCTGGTCTGCCCACTATGCCCTATTCCACCTCTTCGAAACCTAGGAAACAGGACCCCTTTCCAGATTAAGGCTCTAGATTAGCTTCAGTTTCACTGAGAGTGCAGACTAGGATGTGGTCCACATACTCGTGATGACAGAGATGTTCTTTTGAAAACTGGATACGTGTTTAATCTGTTACTAGTAATAGAACAAATCTGAAGTAATAACGCTTTGAAAACCCAATTGCATGTTCAACTGCTGGGTTGTAATGCTCTATTTACTTTTTCTCTAATGTTACATTTCCATCTTGTTTATATGCATGTGTAAATTAAGAACAGAAGATATAATAAGTATAATGCAAGGATTTTCAAGAAATTGTAGTGAACAGCGAAGTCTAAAAAATGGTCTCTTTTTAGAAGACAAGTATTTCTCTGACTACTAAAGTACTCCATTCCCTATTCCCTTTGTTCCACCTCATTGCTAAAGAGTGGAACAGTCTTCTCTGTGTTGCTCTTGCTTGGCTGGAATTTGAGATGAAACCAGATCCTTTCAAAAGTGTTACAGTCATATAATAAAAATATGTAGAGATAAAAGCACAAACTCCTGCTCCAGACTAGGATTTTGAGCTCTGTAGTACATATTTGAACATGAACAATCACGTATCTTCCATTTAACCATCATCTTAATTTAATTTCACTTGACCTAAGGAGCCAACAGCATTAATCTTCCATGTTGATCATCCAGATGGCAAACAATTCTTCACATGATAGCAAGGTGACAGATTATGTCCAGAGAACAAATACCAACATGTTTAATTTGCTTGCAAATTGAACTGATAAGGTACAGATTTTTTAGACCAAAGTTGGAAGTTAATTCTCATTTACTAGCCATTCTTGCTCAGCCCATTAACAAAGACTCTAGACAATTGACACTTTGGTAGATTTTTAATTGTATTTCCATATGTAAAGAAGGTAGTTTCCACACAGAGTGTATACATACTTTATATGTATATAAAATACATACACAGAACATATAAACACACTTTGTGTACTCTGGAGACTTTGCTCAGATTCATTTTTACTGATAATTTAATAAATGAGACTACTACCAGATTTCTTTGACTCTTCGTTATTCTTCTCTCGTTCTGTATCGCGTCTTCCTCAAAGAAGAACAGGCATCTCCAGTGAGAAATGTGTACCTCTGCCTGCCAATGTAACTTCCAGAACCCTGGATTTGGAATTAAAAAGAGCACCACCTGATCTAGCTTCAATTAACAATTTGCAGAATGGTCTTCCTTCTCCCTGTAATACAGAAAATCTCCTGTAACATGGAGATTAGCAAATGCAATTGAAACAAAGTCTTTGAAATGAAAAAGAGAGAAAGAATTATAATCCTTAACTTAGCCATTATCACTCTCCCCCTTCTGTTTAAGCCTCTTTGCTGCAATAATCAAAACTGCAGTTGCTTAGTCACTGATAATCCTGCATCATATATTCATTCCATTATTTTCCTGCAGGCCCTAGCAGTACCTTTTGACCATGATACAGCTTGTCCAGTGATTGACAAGTGTTCTGATAGCTCGTTTCACAGCTTTTTTGCATCTTAGGGGCTGAATTGCTGGAGGCACAAGCTGTGGAGAGAGAAAATCAAACCTTATCAGTGCTTCCCAAATTCTTGTTCAGGTTTTTCCTCTTCAGCTTCTGCCTGCCTTTACTGATTTAATTAATGCTTCTATGTCCCTAGGTTACATACCTGTTGACATTAAATCTGTTGCCATTTATCCATTATTAAAGTAACATTCTATGCCTGGTGACTTGGCTGACAGCTATAGAACTAATCCCGAAGTCCCATTCCCATCAGAGATCCTTGGAAACAAGGACATTAATGATATGAATTTTTTTTTCAATGAAAATATATAATATTTATTATTAATACTTTAAATCTGACATCCTGAGGCTCTTTAGAAGCTAATTAACTTACATTGGGTTGACTTGGATATTGTCATTCCTCCTCTCATTCACGCCAGTGTTGCTTTGGAAAAGAAACTCTGTTAAAAGCCACTTGACTCAGCTTTTAACGATGAAGTTAAGGAAGGCAACCAATGGAGCTGGTAATATCTTTAGCCTTAAACTTGTTTGTTTTCCTCTGGCTGTCTTGCTTTGAAGTTTAAACTCACATCTGTTCTCAAATAACTCCCTGTCAAGGGGAGTCAGAGTAGAAGGGGATCAAGAGAGAAGCATTACCATCTCTATGAGCTTCCTGACATTGGGGAAGATCCGTTGTACAGCATGATCTGTGGAAGGGAAGGATTATGTCCCCTTCTGAACAAAAAAAATCCATTAGCTGTTACATTAAAACCATGATGTACAATAGTTCTCATTAGCCTCCCTGTAAATCAACAAGCTTAATGACTATTTCCTCCACACAGTTGTCTCTCTGACTAGAATGGGGTTTTCAGGCTTTTTCAAATCACAGCTTAGATTTTTCTAAGTGAAGTGGACCTCTGCGTGATGGATTTAAAAGTGTTGATGAGACGCTTGCTTCTCTTAATTATTTCTTCCTAAGGTTGTAGAAGCAGCCCATAGGCCCTTAGATGTCTGTAGATCATGAGTGGAAAAGCTCTAGACTAGGACCCTACAGCACTAGTAGGATTGGTTTAGGAGACGGTATGTCCCTGTCTGTTTCCATTTCTGTATTGCTTTCCTCGGTGTTTCTATGCTAGCATTTCTGCACTCCCCCCATTTTTGTCTTTTTGTAACCTTAGGCTTTAATTAAATTAGCTTCTAATATACAAATTATCATTTACTGAGCATCAAGTAGAAGGGTAACAAATGAAACAAATGGATGTGAAGTTTCATAAAGAATAGTTAATCTTAGGTTCACAACTTCATCTCTTCCTAAATCCAGCGGATCTCTCAAAAATGCTCAGAGGGCATAAAATGAAAGTAGCAGGAGGTAGATACAAAACAAGCAAAAAGGGGTTATTCCTCATGCAGCAGAAAATGTTACAGAATGCCGTTCTCCAGGTTGTTGAGGGTCCTAAAAGTTTACATGTGTAAAAATTGACTGGGAAACATAATGAAAGAAAAAGAATCACTGAGAATTAGTAAATGGAAAGGTGTCATGCTTGGCTCAGGAGCTCCTCTGCTGCGAACTGCTGGAAGCCAGTGGATGACAGGGTGAGTGTGCTTCGCCGGTTCTTATGCTGTTCGCAAAACTGCACCTGCTGCTGAGCTGCTCTGCCCGTTGTGAGAGATGAGATTCAGGGTGATCCCGTACTACTCTTCTTGTACTATTCAGGTGCTTTTTTCCCCTTGACCTTGTCTTTCTCTTAGACTGCTTCAGGATTAGCTCCTTGGTTAAGCATTTGCTATCTGTAATGCTTTAATAATAGATATTATTCTAGATGTATTCATTCAAATGTCACCATACTCAGTAGATGGCACAGGTGTTTCTGTTGAACTTTTTATGCCTGATTTGATTTAATCTTTTTAACAATGTTTGTCCAAGATTTAACATTTGAGTGAATAAAATTAAAATGAACCTCAGCATTTGAAAACTCGGTTTCGGAATCCCATCTGCCATAAAATTTCTTGTTTTAAGCACAGCAAGTTTTGAAATCATTGAAATCCCCAAATTACCACTTTGCTCAGTAAGATTAGTCTCAATTCTTTTTTTTTCTTTTAACGATCTTAGATGTTTTAAGCTTCCATTGTAGTTGTATTTATAAGTAGCTTTTCTATTTTTGGAAGCTGACACTATGCAAATAGTCTGCTGTGATCAGAATTATAACGTGTAGAGTCTGAAGTACACTGAATAATTCCTGCAAGTATTGATATAAAAATGTCTTTAGTTTCCTTTCCCCCCACTATATTTGAAGAAGTTGTGAAACAGGATCTCAGAAACTTCTAAAGAAGTGTTTCATGTCATTACAGAAGGAGGCCATGTCTGGGTTTGAAAAATACAAGATGTCATTTCAGTTGACAGCTAACAGTGTGCAGTGAATGAATCCACAATTTGCCATACAAATAAACAAGGAAACAAGTACAACTGGAGTTAAAAAGTAGAAAAATGAAATTTTAAATTGAGCTCAATGTATATTCTACTGTAAATGAAAGCTTTGAAAATCTTTTGATTCTTTACAAAAGTTTGTTTATGCTTCAAAAATGTTGAAAGAAGGTGAGATGTATATGAACTGCTTTACTTTTTTGAAACGAGTACCCTGTTGAGGTGCTGAGCTTGCACGTGGAGACAGTTTCAGATGTTAGTACTGTTATGTCAGGAGCTGGAGTCCATTGTACGTTTATCAAGGAAAAAAAGCTATAGCCAAATGTTGTGTATATGTCAAAAGAAAACATTCCTGGGGAAACGCCATTTAAGAATCATTTGTCAACTCAGGTTTTTAGAACATTTCGAATTGATCAGTCTCAATGAAACAGAGAAATGAACATCCGAATTTTCTGTATAATAACTTTTCATTTTTAAATGAAGAAAACGAAAATAAAAATACTTTTAAAAGTTTAAATGTCTGCAGCAGAAATATTTCAAAATTATTTAAAAAGTTTTCTAACATACTGAATCAAAATTAGTCACAATTCATAAAGCAAATGCCCAAGTCTGCCTTATTTTAATCTGAATTCAGCTCTTTCTCTGGTGGAGGAGCTGGGAGATAGTGAGAGAACTGTGTCCAGCTCAGCTGGTCTCTGTAGCAGTTTAGCTGTGGTGTGGACTGGCAAGATAGCCAATATATCCACTGTTCTGTGTCTGCCACTGCAAACTCCAGTGTGGTTTTCCTGGGATGGAGTAAAATTTTTCTTGCTCCTTCAGCTTAGTCTTTGCTGCTGTCTTTTGTGGTTAACATTGTCCTAATGTCCATATTGAAGGAAGCCAGCCTTAATTTGTCTAGAGGAATCCAGACTCCAGCTGTCTGCTCCATGCAGAGATGCTCATTTTGGAAGAAGACAAACAATATCTTTTTCCTGTTGGTTTTCACTGATAGTAGTTTCCCACATCTATTCGGCACTGCTCCTTTGTTTTTGCCATGCCGAGTCTTCCATCATCTCCGTACTGGCTACCAGAGAGGACGTTGCCTTCTCATTTCAAGCTGCCTCAGGCCAGATTTTCTGTTGTCAGGGTTTTGTAACAGTTTCTGTGCTGGTTTCTGCCTGTCTTGAGAGTGCAGTGGGTCAGGTCCCAGTATGATACGGGAATGCAGTTTGGGTGGATCACCTCACGTATTGGTCTTTTTGCATTTTCAGCAGCTAATTTTTGAAAAGGTTTATGCGTAATCCTGTTGCTCTAGTTTCAGAACAAGGGAATTACATGTTGAACATTGCTGCTCACTTGGGTTTACTCCAAATAGCAGCAACGCCCTGACAATGGCAGATTAAATTCCCTTCTGTTCTTGTTACAGTTTTCAGTTAATAATCAACATGCTGAAGACGTGGCAGGCCTGGTTGATGCCTTTTAGCATGAGGGACCTAGGTATTAGATTTTGCTTGGCACAAAGAGATAGGGATTTATGAGGGTTCTGCAGATGTCTATCTTCCTGAAAATCACCAGTTCTTCTGATACAGTGTGAAGCAATTTCAAGACTGTGTTTAAAAGAGACTTAGGGTTATGCTGGCAATAATGCTGAATGTCAAGGCGGAGACACATGGGCAGAATGTCACTGGGAAACGGTTTTCTTTCTTCTTTGTACTTCACTCTGGCTAGTATTATAAATCTATTGGTTTAATAATCATTCCTATTCAGACCAAATAAAAAAAGGTGTATCTGACTCGATCATTTTTGTTTTCAGTTTGCTGGTTTCTAGCTTCAGCTGCTTCTTTTCTCTTCACTTTGTCACTTCATTTATGTTCAGGGAACCTCGTTCAAATCCAGCAAGCAGTTACACTGTGGTGTAACCATGAATAATATTGCTGTTTACACACACTTAAGATAGCCCACTTCTTGCCAAGGAATGATATTATGTAGATTGATACTGTCTATTTTTTTTTCTAATTCTGTCTGACTTGCTATCTGTCTTTCTAGACATTTATGAAATATCTGCCTTCATTGCAACCTTCCATTACAACTGGAGATGATGTTTTATCCAGTGATGTATATTGTGCTAGTGCTTACAAAGCTGGAGAGTGCATGCAAGCTGCATAAAGTCACTTATGGAAAGATAAAGTACGGTGAGAGAAAATCATAAAGAGCTCATCTATGGATAATGTGTGGGAGTAAAAACATTTTATTAAATGCAACCTTTCATCCTCTAAAAACACAGAACTAATACTGAAATAAAGAGGAATCTCATGTATGAAAACTCCAGGCTACCTGGATGGCTGTAAGTCGTTCTTAGGGGACTGCTCCAACAGGCGATTTACTTTGATGGTTAGTTACAGAGAACAAACAAAAAGAAATAAAAAAAAATTTGTCTTTTATGACCTGAGGCAAAATGATTTAATGAATTTCAGCTGAGAAAGCTTTCTCCAGGATCAGAATGCAGCTTTTCTTTCAGCTTGGTAGCCATAAAAAAAGTTTAAGAAAAATCTCATGCTAAAATGAAAGTTTCTTCCTTAGATTTTTTTAGCAACATACACCTTACCATGCATCAGTTTTACAGAGAATGAAGACAGTGATCATTTTGAAGGTATTTATGTATGGTGCAGTTTCTTCTTCTGAATAATGCTATAGTAATAATCTTCCCCAGTAAAGAAGTAAAGATGTGTACTTCCAATATGAAATAGGTTCGTTTAGATTAAGAAGCTACCACCAAAAAGAAAAATTCATACAAACTGACAATTATACAGAAACAAGAATAATATGTCAACAAATTATGAAAATTTATGAAGATCTACTAAGTGATCCCAGATCCCCTGAAGTCACTCAGGCCTTTCAGAACCCACCACTTGTTACCAGTGACCACTTTTGTTCAGAACACTAGGATTAGAATCATAAAATAGTTTGGGTTGGAAGGGAGCTTTAAAGGTTGTCTGGCCCAACCCCCCTGCAGTGAGCGGGGACATCTTCACCCAGCTCAGGTTACTCAGAGTCCCGTCCAGCCTGGCCTTGGATGGTTCCAGGGATGGGGCATCGACCACCTCCCTGGGCAACCTGAGCCAGGCTTGCACCACCCTCATTGTAAATAAATTTCTTCCTTATATCTAGTCTAAATCTATCCTCT
>Ga0181612_131647_pt1 | contig 15397 bp, 7 predicted proteins | sample HoacroProtozoa21_FD_119630 | JGI IMG/M metagenome (GOLD analysis project Ga0181612, IMG submission 119630) | Hoatzin crop microbial communities from Cojedes, Venezuel. Combined Assembly of Gp0051906, Gp0051904, Gp0051908 | reverse complement strand
TGACATATCCTGAGGGGATATCTATGTCCTGAATAAATAATATATACATAAATAATAATAATTTTAAAAGCACAGATTACACCCCCAAGCAATTTTTAGATTGACTACCCTATATGTACACCATCAACCTCTTTCAATTTTTTTTCAGCACACAGAATTTAGGACTAAAAAGATGAGAAAGCATTTTAGTTCATGTGTGTGTGTCTTAATTTATACAGCACACATAAAACCACAGCTAAGCCACAGATATATTTTCTCACCATTATTTGTCAACAATATAAGCTGGTAATCTTACTCAAAGTGAAATGAAATTATAAACAGTTGGAGCCTCAAAACCACAGTCCTTATGTTGCTATCACCTCAAGAAGAAAAACATATTGTCCATCCAGTTAGGTCATTTAAGGGGGGACTTTGGGGACTTCAGTTTATATTATTCTCTAGAAAAGATCCAGAAAACACTTAAATGTCATCTCTGCTTTTTTCTTATTACTGTTCTTACAGACTTTATTTTTTTTGTTTACACTCTATTTGTCAATGGCATATCATATCTCCAGTGCCTCAAACTCTGATGTGAATCACAGAATCACAGAATGGACTTAAAAGAACTCCATCTGTGGCAAGCATAAAGTACAGGCTTTTACAAGCAAAATCCTAAAGCCAAAAAAAAAGAAAAAAAGCATATTCAGTGGGCCACAGCTATGTTTATTCCTTGTTCTATCCTTCATCTTCCTTATGAAGAAGAATTGTGCAGCAGAAACTCTCTAGCACAAATAACTTCATATGTGAGCAAAGTGTAAACTTAAACCATTGTATAAATTTGCAAAACTCCTATTTTAGGTTATAAATTACTTATGTAAGTTTAGATTAGCGTACCGCTCAGCAGATTTCAGGTAAGGAAAATAATGAGCAGTAATAGGAGATGATGATCCTTTCTGTGTATCATCATTGTATAGGGATGAGACATATTTGCCAGGGGGCTTCATTTGTGCTTGCTGATGGCAGTATAGTACTGACACTCGGGAGCAACGTTTTTCACTCCAGGCTTAGAAAAGGAACATCCTATAGTGATCACAGCCTTTTGCTGTCTGTGACTCTCTCTCCCACACCTTGTCCATGAGCACAGGCATTGCTTGATGGTAGTCTCCTGAAGGAAATTATCCAAAGAGGACAAAATACTGAAAGGGCAAGGCCTGTTGCTGTCATAGCCGACCAAACTCCATCACTCCACTACCAAAGCCTATCACTCCACAGACTGAGAAATCACGTGGAAAAGACAGTCACTGTGAAACACAAATATCCAAAATTTTTCATAGTGTGGAATGCTGATTGTGGCAATGGCCCCAAAGTTATAGAAAAAGCACATAATCTCTCGTTGACACATACATATCCTTCTGAGTCATATTCATACACAGAGCATGGTGTCTGTGGCACAGAGCCTGCAACTGCTCCTTGTTCAACTGAATAACAGATATGAGAAAAACTAAAATGTTAAAGTGCATCTTGAGTACCTGTGCAGCCCTTCAGGGACACAGACAGGAAGCGGTCTCCAGTTTCCTTGCCATGTTTGTGCTCCTCTGTACATGAGCTGCACAACCACTTATTGCAACTTGTACAGAGACTGTGAGCAGGTCTCTTCTCTTTACATGTGGAGCAGCTCTAAGAACAAAAAGTGCAATTACATACAAGAAAATAAATTAGCCATACAAACTGTTATCTTTAATAGCCTATGATTCAGATTGGTAGGCTTAATATTTTGCTTCCTCAGACTAATGCAATTCAAGTGATTTTAAGAGTCTGGTTGTTGCTGTAAAGGGGCACAGAAGATTTGAAGCTCTTAAATCAAATTGGCTGTCTTTCTGTGCTCTAGCACAATCAAGCATAACTGTGACATGATGCAAGAATTATTCAGCAAAATTCTAGGGTCCATGTTACATGTGAGTTTGGAAGAAATAACAACAACTTGTTTCTTGTGAACCGAAAAAGCCATGAAACTATGAAATAAGATTTGTCTGATTTCAGTTTAAGGGGGGTTAGGTTAAAAGATACTTTTGAAAATGAGTGGTGTGCTTTGTAATCACTTTCTATTAGTGTTGTACTAATTACTGATGGCTTTAACACATCACATGAATGTACACCTTACTTTTACATATATATGTATATATATTTAGATAGATACATATAGATATTTTTACCTCAGAAAAGATAGTCTAGGTTGCCAAGTAAATATGTGAAATGTTACAGTCAAATATAGCCCATCAAAAAGTTTTTTTAATCCAGCTACTATTTCCTTTCTAATCACAACATTATGCAGAAACATTTTACCATATAATTTCACTGTCATTCATTAATTCCTGTCTGTTACTAATTATTTATTAACAATCTAAAAAAACCTATAGGCTAGAATCCGCTTCTGTTTTCATATATTTGACCATAAATCAGAGCTACTTCAGCAGAGCTACTCTACACCTACATTGCTTTATTTAAAATTGGAGCTTACTCTGTTTGCTTTAGCATTGTATGATCTACTCTGTGATATAGTGCAACTGTCATAAAAATAAATGAAACATACCAATGGTAAGTCAATTTAAAAAACAATACGACATCCACTTACTATTACTGAAAAACTTAGTTCCTGTTCTCTAAAGAGCTGACCAGAAATTAGCTCAATTTGTATATTGATATCACATGTGGTGAACTGGAAACATAAGACATGGAAACACGAGAAGAACTGGAAATCTTAATTAACTATCATCTCTACTGGTTCAACAGTTTTGGAAATGCCCTTTGTTATATAGGCCATGCTGCCTGGAAGTGTCACTAAAGAGGAAATGAATAAAGCAGGACCTTAATGAAGTGGGTAATGTGATCTTTGGTGTCCAGAATGAACTCCAGAGTTAATTCAAGATAGCTGTAATGATACTTCTTTTAAAAAAAAACTTGCACTAGATATAAAATCCCTTTTTTGAAAACTCCTAATACTAATGTTTTTGACTTATCATAGCCACAGATAGGTACTAAAGGGCAGAATGAACATAGTGATGTAATTTTACCATCATCAAATCATAAAACCTTTGCCACCATCTTACCAAACTCAAACATTTCGCACGAGACTACAATATATCTACTGTACTTACTAATAATTCCTGAATATTGCTACTACTCAGGGCTACTCAGGCAACTAATAACAGAGGGCAAAATTACTTCCTATGGTGTCCTTTCTGTTGGGCATCAGCTCATCTTCAATTCAGTTCAGTTACAATTGCATCCCAGCTATTCTGATGGGAAACATGAAGAGGAGGATATAGTGGCATATACTGCATTCCATCATTTAAGCTTCATCATCTCACACTCTGAGAAACATCTTGCTTGCAAACACTTTGTAACAGGCCTTGACAGATTCCCATTTGAAAATATTCTGTAAGTTTGAGAAAATGGTGGCAGTTCAGCTGTGTCTCAGTTGGATGAGCTGATGCTTCTCCTTTTGATATCACTGATGGTGAAACTATGGCTTTAGTTTGGGGGGGGGGAGAAATAGTGGTTAAAAGACAGTAAGCAATCTTCACTGATACATGACTTGACTGTTAATAAAAAGGAAGTAAGCAAAAAAATATGAGGAAGGTTTGCAAGTCCCTCTAGGGTACTCCAATGGCTCCAGTGAGAGATCTACTTTACTGAACTGCTCTTAGGACTCCTGAGGGATTACAGAAAAGAAAAATCTTCTTTTAAAGATGGTTTGAAAAAATAATCTAGTGCTTTTGAAGACATTAGATATTCTCATCTGATTTTCTTTCTACAGAAATTCTCATTGAAAGGTAAATGATGTGAGTCATGGCAATTAAGAAATCCCAGTATGATCAGTGTGTTCTAAACATTCAGCAATATCTCATGAATTTTCTTCTTCTCTTTGAAGAGTACACGTGAATAGACCTCTTCCTGTTTCAGATAAAGTTATGTTGCACTCTTCAAGCACCTTACACCTGAAGATGTCAACACACTTGGCTTGCACTAATTTTCTAATTTCCCCAGAACACTCCATGGATTAGCTTACACATTCTTTGCTTTTTAACAGTGGAGAAAATGAAGCACAGAAATGACTCATAGGGAAGAAGTACACCCCCTCTACAGTTTTTTTGCAATGATCTCACTGGGCAAGTCACTTGCACAATTTAAAGCGGTCTCAAGCCTTCTGCATGGGACACAACTGACTTACAAATTGTTGCTGTCCCTACAGGAGTTACGAGAAGTGGAAAGATGTAACTTCTGTCCTACATTATGGAAAAAGTGTTCCCCTCCACCCAAAGGCCCTGAAACTGAATATCCAATGCAGCTATCCAGTTTACTTAGGAATTAAAAATGCAAAAAAGACAAGAGTGAGGTCCAGCAGCTGGTTCAGAAGGTTGAAGTCCAGTATCCCTGCTTCTTTGTTACTCTTCCTTTATTTTGGATCACACTTTGGATACAGAAGTCAGCAGATTACAGAATAGTTTTGATAAGATTTCACCTATTTTAACTCCCAGCTACAGGTAATACTACCTGTATTGTTGTGAAATGTGTCTTACTCATGCAAATACTAGAATACTGTTTTGTAACAGAGGGAGCAGAAATGCACACCTTTCTCTGTTCCTCCTCACAACACATAGTAACTAAAAAATTGTGAGAATAGTCATGCCTGTTAACTGCATATTTAACAGAAATTAAATCCCTCTGCGTACAGTGTCAATACAAGGCCAAGGTAGTAATCCTATGCCTTCCAATCATCCTTTGCATCCATCCCCCAAAGAGAAACTGAAATATGATGTGACCTTTTTTATCATTAAAACAGATATTCAGAAAATGATAATTGCCCACAGGATCTAATGGGTAATTTGGTGTAACCATTCAGCCAATAGTCTGTTTCTGTTATCTTTGTGTTGAGAGCAGAAAGAGGACAAAGAGGCATCCAAGAGATTCAGTATCTTCCTAATATATTGATTGTCACAGATCCAGTCCTACACCACTAGTATCAATATTTTTTAATCATCAACTCTCTTTTAAGTATATAAAGTCAAACTCATTCTTCAAATAAAGAAGTACTATGAAGGCAGTCCATCTCTAGGAGTGAAGTAATCACTGCTGCATAAGCAAACTCTAAGAGAGTCTGTTGTTCAATGCAAACTCTGCTCTGTTTTCAAACAGAGTTCATTTGGCAGTGCTTCAACAACTCACAAGGCACCCAGCTTAGTGGTTTTCACTTACCTTTGCCATAGCTGAACTACCAGTGGGGAAGTCCTTGAGAAGGAAATTTTCAACTACATTTCTTGCAAAGCAGGTCTGTTTGCACACACGGCAGGAAAGGATACCTGAATTTTAAAAAAAACAAAAGCACCACAAATAAAACAATGCACACCAACCTTGTGAACCAGGAAATTATATAAGCCACCCTTCAGTACTGCTGGCTTTTTTACATCACATGGACACACTTTGTTCCAGGAAACTAAGGCATTCTTCAAGCCATAAGTTACTTATGGCTAGATCTCGTCCAATACATAGGAAAGAAAAACAAAGCAACAAAACCCCTAGAAATACACTATAGATCAGTTGACTTATTTCAGTATTTATCAATGAAATCTGCATGTCCAAATTCCCATGAATCCATTAGGGCTTACAGCTGCACTTTAAACTGTATTCCCTTGTTAGAGACCTGCTTGCGCTTTCTGATACTTGCTACAGTTCTTCTAGACCAGCTTTACATTACCAAAGGTATATCAAAGCATAAAACACACATTGCCTAACACCAGTTTTACAGTGCAGCATGCTATCCAAGTGATGTGAAAGAGGAGTAACATGTTGCTAGCAGAAGCAACAAGTCAGAATAAAGGTAAAGGATAAAATAAAGCGTCCTAAATAAAAGAATTACAAGCCATCTATTAGAACAAATCCACAGGTGGCCAAACACGATCACCCCTAAAGCAAAGCAAAGCAAAGCGAGCAGCAAAACCTGGCTCCACCTTCATTAGCTACTGAACGCAGCTGGGATGAATCTTACTGTTTGCCTGGGCTGAGAACTAACGGTTCAAGAAGGTGTCCATACTGTTTACCTGCATTATTGCACCTCTGCTTCATTCCTAGACTTCTTGGGCTAGGAGTTACATTTTTCTAGATGGTCTAGTGCTTTTATTTTTTTTTAAAGAGTGTGCATGTTTCTGACCACATTTCTGTAAACTACTGCAGATGTGAATCCAGTCCTTTTGAGACAATGGTGGTGTCTCAGTCTATTTTTACCTTATCTTGTCAAGCCTTTTTTTTATCGAAGTTTTTCCATTCTGTTGAGAACAGAATTTCAGCGCTGTGCCCACCTTGCCAAGTGATCTGTTTATGATAACTAACAGCAGTATTTTCCATGACTAAACGATGCAAACCTCACTTTAAGCAAGCTTTTAAAAGCAAGATCAATGACAACTTTCTACTGGACTGACAGTGTTCAATGTGCTCTTTTCCTTAACTGAAATTATTTTTGAGTAAGGAGAGTGGCCTGTAGATCAATTAAATCTTCAGTTGTCTATTCTTCTTTGCATTCGACAGTTATCAGAGACTTTCATGTTTTCCTGATGCTTAGTATTACCTGCCCTTAGGACCTGGCTCCTGCCGTCCCTGGCCAGGTGCACAATTCTAACTCTGAATGTCTACCTTTTTCAGAACTGGGCTACTGTTATTTTAACAGCAGGTTTAGGTCTTTTTTAGCCCAAATCTTGTTATAAAAGCACAAGTGTATTTTTTACTATTTTCCAAGGTTGCATTTACAACAGAACTGTAATTTGGGGGCGCAAGTGGCAGGGTCTACCTCACAGTTGTTTAACTGCACATTTCATACAACACTGAGTGTTCATGTGGATGCAAGAAGGAACAGGCGGTATCCACAGGTGCCTGTGCTACTCAGCGACAAGTCACCCCGGGGAACAGGGCAACACAAGCAATTGCCAATGCTTTGCTTGTCTGCTGAGCATGTAACTTGAGTCTTGTTTAAATGTGTTCTGGTGACAGGAGTTCACAAAGAGGCTAAAAACTCATTTGACAAAGATGCCCACAATGGCAGAAAGATATAGAAGTCTTTTAAACTCTTCCTCTACTTTGCATCCTTAACAAAAGGAGTGCAGCTGAAAAGGCATCTTACTTACCTACAGTATTTGTAGCTAATCACCTTCACAAGTTACACCCTAGGACAACAGAGAGCTTTTATGCTAGTCACACTGAAACCTCTCCCTGCTTTCCCAAATGATGCTTATGTGTGTCTTTTAGATATCCGTTAACAGCTCGGTACTCTAGAGAAATGTAAAACAGCAGGAGCACTGCAATACCTGAGACAAGATGTTTTATACAGACAGGCCCTCCCACTCCTTGTAAGTGGTGCATGCTACAAGCATCAGTGAATTGTACAGCTAATTCCTACAAAGTGAAAGAGATTTTTAAGTTTCCCTGTGAGCACCTTATAAAGTGACACAGTTATAACAGCAGCAGAAATAGAGACACAGATACATTTTGATTGATAAGCTAGGAAGCAAAATACCTACTTTGCAAGCAGTTTCTCAAATAAGCCTCACAGGACATGCTCTAATTCTTGGTGCAGTCAATAGGAAACCATCTACTGACTTACAGGGAATTGCCTCCAGCCCTTTGAGACTTTGAACCAGTTTCTTACTCCCATAACAGCATTGCCCAAGTAGTGCCAGTTCTTGGTCTGGCTAATACAGAGAGAAAACCTCCACACTGAGACTACGTAATATGCCACAAATTGACCAAAGGGGAAATTATCAACAGGTTACTTTCAGAAGTAAGACATGCACGGCTGTCACAGTTATTCCTTCATCCACATGCCATACGGGTGAGCACACAGTCTTAACACAAACATATCCGGAAACAGCTCTTTAGTGGGAAACAAAAGCAGCGTTCAGGACTTTGTCATAGCAAGGACAACTTCTGCCTACACACCCCATAAGGTGAAAAAAGTTAATACTGAGGCTACTATTTTATTACCTTCCAACACTATTCATATAGTGCAGAATGTTAAATCAAACTACACCAACTGAACGATATTTAATGGACTGCTCGTGGCCTCAGGTGTGTTCCTGTGAACTTCAAATTCTGCTAATTTGTTACAAACCAGTGAAGTATAAAATATATTGTATAAAGAATGCATTAATTTGACAATGGGCAAGACCATCTTTTTAAGGTTTTTAAATGTAATTAAAGAAAACTTCAATAATTTTCACCCTAAGAAAACATACATCATACATGGATTCCAGTTCTGCACAAAAGTCTCCTTACATATATAAATGCAGTAGTATTAAGAAATATGGAACAGTCAGGATTTTGGAGGTAGATGACATGACTGCTGATTAATGTTAAGGGATATCTGAAAGCAATGCCCTGGGTGCCATAGGACAATTTTTTTCCCCAGGTTTTAGATCCAAGTTATGCTACTGAAATCAGCATCACTCCAGAGATACACATGGAATGAGTCGCAGAAACACGGATCGGAGCTTTGTGTTAGACTCACTACCACAGACCAGCAAGTACGGCTTTGGTTGTGTAAATGTCAAGGTGTGTCTTAAATACCCAAGTAACTGTGAATTATAATGATTTAAAATCTAAAACTCCTTTGAGATGAACATAAGACACGTATAGCCATCAGCTTAGTAAAAAAATCAGAACAAAGAGCTTTACAGTTAACAGGAAAAATAATGGGGACACCACAGCAATTCTATATTGGAAGTAGTCTCCTACTCATAGGAGGACTAATCAGTAAGCACTTTCTCCTCTGTCCCAATACCAAAGTCAGTATTTAAGACTTTATTAAAAGCACAGGAGATGTATTTGCATCTTGTGAGAAGAGGGATTCTCTAAATGTGGTAGCTTTGGAGATCATACTTGTTCAGCTAGTCGGGCTTCTTATTTGATTCCTCTTCCATTTAACAAAAACCTGTGCTCCCTGGAAATGCCGAACATTTTTCCATATAAATTCCCCAAAAAATCTAAGGACAGCTTAGCATAATAACTACAGAACGGTTTGTGAAGCAATTACTCTGAAATTAAGCAAACCCTACATACATATTTACAAATAGCCACAAGCAGCAGCTGCTTCAACAATACAAAGCGAGCACACTATGCTGTGCTCATGCTCAGAGTGCAAATCACCAGTGAAGTACAATTTCCTAGAAACTCCTTACCTGCCCTCTGGATAAACAGTCACTTAGAGAGCTATACACAAAGTCACTTGTTGGGGAGTGGGTGGTTATTAAGCAGAACTGCACACACAGTGCGCTCCCTGGGATCAGGCTTTGCCGTACTGCAGACGGACGTCGCTACACCTTTCACGGACTGTCTGGGGCCGCTCTCCCTTCTTCAGCCAGAAATGCTGTCAAATCAGCAGGGCAGAAAGATGCACTGAGCCACTACAAGGTGCATATTTTTCTTCCTCTTGCCTTCTGTCTTGCCCTTGCCTCTCTGAGATTCATTCAGGCCTCTGTTAACTTGCCTTGGTTGTATTTTTCCTGAAGTAGTGAAATAAAAATCCCATAGTGAGAATGAATAGCAGCATTCTACTTCCCTTCTTGCCTGGGTCTTCTCTCAGTCCTCAGAGTAGCCTGGAGCAAGCATGCAGAAGGAGGGAGCAGAGCTTTTCTAGATCCAGGTAGCAGCAGGTCTTACGACAACATTCATTCCCACGGTACACTCTGCAGACCATTCCCTAAACATTTTTCTTGCCTTCCTACCTCACCCCTTCCTCTAAACAACATTGTTAATCTGTTTTAAGAACCTGTACTTTGCAGACAGCTCATTTAAATATATCATTATTACAGCACTGTGGGTGAAGGGAAGAGTAGCCAGAAACCCTAGAGACTCACTGTTTGTACATATGAGAATGATGCAATTTCTGGATCTAAACAGCAACTCAACATGGAATTACAGGATTGAAACAACAGTTTACACATTAAGAGATCAGGGGCCAAGTTCAGCTATGGTGCAATCATGACGCCCAAATGAAGTCCATTATTGTTACCAAAATCTCTAGAAGTAGCAAAAAGCTAAGAGAGCTGTTGACACACTCTATTTTTACATGGAAATTATATTGGTAGGAAGGAGGTAGGAACATTTGCATAAATTATTTTTTAGAAATAAATACCTCATTACCTCCTGCTGTTTATCATTTGAAATCATTACTTATTACAACACATTTCAGTGCTAGAAATGACTATGAATTTAGAAAGGCTAGCAAGGATCCTAATGTTTGATTTGAGCCTCATTTCATTGTGATATGCAGAATAAAACCCTGTTTCAGAATTATGTGCAGGATAAACTACATATAAGCTATTCTTGGCATATCTGAGTTATCAGCTAGTACTGAACAACCACCGACAACCACATTGCACTGAACAGACTCCCACAAAGTTTCATCACATGAGGGATGTGGAGGAATAGTCCTACACCTACATCCTTCCAGGGCTCCACTACTCCTTTAACTACCATCCACAGTAGGGTAATTCCTCTGAACACCACCACAAAAGCCACCAGCACTAGAAAGCGACATGCGTACAGACATCTGTGTGTGTGTGTTATGTATATATACACACATCTCCGAGCCCTGAAAAGCATCAGCAGCAGATGTTTACTTTGCTGAATTGGTTTGCAGCCCTTTTTCTTAAGCCAGGTGTTTATTTCCGCTCTCACACTCCCATCAGCAACAGTAACTAGACAGTGGGTTGGGGAAAATGGCATTCAAAGGTAGCGGATCCAGTAGTCAGACAGAGATACTCAGTCTGGACACTTCAACTCCACATCTGGGACATCCAGAATCACCTTTCAGGAAAACAACAAGGTTCTGCCATATGCTGTTCAAGCCCTAGTTCCCCACAGGTCAGATCTCTCTCACATCTCAACAGCTCTTTCATTTCTCTTAATGAAAGTTGCCACATTGCATCGGACATCAAAGTAGTGACCCTCATACAGAGCATTCCTTCGTAGAAGCACAGATAAAGACAGAACTAAAATTTCTGAGTGCTCTCAAGTTTTTACTCCACCTATATTGTAGTAACCTAATTTGTAAGTGACAGAGCTGTGGATAATTTACAGCAATCATCTCTGAAAGTGCAACCCGTCACCTCTCCACCCTGTATGGGTAAACATCAAAAACCACAGCTCGCAGTTTTGTTTCAAGGTCTTCCAGTCTGGCCAGGTTTAAATAGGAAGAACCCTCAAGCTGGTTGTCTTGGAAATAAATCAATGCAGATAGTTAACCTATTATTATCATGAGAATTGATTAGCATAAAGAAACAAACAGTGGAGCTGTCATACACACCACATTCATAACTGCTGTCCACATGTTGCACCTATTCCTTTGCTTTTTTTCCTCCACCAACCATCAGAAAAATTATTCTCAGAGAGAATTAGCTACAGCTCAAGCTGCAAGCATAATTCACACTTCCTTGGAGACCCAATTATAGGTTATAGGAAACAGTTTTGAACACAACCTCCCACTCTTCAGCTTCATATTTATATAACAAAACCTCCCATTGTTTCACTTGTCTTTTGGATCTGGCAGCTGAACAACAGTGAGAAGGGCTGAGTAACTTTAAATCCATTTTAAGATGTTTAAACATACACATTACAAACAGTTTCCCTCTTTGGAATTACCTTTCTACTTCCCATTTTAGAAATACAACATGTATTTGGTGTGAAGTGGATCTAACTAAAGCAAACAGGTATTCTCCTTCAGAATTCATAGATGTGATGCATTGCATCACTTGCCTTCTATGACTGCATCAAAACAAGGTTATGTGGGTCCTAGAGATATAACAGCTGTAACACCAAAGAGGCCAAACTGTACTCCACTGTAAGCCTAAACATGGTTTAAAGAACTTTGTAGATGTGCTTTTTTTCACATATAGACTGCGTGTTGACACCTGGAGTCTCCTTAAGGCAGTACACCATACTTCTTATGCCAAAACACCATACTGAAAATGAACCTAAAGCCAAAGAAGTCATAGAGCTCAATCTTCTCCTTGAAATAAACCCCCTTGAAGATATCTCTGAACACATTAAATGCAAGTGTGACCAACGCGTGGCCAAGTTTTGAATGTCTCTCACTAACAAGCATTTGCAATTAGGGATCCATGGTGATATATAGCACCTACCTTACAAGCTGAGGAAAACTGTACATTTTCAGCTGGAAATACTAAAATGCAGCAAGTGGACATCTGTCAACAGTTGAAGTCACATTTGTTCTCTTTAATAGCCTGTTTTCTCAGTTTTATCCAAACAGCTTGCATTTCTCCAATACATAACCCTGTTACATTTCTCGGCATTTAAGTGGGGATCTCAGACCGGCTCTTGCATGTGGGAAGCTAACCTAATGCAAGTGTGGACAGTTTTTGACTTTAGCACAGGATGTGGATAGCAATTATGCAGTCATTTTCCATGATTTTTGTTATCCAACCTAGAAAAGCACAAAAGCGCAAAGCACATTTTTAAACTAGAAAAAAATAGCTCAACATACAAGTTCAATACAAAAGCATGCTAGAACTAAATCTATCACTTCCCAGAGCAATTTACAGAGCTGGGCCACTACTAATAGCATTTTACAAACATAAAATGTAATTAATAGGTTAGACAAATTATCCAATTCAGTCACAAAATGTAAATAATACCAGGGCTTGATATCAGCTAGCAGAAATCTGCAAGGTGTTCCAGTACATCTTTTCTGATCTGCCGTGTTCTCAGGGGTCTAAACTGTGACTGAGCAGCGATTTCCTGTGATTTTTTTTTTTTAAGGAAAAAAACCCTAAACAATCTTCACTGAGACACTCTTGCAAAAACATGAACTTTTCTCACAAGAATGCACCTCCGCTGGTCCTCATTTAGCTACTTTTGAAATTCATATGTTGGCCATATCTAAAGCACTAAAACAATTTAAATCATTGAAGATCTTATGGAGTGGAAGATTTGCAGATGAACGGTAATTTATTTTTGCACTGATCTCCAATTCAGAAAGCACAGGAACTTGGATGAATCTGTTTTTGAATGTATTCAGAACTTAGTGAGGAAAGAGCCAGACCCAAGAAGCCAAGGTAGCATGCAAGAACCAATTTTGTATGTTTTCATGTTGTACTGCGAGTAGCAATTCACAGAGGTAGGAGCCTGGGAAAGTCCTCATCTGAGAAATTTCCATCTCAGGAGATGAAAGTATTTTCTCTTTTTCTTACCCAATCCCTCTCATTAAAATTATTCCTTCCCATGCACTAAACAGACTGGAAGCACACAACATGCAGATCTGCAGAGAAGCATGTGGATTCTGTTACATGAAGAGAGGGAATAAAAAAAGGAAAGTGACACTGGACTGCAGAAAAAGAAAAGACAGGCTCAGAATCTTAAAGTCCCCTTCATATAAGCAGCCTATGTAGTACCCAAACTCACACAGATAATTTTCTTTTTTCCACTCAAATTACTTCCAAACTCTCAGTTCTCAGAGCTCTGAATAAATTCGAATGTGTGTGCAGCTTTTCCACAAGAGCTCTGGCTATCTCAGAGCTTTCATTCATGAGTCATCTTAAACACATACAGGTACAAAAAGTAAGTTTTCAACATCAACCCCCACCAAATATCAGGACCACCTACCTCCATCTTCTCAGTGATCTTAATACAATAACAATAAACTAGAAAAAAGCTTTATGTTAGTATAGCACTATTTATAGTAAAGCTTACCAAAATGCACAAATTCAAGTATGCTTTTGTAGCATATGTCAGATTGACTTCACTTGGAAATCTATTCACTTTTTCCATTCTTATATTTTACTTAAAGAATTCACAGTGAGTAAGGAACACGTTCTTCTTACAGGCAATATTTCATATTTACTCAGCTAAAATGGTTTAGCACTTGTATTTACAGTTTATCATTGGCACTGATAAATGATCATACTTAAAGACAAGACTGAAAATTGAGCTGGTATTGTACTGCCCCTAACTTCGCAATCGGTGCAGACAAGACAAGCAATGTCTATCATCGTGTTATCAGAAGATTTCACAAATTTAGCCTGGCTGACCTATGGTAGTTGCAGTTTCAGTCATTGACTTAAATAAGAGACACAGATGTTTTGGTTTTGCTGCTCTCCTTGCTCATGTATTAACTAAGTCTCTGCACCTGGTGTCTCACTTCATTTAATAGGTCATCACAGTTCATTATTTCTTTTCTCTAATCTTGCTCTTTCCCATAGCAATCTATGGGAAATAATTCTCTATCTACAAAAGAATGTGGAAGTAAACAGAGAAACTTAAAGAATACAGAAATAAACTAGTAGTTGTTCCAATTTGCTATAGACAAATAATTCCTGATCCACTCGGGAGCTTGAAGAACTATCTACTATTTTAACAACTCATGAGAACGTCTCTAGCTGCACTTCATCAAAGACCACCAAATGGTGTAACTTCACTTTTCCACTTGGCAAACAGAAACAAGGAGGAGAGAGGAATGGCTTAGATGATGTCAGATGAGGATACGCAAAGACTAACAAAGTGGTTGTTTTCAAAGGCATTTTATTATAAAGAAGGTTCCTCAGACTTTAAGCTCACTATGATTGGGCATTAAAAATTGTAGAAGACATTTACTTGAAATGACTGCTTTGCTTTCTTTGCCTTCTCCTACCTTTCTGTCTTCTCCTGTCTGTACCCTACACACAAACAGCCCTTCTCCTTTGCCATTAAGTTATTCCCTTCATCTTTTGTGTTTTGCTAGCCTTTCAACAGTGATCTCCTAACACTATTTCCACTTGTTCTCAAACCTGAACTTGCTTAGTTTGCGTTCTCTCATCAATTCAGATTACCACCACTTCAGGGAAAGCATCTTCTCTTCCTACGTGTTTCTAAAATCTGCTATGGAAGAGATAATAAACGATGACTCTCATTCATCTAAAGTTCAAAGCCTGTGAAAATACAAGTAATCTACATGCCTTTGCTCTTCTTATAAATTAGTAATGAGCCTGGAATGCTTCCCCATGGAAATTAAGACTCATTCAGTTAAAATGACTGTATTCTGTGATCTAAGATCTAATTCTGTCTGATTCAAAAAAAGTTACGTATTTTCTATTAACATCACTACCAAAAACTGTACAAATAACTTCAGGATTTCAAAAGCCACAGTCACAAAATGCTTCTTGTCCTTGTTAGTTTACTCCGCTCGTTAGGTGAGTTACAGTATATCCTGCAGTCAGATGGGTTCAAATACAGAGATACCACATTTACAATGAGATAAAAGGAAGAGTTTTGGTACACAATACACATATTCTAATAACAACCACAATACATATATTCTGATAACAATTATTATGACCTCTGTTAGTAACACAGAAATGGATGTTTTTCTGTTGGTGTT
>Ga0181612_182811_pt1 | contig 15398 bp, 4 predicted proteins | sample HoacroProtozoa21_FD_119630 | JGI IMG/M metagenome (GOLD analysis project Ga0181612, IMG submission 119630) | Hoatzin crop microbial communities from Cojedes, Venezuel. Combined Assembly of Gp0051906, Gp0051904, Gp0051908 | reverse complement strand
TGCTTTCTTCTTTTTTTTTTTTTTTTTTCTCCCTGCTTCTCTGAATGAATTGCCTTGCAGGAGGGACTGAAAATACTGCTTCTTCCTGAATCCACTGGCAGAGTTACTAACGAGAGCTCAAGACACGACACTGCAGAGTAACGCCTTGGAATGTCCTCGCACTTTATAAACAATTGTCCTAGGGAGGGAATATTTTTACATGACATTTGCACAGCTTAACAAATGGCTATCTGAGGCTGTGTACTGCTCTGATGAACACTGAATTTCCCATAGAGCTAACCCACAAACTGACCAAAGAGAGACATCTACCTGCACTGGGAAAATAGAAGTGGAACTTGGAGCTTTAAAAAAACCCACCAAAACAACAAACAAACAGCAGCAGTTCAGAGAAGAGCACAAGAATTTGATCTTGGGCAGGATGGCATCTGCCCAGAACCTTTTAATCCTGGCTCTATATGGCTTGTTACTAGAGTTACCGACTGGATGTCATGCAACAGATACAAGGCAGCCAAGGTTACGTCTGTCACATAAAGGTAGGTCAGTATGTCAGGTTTTTAAAGACTTTATGCTAATGCAAGTTCATTAACTTCACTGAAAGTGTTGCATTGGGGTTAAATTATGGTCCTTTGACAGAGTGAAATATTCCTGTTCAGAAATCTCGTGAGTTGTTTCCTTGTACTAAACTGCATCTATAATTAGGTTTACTGAATTCAGGAAGATTTAAGACACTTACGGTGATGATTTTAGGCTACCGAAGTATTCTTCTACCTGAAAGGATGTTAGATTTTCTTGTCATTCTGTCTTAACCTCCATACTTTAAGAAGGATATCTGGTGTCTAATAAGAGGAAAAGAAACGGAGAAGATAACCTGAAATTATTGCTGAATAAATATACCCTTATACATCAAGTAACACTTAAACAATCAAATGTCTGTTTCACTTTTAGAATTCTATCTACAAATATAGCTAAGGCAAAAAGACTGGATTCCTATGCAACCGTATGATTCATTTTCCAAACTAGCAAGTGTCATCACACTATAATTAAAATGACTAACTGCCAATATAAGTCTGCTTGCAGTTTAACTGAGTTACCCAAAGAAACAAAACTGTTATTTTTTCTGACATATGTATGTAGAGTACTTACAACTGTTTTTTGTTTTGAATTATTTAAGTTTCAGTTTACCTGAAGCCTTAACAATTGTTCCTCAGTTGCTTTAGAGTACCTCCTTGTTTGGTTCTGGATTGAATGTTATTTAAACTCTTCCCTACAATTTGGATTTAAATCTGTGTATATAAAAAATATCTCTGCACAATCATGAGATTTCAGTATTCTGCAGCAGTACATACATTTATAGACTATGTGCTTAGAAATAAATACATGACAGGCAGTTAATCCAGTAGGAATGAAAAAATGTAAGTGTGGAAGATAAACTGATGACTGGCCAATCAGCAATATTCTGATATTACCTCTTATGCAAAGATGAAAAGAAAATGGCTTTTTGCTGACATAGTTGGGAATGAACAAATGCTAATTTACTCAGGAACATTTCTGTGGTTATGAAAGTGATTACTAAACTGCATCAGTGTGAAGTGCATTAGAACACCTATTTTAAGTATGGCTAAGATTTAAGAATTAACATCAGCTACAGCTCCACGTGTAGACAGCTTTAGTCTAAACAAGGTTTAATTGTGTTTTATACAGCAAGCTAAATTACCGATTATAAAGAAAGGAGAAGCAGAGTAGGATAATTGGTCTAAATGTCTTGCTAGGAAGCTGTAAGAAAAGGGGTTTGCTTTAATAGGGCAGTGAAATACGTTTTAAAGAAAGAAAGATTTGTAATGGAAAGCTGTCTTGTAAATAAACTATTAGTTGCTCTCAATTAAATAAATTATATGTTCCCTTTTAGTACATAAACCACTACTTTTATAGTGTATAGTTTCAGAGTATAGTAGGAATGAGTGACAAATGCTCATTATATAACCCTTTCACATCTCTTATTCTTGAAAATGTGCATTTGAACATTGTTTTATTTCTAGGTATAATTACTAAGGCTATCATTATTATTGATATTTGTTTGCATGTGATGGGGTAAGAGAGATGAGAAAAGCATAGTAAATGAGACAAATAGACCCACTCTTATGTTGGTTCAGGACTCTGGGTTAGATGCAGGTTTTGGCAAGCTCCCTACTATGGTGCTGCAACTATTAACTGCTTCTGTGCTCACTTGTAGAAGTAATTGTTTTTCCGCTGGTTGGAATCAGTGTACATTTCACTGCATACTACTTCCATTTTCAGCAGGGAGCCAGTAATTTGGCCATAACACATCTGAACTCTGATATTTTCAAGGAGATTTTAAAACATCCGCTTCTCACAGAGGGCCAAACCTCCCCTGCCTGATGTCAGTTTACTCAGATCCAATGACACAGAATGATCTGTCCCAAGCAAATTCTCTACCTTGAGCACTCACGCACATCACCATCTTATATTTCACCTTGTACAACACTCTCTCGCATTTATCACACTTAAGAAAAGCGACTGATTTTACAAGCAGTGTTGTGGTCAGTGAGTGCCTGACCATGTATCCTGAGCCAAAGATTAGAAATGGCATACCTGCCTGCACCCTGGGAACAGCTATTGCAATCCTCCCAGCCAAAAGAATGTAGCGACCAAACATGAAGACAATGAGTAAATGTAATGCTGTATTCACTAATCAAATAGGAACAGCAGGAGGGCCCCTCATCTTAATTGCATTTACTCCAGAGAGAGGCTGCTGTGGGTACCAGCTAGACACGGCGTGGTTACAAGGAGGCGGTCGTGCACCCTCTGCACAAAGCTGCTCCAGCCTGTCGTGTGAGTTGCCGTGTGGTACGGATGATGAAGCCCATATGTGTGAGTTTTCAGTGTGGAATAGCTTTAAATTCAGTTTAAAATTTCTCTGCAAAGACCCTGAATCATGAAAGTAAGCAATCCTGCTCACTGCCTGCCTTTGTAACTGTGGATGCTACTGGTTAATTGGGATTCAGGCTGTGGCAAGATAGGCGAGTGCTGATTGGCAAGCTAAAAGCTTCTATGATGAGTATGATGAGGTCTATGCACAGATGTTTTGTTATGGAAAAAGTATTAAAAATTAGTCTGTTTTAAAAACTTGTTACGTTAAACACTCAAGAGAAAGTTTCCACAAATTAGAAAGAGAGACTCCTTCATTTTTATAAATTCAGAAATTCTGTCTTTTATTTTTCTTTAAAAGTGATGCTCAGTGAAAGTGTAGTGAACTGCCAGTGAATGAGAACTTTTTGCTCTCACAGCAAACCAGCTTTCACCTGCAGCACACACATGCCTCCAAACCCACTGCAACAAGATCAGTTCCTAACCCTTGTGCAGAGGGGTCACCTGATGGATAGGAATACCACAATCCCCTTGCCAATTAAGGAATATATTGTGCAACCCCCATATGACTCTATGGTCATTTACTCAGCTTCATTGGGAGTTGATGAAAGTCCTACATTCTTCAGCTACTGCTAAACCTGTCAAGTTATTGCAAAATGTAACGGTGACTTTTTGGTAAGGAAGAGGATGGTTTTTATTTGCAGTAAATTCAAAAATGAGAATTTTGTTATTCCTTTATGTGGGATTAGAATCAATCCTATAAGCACCTAATAGTAAATTTATGGTTTTAACTTCATTTTTAGTAAGCTGAACTATATTTATATCCAGGACTTGAAGGTGTTTCCTCAAACCACCAGCTTTTGTCTATCAGAAAATTTACACAGCAATTAGTACCACTTGCGATATTAGTGGTATGGTTGTGCTAAAGGTCAGTGGCTGCTGATGATCAACGAAGACCTTGCTTGGGGTAATAACGTACTCCAGTAGCTTCATGTTGATTTGTAGAGATAAAAATTACTGTCACTCACTCTGTAGTACAGAGAAATAAAGTTTCTACATTATTATGTTATAGGTTGACAACTACATTTAAAAATCTTTAGCTCATTTTACATACAGTATAGGCTCTGCCTAATGAGGTGTTAATGGAAGCCAAGCTTCAGCCCCTATGCTTTATAGGCTGCTAGTTAAATTCTTTCCCAGTATCCCACAGTTTGAGTTCTTGCAATGGGAAATATATAATTAAGGTGAAATCAGCACAGGCTGCAGGTTAAAAAGAAACTATTTACGTTACAGATTGAAATGAACTGGGTTTCCAGAGGACAGGAGGTATATATTTATATAAGCCTAACAGAGCTACACTAGAAGCTTGGAGGCCTACAGAGCCCATGAAAGATGTAATTGTATAATTCAAGCATTATGCAGGGTTTGTGGTGTATTTCTAACTTGTTTTTTTTTTTCCCCTAATTTGTGAATATGGCAAAGAGCAAAGGTAACAGTATGAAAATGAGATGTTGAGCCCTTACAGTGGTTTGTACAATTTTGTTGCTGCAATGGGATCTGGTATAGTGGGTTCTGTGCAGAGATTTGCAGATCTTAAGGGATCTGTTTCCTATTTTATCCATTTACATTGCTCTTGAGTGACTCGAGGGATTTTGGAACTGCCTGATTTCAGGTTGTGTAGCTATGCACTGGACACTGTTCTTGTCTGGGAAAGGTATGGTTAAGTAGCACTTGTGCTTGCCTTATCCATCCAAATATCTGCCTGCTACCTGCTGTGGGAACTGCTTGCTACTTTCTGTAGGAGAGTCAAGACTTCTGCAGAGGTAGAAGGAGCAGAGTAAATTTAGAAGAAAATAATCTCAGTTAGAAAATTTATTCTTTAAGCATAAAAATTTCAAAGAGTAGCAGCAGACAACTAAGGAGGAGAGAGCTGAAATGTTGCAGAAGGAAAGTGATACTCTACATGTTCATATACAGATTTTAATACGTAGAATGTGTAATAAAAAACACTTAACACGTAAGAATTTAGGTTGATTGGGGCTGGCTAATCATCTTTGAGGGCTGCTGAGGTCTGTTACAGAAGAAAAAATGTTTCATTGCCATTAGCAGGAGCCAGACTTCTAGCACATCTACTTTGACTTTCTTGATAATACTAATTTAGAATTCATTGCAATTAACACTAAGACTATATCATGCTTATCCATGGCATCCTACTGTGTCAGTTCTCTAGCTAGGTGGCAGCAAAATTTACTCAGGGACTGATGACTGGAGTGAATAACAAAAATGTAGGGAATTTATAGACAGGCATTTGTGATTTCTGAAGTAGGTAAATATATTTAATGCAAATATAATATTTTCCATTAGTAATCATCTAGCCACATAAATTGTGGCTAATTAATGACTAGTCACATAGCCCATAATTGAATCCTGACTGATCCAATTTCATGCATGAAAATGCTTTCTATTTTTAACAGCTTTCACTGTAATAGAATTTGGTTTTGAATGACTGGGAAAGAGTAGTTTTCCTACCAAGGCAAATTCAAATTCAAGAAAGATGTTAATTGATGCTAGATAGAAATCACCTTAAATTCGTACCAGAATAAGGATTTAGCTTGTGGTCTATGCTTACATAAAATCCAGAGAAGTCTGTATAAACAAAGGATAGATGATTATGTGTATGTATACATACACATATATATCTATTAAATATGTGTGTATATATATAACAGATTGAAGTTTGGATTTTTCTTACAGTGAATTAGAGCAGTGTAATTCTGAGGGTTTAGGAGCTAAAGACCTGTATGATCCTGTATAATGTCTCCAGGTCTAAATCTGTTTGGGTATAAGGACTGATAACCATAATTACTGGTGTTTGGAAAAAACACGTGACAAGCAGTCTCTTCTTCTCACCCAAATTCTTGAGGCCACTTGGAACTCAATTTCAGCTTAGGAAAGTCTTAGGGAGAGACACACAACTATCTCTGGGTCATCTGTGGCATAGAGAGGAGAGCTTTTTCATCCCTTCTCCCACCGGACAGACAACTGATTCTTTACCAACAATAAGGACAATCTTCAGGTTCATTATTCATATATATCACACGAGGTGGTTGGCAGAAAGTTCAAGAGTGTTTCCAAGCAATCCCAGAGAAACTTGCTCACCAAGACAGGAAATTTTTGGCAGAGGATCGATGCTACTTCCTTTCATAACTGCATTTTGTTGACAAATGCTTCTGTAAGTATTGCTGTAGCAGAACGCTGAAATGATAAGCACCACTGCCAGGGATGTAAGAAGCAGACTGTTTGCAGCGTAACATCAACCACTTTCCTGCTTTTGCTTTAAAGAAATAAGTACCATCTGAAGGTGCAAGACCAGAATATCCTGCATGCTGGTGCTTCCATGAGCTACCTTCCTGCTTTCAAAGTGATAATGCCATCTGCTATTTTAAAGTCCTCATCAGATATTGTAGTCATCATTATTTCACTGAAAGCAAGTGTTACATTTTACTTAAATGAAAAACAAGATGAATGCTGTTTGTATGATTTACAGGATGGTGTGCAAGGGTGAGCATCTGCTTCAGGCCTTTTGAGGAACTTTCGGTCAATAAATATTCTAAAAGTGCGCAATGGGAATACTAAATATTTTTAAAACTGCCGCCCTTGTTTTCTTCGTGTAGCCAGGCAAATATGATGAAGTTATAGCATGCTAGCATGCAGCCACCATTAATTAGAACAATTTTCATTTCTTAAAGAAATTCATAGCCTGCAGGAATAAAGATAATAATCTTTGTTTTACAGAAAAAGAACCCTCTTAAAATGAGTATACTATTTTAAAAGGTTTGTGTTTGTTAATTAAAGTATGGCATTTAAATAATCAATTAAGAATTCATGATTAAACACGAAAGAAAATGTTGAAAGAGAAAAAGAATGAAAATATTGCATTATAAAAAAATTAAAATATAATTCTAAACTCTTGTACAGAAAGGATGTAAATAACTTTGAAGAAACAATATTTTGGCTTTTAAAATAGACTCCATATTTAAATTGATGAAAAATGTAAATTGTCATGGCTGAGATTCAGTTTGAGGAACTGAATGAATTTGTTTCATACATTAAAACAAATAATACCATCATGATTCTCACAGAGCATAATTTCAAAAACAAATGTTACGAACCTATTTTTTCCCTGCTTTTATCATCTCACATTGACAAATTCCTTTTTCCCTTGATCTTGGTCCTTCTGACCACCCTCAGGACTACAAATTCTTATTTTGGAAGAGAGAGTTTACCTTGTTAATAATTTCAGTTAAAGACGACATCACTGTGTTTCTCCTCTAAGCATCTTCTGTTAGTTTTCATGAAGCTACAGATGGATATATTTTCACTCATGCTGCACCCATTTGGCAAACTGTTTTATAGCAGTCTAAAGACTTCTTTATTTTCCCCTTTCAAACCAATGTAAATCAGGTATGTAACTTTATGTATTCAGTTTTTTCTTGTCCTGTGATGATTTTCATGCCTATAAAAATCGCCTATGCATAAGTGTTTTGAGATTTTTTTTTCTTAAGAAACAACATTACAAACACAAGGAAGGGTTTCTTTGTTTTTTCTCAGGGTTTCTCTGTGATATTTCTTGATGCTAGACCTTTGCACATTACAATCAGGCATTTGGATACACTAACCACACTGGTCTAGGTGAATGTATAATCTTAGTAATGAATCTTGGTTTCTCTTCTAGACTACTCTCATTCTTATTTTGCCTGTAATTTGCAGGATCTCCAGAATATAATGACTTGTCAAAGGTTCCTTTTGTGGTTTCAGTGCAAGTATGTACAGGAGATCTGTAACCACAGAGATGTTAACAAGGTGATGCCTGCCAAATGTCTTGGCCCTGGCATGACACACAGATTGTGCATGTAGCCAATAGCTGTAAAACTTGGATCACTCGTAGCTGAAAAATAATTTTTGATGGAATAAAAATTAAATTTCATATTTAAATTACTTTTTATTAGTCTCAGATAACTGGTAGTTGTTTATGTCATGTCTTGCTATCCTATCTCAATATATTACTTTGTATGCTTTATTACCTCTCCTGCCCATTAGAATCTGCTCAACTCTTCTTAACAACAAGAGTCTTCCAGTTACATATAATGACCCAAGATTTGTTCTTGAATGCAGTGCAATGGTTCAGACCGAAACTTCATTTGCCTGGTGGAAGTGCCTTCCATTTACCTCATACACTTCACAGAACAAAACCAATGAAGTTTACCAGGAAACAGCAATACTCTCTGCCATGTTGTCTCTTTGTCTTCTGTGGAGAACCTTGGTGCCATAGCACTTTCTGTAACTCGCTTGCCTGTTACTGGTTGACTCCTGGCACTTAGATCTCCAGTATCACGGGACAGATTAAAAAATGAATTTTTCAAAGCTTCTGTGGGTTAAAAGGTCAGCACAAATGAAACATCTTAATATTCTAATGGCAAAGACTAATTTGTCATAGACATGCAACATCTAGCTTCTAAAACTGTATTACCTTTCTTAGTTGAATTTACTTGATGTGACCTTTCATATCAGAAACCTAGTTGTGAAGCATCTTTCCAGTTAAGGAAGGTTGTATGACATACATGATATTTTTAAGCTTTTTGTGGTCTGTGTGAGTATTAAATGCCAAAGTACAGAAGCAATAAAAGGATGAAAATTTCTTTAATGAAAAAAAACCAAAAAAATCAAACTCAACCAAAAGAAGCCTGTAAGACAAAAACAGGAGAAAGGAAAATATTATCACTGATAACTTCGCTTATACCTTTGGCCTGAGCAGAAGATGTTCATTATTTATAAGACTTTGATGACAAGCAATGTATAGTCCTCTTCAGACTGTTATTTGGCAGCAGCAGCTAAGAAAAAGAGGTTGTTTATGATCTTTGTGAAATCCTGTTGCTAACATTTCTGTTTCATCAGGTTTTAGGAAATTCATGTTCGGTGCAGCATGTGAAATTTATTCTCTGTTTCTATTTCTTTTAATCCCCCCAAATATATTTATATACTAATTTCAAAGGTTCTCAGCTGAATCCCTCTAGTATAATGATTGGCGTTTTTTTGCAAACTATTTGCAAAGTAATTCTCTAAACCAAGGAACCAGTGCTTGGAAGACAGGCGCTCAGTGAAAGACTTCACTCCTCTTAACTTCCTTAATGTATCTTTTCTCTACGTGTTCTGTGTTTATTTTTATCTAAAGGATTCCTGACTTCATACTGTGAAGCAATTGAAGCTTCTATGGGGAGTCAAACTGGTTTTTTACTGTTGCTAAGTTTGCTTTATAAGCTTTTTCTTACAACACATTTGTTTAATAGACCTAGTGAAATGGTGAATGCAACTGTAAATATATCTTTTATTTGTTGATGTGCAATAAACATCACAGAGATGTCAGCCTTTTCTTATTCTGATCTTCCCGACACTGGTGAAAGGAAATTGTACAAAATGAAAGAAAAGTGCCTTAAACTGATTGCAGAAAACAACAGTCCCCAAATACCTAAGGGTCAGTACCTTGTTTCTCTTTTAACAGATGGTTTCTCCCAGCAGTGTTACTAAAACTTAATAGTAGTAAAATAATAGGTTGCTTAATGTGAGGGAATTATTCCAGATAGCACTATTCACTGGGGTCATCACTGAAGGTCATTTTTCAGCCAGAAAGCTAAAGGTTAGCAAGTGTTGCTCAATTCCACGAGCTCCTGCAACCCTTTATTTATGATTAAACTAAGCGCTTTCCCGTGGGTGTGTGGTAAAAGCCAAGAGTAAAGGAAAATAAACCCATTCCTTAATTTATTAAAAATTTCAGCTCTATTGTTTGAGAATGGTGTGATGCAAAGCTAGAAAATATGTTGTCTGGGAGCCCAGAAAGATGTGTGCTGTCTTAAGAGATCTTGTTCTTATTAAGGCTGTTGCTGAAAAAATATCTTGTCTTTATGTGCCTGTGTTTGCGCGCAGTCATTATTTTCTTTTCTCTGCTTATCTTAGGTATGACCATGTCCTTCTGCAAATTTTCAGGTTACACAAGCATCTGGGAGAGTCATCATTTCTAAACACACTATTGAGGTGTCAAAGTATTGAGCAGGTTGAGCATTTATTATAGCTCAGAATCAGGCTGTAAACAGTCCCAAGCTCTTTGTTGATTCCATAGTATACCTTTTTGAGTGACTGCACCTTCTGTGGGTCAATACTCAAACACTGCAATGGGTTATTTCATTTCTAAAATACTTAAATTCTTGTAAATACAGTGCTTCACATCTAGGAGATAAAATAAACAGTTACACTAAAGAGTGGTTCTCCAACAACAGCTTTGAATGCAGCACATTGTACTTAAAAACTACTCTTAAATAAATGAAATCTTTAACACAAAGACAGAACAGAGGCCTTATTTCACTGTTACTAAGGACAGTAGCAAACCTCCCATAACCTTCTGTGACTAAAGAATTGACAGGATATTCCTTGTTCCTGACTTTAATTTCCGAAAGATGTTTAGGAAATACATTTTGTTGTTGCACTTAGCTTGGAAGTGTATTTCTGTCTCTTCTGAGTATAGAATGACATAATGGTCAGCTTAAACCAGAGGCCTAGCTTACACTCAGATAAAAGTAGGTGAGATGGATTTGGGATGAATGTTTGATGATAGGTCTAGGGTGTTACACATCCAAGGATAAAACCCTTTGGCTGAGAATGACCTCCTGCAGAGCTTACAAACTGCAGCACTGCTGCGTTGATAAAGTATAAGTGAAGATATTATTACTAAGTAGTATGTCTTTGATCTAATAATGGTCTGGAAGATGAGGATGAAGGAGTAGTCACTAGAGTAATGTAAATGGCTATCATAGCTTCTGGACACAGCTGTCTTGACCACAGTAATGTTCAGGCGAGTTCTGTGTCTGCTTTGGTGCACAATATGCTGATTTTGTTTAAGCACAATATGCTGATTTAGGTTAAGTATGATATGCTGGCTTAGGTTAAGCAGCTTTCAGAGCAGTTTAAACTAAACTGATGCACTATCACACCAAAAGAGGTGGGCCTCTCATGGCTGCCTGCCAGAGCTCAGCTACTCTCTGGGCAAGCAGCAGTTCTAAGCAGTGGTTATATACAAGTTGTTTAAGTTATTTCTGCTCCACACAAGGCAGCCTTATAGACCATATCCTAAAACTTTGATCCTATAAATGTCTGATCATGTGTGTTCCTTTAATCACGCAAATGACTCCATTGATTAAAAGCTAAGTTGGGGTTTGTTTGCAAGACCAAAGTCTAAGGCACAGGTTCTTTGTGGCCATCACTGTAGCGTGATTGATTAAAAACAATAGTGACAAGTCGTTCTGTTTTGCTCATTCCTCAGGCATTACAAAGCAACATGAAATTGACGATTTCGATTTATGTGTATAATTTCACTTTCCTTTTTATTCTTTGGTTAAAACACTTATGAAGAGGCTTGAGACTTAACAACTTGCCATGCTGCTGTATTATATGGAAAACAGTATTTATAGAAAATGCTTCTCTGAAGAGCTCACAGAGCACTGTAAGATATGTGGGTACTTGTCATTTAGAACTATGAAATAGAGGTTACAGGTGTACAAATTAACACGTAGAAAGTAGATTTTCAATCTATGAAAAAACACTGCTTCAGTTTTCCTGAATTAGTCACACATTATATCCATGACTGTAGTCCTGCTGCAACGCTGTTGGTGTGGTTTGGTTTCTGTGTTTAACTGCTCGCAACATGACGGTAAGTTTCTACAGATGTGTATTTCTGTGCAAACTCTGTCTCAGTTGTGTTGTTTTATAAGTGTTTGGTTCTTCAGTCTATAAGGCCTGCTCTTACCAGACATTGTAACTTTGATGGCCGAGATTAGCTATTAGTGCATCCACCTGAGTCCCATACTTCTGGTGGTAACTGTATTACAGTAGCATGGGGTAACACCGTGTTTCTGTTAGCATCCTGGAGTTCTGCAGCTGCTTTTACAAGGATTCTAATAATGCTGATAACTACTTAGTCACTACAGGACTGTTTACAGGCTTTTAAAATTATATCCAAATACATCAAAGGGTGGAGATAGATCTTGAGAGCTACTTGCATAATTGGATTAGAAAGCCTTCAGGCTCTCCTTAACATTGTTGATTGGACAACACTGGTTTTCAAACAACCTGTTCCTCACCTAAACACTTACTGATTTTTACCCTTGCGAAAGCCTCATATCTGCTGAAAACATAGATGGTGAACCTCAATAAAGACCTCACAACTGCTGGTAACTATTTTAGATGGTGAACTCAAGAGATCTGATGTGACGATTATAGAAGCTAGTACCCGTAAAACATGTCTGTGTGCAATTTTAAACCAAATCCTTTTGTAATTAAAATATTTACTTTGGGAAAGAAGAGTTACAGTTGTTTTCTTTCATTGAGAGTTTTTCTGATGGGCTGATTGGGCCACCAATAACATGTTAATAATCTGTTAGAACTGGGAAGTCTGGATTCACTTAGAAGTTTTATGAAGAACTTTCAAGAAGCTCCTGGATCCGCAAGTGTTTAAGTCTTGCTAAATCTCTTTTTTTTTTTTTTTTCCCAATACAATTATTTAACGTAAATGTGAGAATAAAACTTCATTCCAACTACCTATTATTTTGCCTAGTTAGACTGAAATATCTTTGAGCAGCATAACACCAGCAATCAGAAATATTAACCAGGACATGGCTCAATAGGAGACAATCATTAAAGCAGAAAACAAACATGCAAAGTGAAAGAAATGTATTCTGACCTTCTGTATGTTTATATCTCATGTCCCTTGGGCTTTCTCTATTCTTTCTCCTACTGAAATAGTCTGAGATCTTCCTCTCTATTATCAGTACCTTTTTTGGTATCTCCATTTCTTAACAAATCACTTAATCCTCCAAAGTCATAGTCACCTTTCCTCATTCCTAATGTTTTCCTAGTTCAGCACACATAATGGTATGCCAGGCACTAAAGTCTCCCTCACAGCAGCTGTCTCCCTCTCATGTAACCCTCAACAGTGTTCCTGGAATTCTTTATATTCATTAACCACATTTTTGGCTCCCTAGGTGGACAAAAAGTAGCAGGAGAATAATTGTTTCTACGTGTGCTTGTTGACCTGTCAGTTTGCATGTACTAAATGACCAGTTGCCTACTAATTAGATTAACTGGATAATGACTTTGTTCTTCCTTTTGGTTAAGGAACTAGTGGAGTATTTCCATTTCTTAACTAGTGATTTTCATGAAACTCAGAAAAACTGTATGTTTTTTAGACTGCTCCTACTCTGCACCCTATTCCCAAGAAATCTGAAATCGGTTGAAGGGATCTCATGTTTCATAGGGAACAAACTGCTAACAATGAGCAGAGTGATGAAAAAAGCCTCATTTTCTTAGGGAATTAGACTGTTACTTTCATCACACGAGAATCATAAAATCTTTACTATGATAAATCTTCATCCTCTTAGTCCTTCCACACTGTTATTTCTGTTAAGAAGTCAGATAACCTCCTGTCAATTTAGTGGCAATGCAATCATCTTTTCCAGTAGTTCCTATGGAAATTTCAGTCTTCTGTGTTGCAGGTAGCTGTTCCTAGGAAGTCCGGTTGATCACCAAGCACAATTTAGTCTGAAGATATTGTCTTATTACACGAGTTAAGGCCCTAGGACTGCTTTCTTAAGGATTAAAAATATTAAAAGTAATATATATGTGGGGTTTGTTTCTTAATGTTTTGTCCTTTACCAATAATTGAGGACAGTGAAATAAAAGGAGTATTTAGAAGAGATTTTCTGTGGTGCTTCCTGCTTTCAGATGGGTTAGGATTATTATCCCAGCCCTTCCCTGTAGGATTTTGACGTGATCTTATTTCCAGGGGAATCCTGAAGATGTACACACATGTGAAGGTTTCTAGAGAGAGAATACTAAAGTAAGAAGCCAAGGAACAAAGCAGACTCCTGGGTCAATATAGTGTTGAAGGAAAAGAACATCTGAAAAAAAAAAGACCACGTAAGGTCTATATCACTGTGGAAGATGAAAGAGTCCTTACTAGAAAAATATACAGACTGGGAAACTTGGAGAAGACCAGATCGCTACGCTAGTGAGACAAGGCTTTATCTAACCCAGATCAATCCCGCTACATTAGTATCAGTTAGTTTTCAGTAATAGGCTTGGTAATAAGAACAGTTAAAGAAAGTAAAAGCTTTTCAGGCTAGCAGCTGACAAATGTGTAGACAAACAAGACAAAATAAAATCTGTGGGTATCTGAGCATATTGAAATTTACGAGTAATAACAAAAAAATATTCTCTCTTTACTTCTTGTAAAGAAGCATTCTTTGAAAAAATATTCTCTTACTCTATCTTAGTGTCACTCAGCTCTGAGTGACAAACTGTTAACAAATTATTTTATCTCATTCTAACAAGCAGTTTTATCAGTAACCTCCAAAGTAATTAAGTACAGCAGAATTTTATTTAAAGTGCTTTGAGATACTGAATCAGATAAATTATCCTTTATCCTTTTATTGATTGCACAGTAAATGCATTCCAAAAGTTCCAGTGTGCTGATGAAATCAAATTTCTCCTTAAGCTGCTGCCATTTATTCTTTTGTAATGTTTATGTAGACACTGTTAATTAACTTCAATTTTGCAGATAGTTTAGGAATGTTAAAACAAGCCTTGTTGTCTCTCAATTCCAAGAAAGAGTAGCAACACTTTTAGAGAGAAAATGGCAGGTGTTGTCTTTCAATTCCAGTCTGCACATGAATGCTTATTTTTGCTATCAGTTTAGTGTTTAATTCAAAAGTTCTATATGAATTCTCTTAGCCATGGTGAGACTTCTGTATTGATAAATTGAGGTACAGCATTTTTCTTTGAAGTCCTAGTACAGAAATCTAAATACTTTTAAGAATGTAAGCATTAGTTTTTAAAAATTACTGTGTTCAGCACTGCCAAGACTTCTTGGAAATAGAAACTGCAAATATTGGAAAAAAAGAACAGTAAATTGAAAGAGCTTTACATTTGTTTCTTGAAACATGACATGCTTTTCTGCAAAGTCTGATACCCATTTTGCATGAGTTTGACAAAATTGCTTTTTGATGAATGTCAATAAATACTAATAATTCCTCGATACATTATCAGTGAGGTTAAGTGGTACTTTTTTTTTAGGGTTTATCATTACTTGAAACAAATATGTCATGAATAGATATTTGTATAAATCATTGTGGTGAAGAACAACTGCAAGGAAATGTACAGTTGCTCATCTATTGCAAGGTAGCCCAGGTGGCACATGCATCCTTCTACAGACTATTTATCTGGTTTTGAATTTAATTACTCACTCTTCAGATTTTGCTGTAGCTTTGCAAATCATAAACACAGGACTTGGGAACACACTCCATTTGCAATGGTTTTGCAAGTCATGTGGCATCTGGGGAATTAGGGAACTGGAGCATCTCCCCGGCGCGCAAAGGGTGAGGGAGCTGGGCTTGTTTAGCCTGAAGAAG
>Ga0181612_120509_pt1 | contig 15398 bp, 9 predicted proteins | sample HoacroProtozoa21_FD_119630 | JGI IMG/M metagenome (GOLD analysis project Ga0181612, IMG submission 119630) | Hoatzin crop microbial communities from Cojedes, Venezuel. Combined Assembly of Gp0051906, Gp0051904, Gp0051908 | reverse complement strand
CTTTAAAAATATACAAAAAAAAAGTGGGCGTGTTTTTTTCTCCCCACAACGGACCCCAAAACCTTTGCCGTGGGGGGGTTTTTTTCCCCCCCCCCCCCCCATTGATCAAGTTATCAGACCTGTGTCTTAATGCTGTAGGATTTGGTAATTTAGGAAACTGCCTAGTTTGATTATATGTAAAAGCAAAGTATAAGAGGAAAAAACTTCTGCAATCTTGATTCGGTGTTCTGGATGACTGAAAAGGAGATGGTGTTTGTCAAGGGCCCACTTTGCTGTGTCTTTGACCTGCTACAGATCTGTTCTTAGCTGTTGTGTCAAGTTACAATAACTCCTGTTTTTCAAAAAACTATTGTAGTTAAACTGGAGATACTATGCATCTGTAACAGCTCCCATCAAAGCAATTGAGGTTGAATTCATAATTGGAGGTAGTATGTCTAATGACACAGGCCTGGTGGATCTTTTGACACATATATTAATGGATGCTCTGGGCTGAAACCACCAGTATTCCACTAGGACTGGATTTCTTCATCTTTATCAAACAAACCCTTAAAGTAATTTCAAGTGATTGGAAATGAGGGGGAAAAAAACCCACTAGTTAAGATATATATGTCTTTTATGGAATATATAATACGTGAAAGGAAATGGGCAAACTGTATAGTACGTTTATGCAGGAGAAGTGAAATCTAATTTACCAGTAATGCAATTGTCTCTTCATAAACAGCATCAATTTTGCAACACTAATGAGTATTCTCTGGGGAATAAATTATCTGGCGACTTTGAGAGAACTTGATTTGGACTGAGAGGTGCATTGCTCCTCTGGAAAGTGGCTCTGCGTTTACTGAGTTTACAGACACTGATCACGAAACTGATTCTGTTATGCCTGTCTTAGGGATATGATCTAGTTAGCCTTGGATGAAATACTTGAAGTAGAGTATAATCTTCTGAAAAATTTAAAATCAACATTTGTGTGTGGTAAATGATGAAATATTCTTTAAATAGACAATTTTAGAAGGATGCAGTTTTTAACAAACCTGGCATAAGTCTGGCATATTACTTTGCTGTAGTGATTAAAACAGTACTCTTGATTTTTGTTGTTGTTAGCTTAGTAAATATAGTGATTTAGTCCAGAACTTAGTTGTACCGTGCTTTGGGGGTGCCTTTTCTTGTAGATCCTCAGGATAAAACATTTTACCGTGCTTTTCCTTGATGTTGAGTACTTGGAGTTAGCACCTTCTTGTTTCATCAAATTCCAGTATCTAGCTGATGTGTTTTAAGACTCCTAAATCACCAAAACTTAAAGCAGGTTTATAGTGCTCCAAGTTACTCGCCTCAATAAACAAAAGTACAAAATGAAAAGCACAGAGAACAGAGATGTGGGTATATGTGAGTGTCTGAGACAGAAAGAGCTTTTGCATCTAGATTACAAACAAAATTATATTGCTCTATGTTTTGTTTATACAAATCTTAGAAGTCACTATTTAATCTAAAGATGAAGTTCTAATTAAACATAAGGGTGTTGAATAGTGCGATGTTCTTAAATAACTTTGAGATGATGATAGCTTGTACCTATGACATAACAGTAAATAAGAAATTGCCGAAGAGGTTGAATTATTGTGTGTATTGTTTTTCTCCTACTTGACACCAAGGGAATTAAAAAACTCTAAATTACTTCCTCTGTAAACAGAGAAAAGGAAGGCGGTTTTAATACAGAAAGATGGAATTCCCGTTATTACGTGGAAGAGACATAGTCTAGGCACGGACAAGCAGAACTGATGTTGCTGTACCTGGCTTGTGTGAGGTTGTGCTACGTTTTCCTGTCAGGAACTGTAAGATCTGGACAGTGGCGTTTCCTTTTGTGCTGTCAGAGAGCTGGTTAATCTGTCTGCTTTTCATCTCTCTGGGAGGAATTTCTCGTTGGATTATTCTGGTTTTGATTTAAATAAAGTCCAAATTTCATGAATTGAAGTTTTGATATTCTGAATAGCTTTAATTTTAGTTCTCACTTAAAATATTTTCAGTGGCTGCAGGACTTTCTACTAAGGGTTCAAATTTTATATTGGGTATCAGAATTTCCTGTTTTAAATTTGCTAAGGTTTCCTCATCTTACATTATGTAATTGATGTTTAAGTATTCAAAGCTGTGTAGGGCAGTGGTCTCCAAATGGTTTTTGATCACACGTACCTATCAGTAAAAAATTTTTGAGCGTGCATCCCCAATATATGCTTATTTACTTAGAAACTACATACGTGTATTACTATACTAACATACTATAGTCTAAAGCATGCACAAAAAGTTTAAAAAGGATGAGATAAAGATGAAATAAATGCTATTTTTAAAATATTTTTTATTTTATGAATGGTAAAAAAGTATTTTCTTCCTGCATCCTAGTGGATGGGAATGGGGATGCTTTTTGAGTGGGTCTGGGGTATTGCTATTCACAAAATATAGGTATGTAAGCAGGAATGCAGCATTGAGTAATTCATTTCTTTTGATAAAGGGAGCATAAATGGTAGCAATGAAACACTTGTTGCAGCTCTGTTCTTCATGAAAAGTCCTGGATCGGTAACTAACTGGAACCATCTTCCATCTTTTTCATTGAAGTGAAGCTTTAGTGATGTAGGTGTAAAATATTTCAGTATGGAGGGGAACTCTACCCAATGCATAATCAATTGAAACAGCTTTCCTGGAAAATACTTCAGGCAAAGGATATAGGTAATTAATGTAATTCCAGTTATTCCTATATGGCAGGCTGAATTGTTTGAATGTATTTAGAGAACAATCTCTATCACTCTCTGTCCTGTGCAATCATGTGTTGAGCACATGTAATTACATGCACCTTCCAACTCTTACGTGGTGGGGTTCTCTCTCTCTCTGTATGTTAATGCATACAGATTTCCTAGATGTTAGATACACTAACATCTATAGGTAGTCCTTAATATGCGTGTGACTAAGATTACCTTGAGCACAACTGAATAAAAATGTCAAATAATACTGGGACAGAACCTGTACTCAAATAAAGTGTTTTGATAACTGCTTAGCAGTGCAAATCAAAGCTTAAAAAAATATGAAAATATTTTCATTACAGATATGATGCTGTTTTTGAAAAAGGGAGAGTTTTATTTTTCTATTCATGGAACTCCATGGTGTTGGTTGGTTTTTTTTTTCTGGGGGGGAAAAAGAATTTCCGGAGAAAGATGGAAGAGATGCTTCTTGTGTGCTCCCCAGTGCAGATGATGTAATCCTAAATGATTAGTTTGTGCCATTCAATGCTATATTAGTTTTTCCTTTAGGGTTCCATGTATCAGTATGAAATTTTAGTAGTTCCCATTGAGATTGCTAGCAATTGAGAATGCTCAGCCTTTTAATGAAAACAGCCCTCAATCACATGGAGAGTAACACAAGTTTGACAGTAACGTACATAAGCATAGCATTTCCACCCCTACATGTATACATCAGATAAGCTTAGGCTTGAAATGCAACAAGATACAAAAAGCAAGATGCTTGGTTTATTCTTTTTTCCAAGTGTTTTGTCATCCTACACACTAGACTAAAGCTCTGCCTAGTGATTAGTTCTGTTCTTGAGGTTGAAGGTAGCGTGTATGCAGTATTTTAATTTCTGCCTTAGCTTTCCATCCTTCCCCCTGCTCAGTCTGTTTAGTGGGTGAAATTCATGTATCCGTACTACTTCCATATAAATCCTTCTTCCACTTTTATTTGTAGGAGGAAAAAAGAGGTTTTAGTAAAATGTCTTGCGCTTACTTAGGTGCTAGGTTATCTTTAGTGAGAGCACACTAAAATACAAGAAACAATACAAATGTGTCTTCAACTATAGTAGTAAAAAAAAAGGCACTTCTTGGTGGCTGTGATAGTTAAAAAAAAACATAGGTGGTTAATTGTGGGGTCGTAACTATAAATTTGTATATCCACGCTTTTGCAAACAGCACACATGAAATGCCGTGGATTTCTGGGGAGTATTCTTTGAAGTATGATCCATAATGCGAATTTTTGCATATTGTTAGAGTGTGGACAGCTTTCTGAGTTTTATGATAGGTGCCAATTTCAATTTAAAGACATGACTATACTCTTTGAACAGAAACATTCAAAGGCAGCCCAGCCTGGGGATGGGAAGATGCAGGCTGGGGGTAGAAATACTGATAAGAAATTATTTAACAGGCAGGTTAAACCACATGATTGCAATGGTTCCTTCTGCTTGTAAAATCACTGGAGCCAGTTCTTCGAATAGCATCAAGGGATCAATTTAGCTCCTTGGAAATTGAATTTTACAAGTAAACTACTGTATTTTAATTTTACCTTAATCGGAAACAACATATTTCAGAACTGTTCACTTAAGCTGGCTCAACTTTTCCCCAGTAAACTATAGGCATGCCAAGTAAATTTTGTGTAGCTCTTAATGTTCTTAAACCATGTTGATCTTGCATCACTGGAAACACACCCTTTGAAGTACCTTGCAGATTTCCCGCTTGCCAAGATACATCTAAAAATCTGTAAAATGCTGTGTAAATATGGATTACTCCTACATCTCTGTATTTGATGCGCATTTTTTGCCTCTGTTGTTCTTGAAAAAATGACACCCTTGTGCAGTCATTTTGAAACTACCGTGTTAGTTTTTGGTTACAGAACTGATTGCAAATGGAAGGTGCAGCACCACCGCTGAGGCACTTATCGAAAGACTTCGCAGGTTCTTCAGAGCTTTGGGCTCCGGCTTTCCAAGGTGGAAGTGCTGGTTGAAAATAAGACAATTCTGAGTTTGCAGTAAATGAGGCTGTAAAAAAACAGAATATTGATTGCACTCTTAAAATGCTTTTTCTACCCTAAAATTTTAGGAAAATGCTAATACAAAACAAATGCATGTGTTTTTGTAGTTAATAATATTGCAAGAGTATAAACTATTGCCTTGGAACTTTACTGTATATTTGCTGACAGTCGAGTAATTCTAAATTTTTTTTAATATTTTCCCAATATCAGTTCTTAGTATTTTTAATGTTTTATTTCTGATGTTTAGGATTGCTCTTCAGAACAATTGCATTATGTGTCTGAATGTTTGCTAGGAAAGAGTTTTCATTTAGCCACAATGACTTTTAAGAATCTACTTTGTGTCTCTGGCATTGTTCACACATCTGCTTGTCCTTTAAAAAAAAAAGAAAAAAAATACAACCTCTGACCTTGATTCCTCAGAATACTTAAGTGTATTTCTATAGAGGTCTTTTTATTTGATTAACATTGCTGCTACCCTGGCTTGGAAGCCAGAGAGCCAGAGATAAATTTGCAGCTGTGTTTGGTGATCAGCCCTGCAAGCTTTCTTAGCTCCTGTATCTGCTAAATTGAAGTGAGCTGCATGGCAGTGGGAACATCTTGTACAAAGCAAAGCAGCTCACATATGCTGTTGCCAGTAGGATTTCAATTACTTCAAGTGAAAGAGGGCTTGCAGTGCTTTGCGTTTGATTTACAGTGCACTTCGTTTGGATGAGTTCTTTAATTGCAATTAATGGGTTTTGGCCTTGGGTGCTTCTGTCAGGAAATTGATTATGTGGTTTCCACTTACATTTTTGTTTATGTTGGTTTTTTTTTTTAGTAGGATCTGTGTCTCGGAGCTTGAAAGAGGATTTTATTTAATATCTTACTGTGCCATCATCTAGCTTTGCTCTTCAGAATAGAGATATTTGCTTCAGAAATAAAACTTCTCATAATGTTGCGTAATTGATTATTTCAGAAGTAACATTCAAGGTTAAAACATTCATAACTTTGCCACATTATATCCTCACTTAAATTAATGGGGCAGGACTGGACCCTTTTTGATTGTTGTAAATCAAATTGCTTTGTGTTGCATTCACAAAGATGACTGGTTACTTCGTGCTGTGCTTAAGAAAGCTTGACTGACTGGGTGTATTGGGTGTGGGGGAGTTTGGTCTTGTGCTATTTTCCTTCTTCAGACTGTAGTATAGCTTGGATGTTGCCTGGATCACTGATGTCTTTGTGATAAGATTTCTGTGGATATTTAAAATAACATCTGAAGCAGTCAAATTCAGCTGAATGCAGATCAGTAACTTTAAACAATTAGATACTATGATGGTTTAAGGTTAATTTGTAGTCCATTAAAATCTGTGGGGATTTTTCCGCTGGTTTGATTGGCCTTTAAAACAAATTCCTAATCTTGTAAAGCGCTTTTACTTGGAATAGCTGAGGACAAAAGTTCCCTCATCTGATTATAGGAAAATATATGAGTAATATTCCTGTGGTTTGTATATAGTAAACATATGTAATGGAAAGCATGTTTGGAGATAGCCATCTTCCATTTGCCACTAGCTCACTAATAAAGGTGAATTCTAGACACAGAAAATATGAAGTAAATCCAAGCATATTAATCGGACATGGTGTCTTCAATGGCTGTCGTCTTAGGAGTGCAAACATTTGTGGTGGATTCAGTTTAAAATGTGTGTTCAGTACTGGTGATCTCTGCTGTTGTTTCTAATAAACAAATAACTTTTTGAAAATTGTTTTTTCTATATTTAACAATGGCAGTGGATTTTCAAAGAGAAAGTACATTTTGTTTTGTATCATGGCAAAGAAAAGTAAATACTAGGATGAGGAGAAGGGCACTGAGAGCTCTTGTGCTAACTGCTGTAAAAGATCTCATGATCTGATGCATGTAGTTACTAGGTCAAAATACAGTTAACTTTTGAATGCCAAAGTATTGTTCTGTCCCTCCTGTATGGAGTGTCCCTCTACAGCAAGGGGATGCCCGTGCCAGAACCCAGGGCTTTTCAGATTCTTTTGTGGTGCCCTGTGGTTCTTGCCCAGCAATATAGGGCTAGCACAGAAATACAGATATGTGTTCTCATTATTGTAATTATAGGTGGTGTTTTGGGGGTATTTATCTGCTGAAAATGAATTTTTTCAGAAGCAAATCAGCATTACTCTAGCTTTGATCCCAAGGGAGAAAGAAGAGGGGTATTTATTACAGCTTTTAACAGGAGAAAAGACAGGCCAATGTGGAGCACTTCAGATTTAAAAAAAATATTTGGTTGAAACTCCTTACTTGACAGAGTGACTGCATTTTGGTGAGTTATTGTAATGGATGAAACAAAGTTCATCTGCCTTGCCATTGCCTTTTAGCTTGATCTGACTTATTCTGAGCATAGTTTCTTCCAGTTCTGGACTTCTCCCGAGTCTGCTAGTTATGCCAAATCATGTATCGCCTTTGCGACATGAAGAACTCTCTACTGAGTTTGCAACATCAGCAAGATTTCAATTTGATGTAAAGAGGCAAAAAACTAGCAAAGGCACGCTTTGGCTAATAGATAAATTAAACAGTTTAAAGGATTCATGCTGAATGAGACTTCCAGATAAAAGATCAGAGACAATTAATGTATTTAGGCAAGACCTACACACACACGTATCAGCTCTTTCTTTTATAAACCCCTTGGCAGGACTTGCACATTGGCCTATTTTATAATAGACCATGTAAGTCTGAAGTTTGCCTCCTTAAAGTCATGACTGGTTGTTCAAAGAATAAGAAGTTTTCATAAAACCTTTTTCACCTTTTTAAAATTAGTTTCTGTGACTTAGTATAGCTTTTGGATAAAATTGATCTCTTCAGCATGTATACTTCATAAGAATTTTCAACTACTGAAAAAATCTAGTTCACATCACTGCTAAAAGCTACATTCATCTGACAGCATTCTGGTTTTAAAGGCAGATTGTCATTCCAGTACATGGAAACAAATGAATAATGTTGTGTCATTCCTTCACTTAGACTGTTTATTGGGAGGGAATCTTACATCCTCAGGGCTTTCACTGCAACAGACATCTCTTAGTGAACTTCCCACTGAAAGGATATTATTTCTGAAGTCGCTGCTATTCTTCCTTCCAGATAAATTCCATTATGTGTTGCCAATAACAATGCCTTGTCACTTTGTTGGAAGTGAAATTAAGTAGTGCGTGTTCAAGTTGCTGGAAGACAGATGATGCAGTAAAAGTATTTCAGCTAACCTTAAAAGAATACATTCACTTAATGGCTAAAAATAGGATGCTGCTTTTTTAATGCTTAGGTTTTTACAAATGAATGTTAGAATGCCAGTAGTTGCCCAGTGGATGAAGCCGTTTCTGTTGGGGGTACGTTTTTTTTCTTTAGAAATGCTGATGGTGCAGTGCAACTCTTGAAAGAAGCAATATGATTGCATTAATCCTTCTCTGCAGCTCACTGAGCTGAAAGTAGGGTGAGACATGTGGATCTTGGAATACCCGAACATACGTGTTTTCACCCCTCCATCACTTATTTTAATCCAAGCCAGTCTGTTGCAAATAAAACTAGTAGCTTTCCTGGATGTTCATACTGAAATTATATCTTTTGATACTACAAAATCAGTATGAGTGAGATAGTAATTCACTTAGCAACTTCATCAGAAACTGAGCAAGTGAACAAACTTGTTAATCCTAAAGACTATGTTACAGAGGGGCTGTCTAAAGTTCTTTCCACAGTGTAGTATTTAAATGCAAGGCTAATTGAAATATGTGCATAATAGTTAAGTCAAATCACAGTTAGTAAGTAGCCTAATTACTACGTACTGTATCCCTGCAATCTAATTAATTGCTTTTATTTCTTGTTTTTCAGATTGTTTGAAGGGCGGTCACCAAGGAAGCCTGAGAAACTTAAGACCCTTTTCTGCTATTTTAGGAGAGTCACAGAAAAAAGTATATCCTTTATTCTTTTTTTGAGCTACAAAGCAGATACATGAAAAATTAAATCCCATTACATTCAGAAATGGCTATGCAGCATTGGTGGAAGAGTATAACAAAAGCCAGCTTGCGAAGTACAATGATATTCATATTAATGTCACTTCTCATATAGAAGATGCACACAATTAAGTTTTTTGCACAGAGCTTGTTCTGTTTTCTTTTTTCTGAGATGTATATATGTGGAGGGATATGTAAAATACATAGACATATATTTTCACCCTCTATATATATAAAAAGTGTGTGTATGTAAATGTGTCTATATAAATATACGTCTGTATAATATTTGTAATATATGCAACTACTCGCTGCACTGCATCAGAGTGAGAACGTAGCAGGAACTTAGCGCCGTCTGTAGTCATTAAAATCACAGGCTTAAAGATTCTGAAGCAAGCTTCAGATTTCCTACAGTATGCACATTTAGTCCTTTGACTATAATGTTTGGAGTTCTGAGGGATTATTTCCCTACTTGTGTTGATATTTCAGGTTTTCCTCTTCTATTCTTCCAAAGCAAAGCTGTTGTTCAGTTTGCCCAGCTCAAATAAAACAAGTGACAGCAAGACATGATATCCCCAGCTCTTTCAGAAGTGTGATATTTTCCTTAGTGTGTGTAGTCAGAGCTTCTGTTGTTACCATGAATTTGAACATCTGCATAAGCTTTCAAAAATATATTTATTTTTGTGAGAAGTGTATCAAAGCTTATAAATTGTATTTTGGGGGAGAAGAGATTTTACTGCAGTACAATACATCATATCTGCAGCAGTATCCTTATTATAGTATTTTTTTAAAGAACTTTTTCTTCACGTGTCAGTATTTCACTATTAGCTTCGTATTCTCTCAGAAGGATTTGTTTTAAAAGACAGCCAGCTTTAAGCTATTGAATATAAAAATCCCTTTATTTGGTTCAGTCCATTTTCAGTTCATCATATTAATTCACCATGAATTAAATGCAGCTACAGCCTGTTACAGCTATCCAGCTTTGAGCAATGGCAACAGAACTAAATCTGAGGTAAAAAGTAAATTGTGATCTGTGTCTGGGACTGAGGAGAGCTGTAGTACACTAGGGTTTTTTTTTTATACGCGAGTAATAATGTTTTCATGCAAACCAAATCCTAAATTTATGCAGTTGTCCTGACCCCCTGTGCATATGAAATCTGTTGGGGCCATGCTTTATCAAACTACCGTATTAGATTTCTTAATGTTATAACTTTAGATAATACATAATGAGATTCTGGAGTGCTCTTTTCTTGAATTAAAAATTCCTATTGTACCTTTAAAAGACCCCATTTCTTGTTCTTTTTTGTCCAAAGAATTAGTAAGACTGTAGTTACTTAGCTCTATAAATTCCTATCGCAATTTTGCAACTCTTTTTATTGTAAATGGTAATTGAATTCCGTGTAAAATAACACAGTGGAGACTGTATCAGCTGAAGACTTTGTGCTCAAAAGGTGAATGCTTAATTTGTAAAATATCACTGCTGATACCAGAGTTCCCTTGTGGAAAATCACTTGATTACTGAAAGCTGTGCACTTTTTTTTAATATCAAGCAACCCTTTTTCCCTAAGCTCCTATAATTTTGCAGAAAAACAGGTTTATTTACGGCTTTTGGAAGGCCGTGTTTGTACTTTACATGTTGTTTTGAATGTTTTTCATAAGCCAGTGCAGTAGACTTACTGGGGCAAAGAAGTGAGTCTCAAATGAAGTTTTTATTAGGATGACATCACCTAATAAAAGGTTAATATTTTCTTTCTGTTGCAAAACTGAACTTTTTTGAGTAAAATAAGGAAAAAAGATGATAATGTATCCTTCCTGCAATGAGCAAGGGCTCCTCTTTTTCTCATGAGGGCAGGAGTCGTCTTCTCAGTTGAAATGCAGTGAATTTCACTGGCGCCCTGGCAGGGCTGAGGACGGCTTGGTTTGCAATCCACTCACACTGCATCTTTATTGACATAGTAGGACTTTCTTGGAAGCACGAGCTTCTGCTTCATCCATCCATAGGGTGATTACTCTGCGCATGGCCTGTTGACACTGAACAGCAGTCACCTCTAAGGGTTCACTATTTCTTTTCTTCTAAGTGGCAGCATGTTTAACTATTCAACTATTGAGTCTTTCTAGTAGTGTTTACAGTTTAAGTGAAAATCACTTAAGAGATCTGGAAAAAGAAAAATACTAAAACTCCAAAGGGAGAAAAGAAGTGAATATTTTGGTCTTCATGTTTACTTGCTTTCAATTTGAGCGTGGGCTGTCAGGGGAAGATTCAAAGCTGCTCTTGAGGAAAGTTAAGCTTTTGTGTTTCTACAAAGAATGATATTTGTTTGCAATTTTAAAAGCTTACCACTTAAAACAGTCCAAGGACTAAAGCTCCAGCAGTTAATACATTTTCCTCTGGGGTTGGTTTGCCTGTAGAACCTACGGGACTGGTGACGTTTACAAGGCAGTGTCTCCAGGAGTTTCCAGACTGGGAAAGGTAAGTCAGACATCCTGTTAAGAAATTTCTTCAATCGATAATAACCAGATCCCGTTCATATGGAATTGATTCAGGCCTGCAAGTACTACAGAAAGCAATGTTTGGTGTGGATTGTTGTGGAGAGAAGCACAGAGGGAAGTGGGTGAACTGCCATGAGTAGTTTGAGTGCCCTGAGTTTTCCAGTGTGTGTGTTTGCCTGTGAAGCCAACAAGTCTTAAGTGAGTTTTTAAACCATCTTTGGTGCTATTATTTGAGTGGTGAAAAGAGAGATGATTTGATTTCAGAAATGACAGGAAATATAATGAAGTATGGTTGATAACCAGCATGAAAATGCAAGTGTTGCAGCTTTTTTGCTGGTTAGCAAGTTAACGTAGGACAAACTTGTGTGAAAAATGCGGAACTTCAAATTTGGATCTTTGTGGTGAAAGTGGAGAAACCGGACAATTGACTATGTTAAACCTTTACCAATTATTTCTGAAAGGCACATGCATTTTCTTTAATCTATCAGGGTTTTTTTTTTTAAACCACCTTATGTTTAAGATGTGTAAGAAATTTGGGTTTGGATCGGTTTTCTTTTAGAATGGCTGTCTTTGTGTAGAGATTCTGTAATCATCCCTTCTGTACAATATGTTTCCTCAATGATAGATCTCAGAAAAAACTGTCTAGATTGCACGTCACCTATGAAGGCACCATTGAAAGCAATGGACAAGGTATGCTACAGGTAAGCACATAGAACAATAAATGTGGCTTTATGTCATGTTTTTGTCATACTTCTGTGGTCTGCCAGCTTAAGGAAGTTATTTGTTTATCCTCAGTTGACTTAAATGACAAGATGTTATGCACCACGAAAGAAACATCAAAATTAATTCCATGGGCAGTCTTCGTACTGTCAGCATTCCCCAGCTCATCTAGGTTTGCACACGTACCTGGTACAAAAAGAGCTGACAGAAAATCACAAGCCCTGGACAGCTTCAGGTCTTTTGGTTCAAACCAGGATCAAAGATTGACAAGACAAAAGTTTCAGGCTGTGATCTTGATGAGTTGTCAAGGGTTTCAGTTTATTTTTAAAAAAATTATTCTTGTGCCCCAGACAGCGACCAGGTCAGTGGTTCAGGAGACTTTCTTGCCGCTGCCAGCACCACTGTTTCGATCTGGGAGCCAGTCAGCAAAAGAAATTCATGAGGAGGATGTCCTGTCCATGTCTATATCAAGAGACACATTTGAGTTTTCAGAGTAGTTGTTTGGGTTTTGTTTTTCTTAAAATCTGCCTTCTAAAGTTCATTTACAAAAAAAAAAAAAAAAAAAAAAAAAAAATTACAACTTCTGTAGCCAGGCCCAAGTGCTGCAAAGGAAGAGGAGGAGGGAGACTAGGAGGATGTTTTTCTATGATGCTTTTTGCTCAAACTTTAAAATGTCTTATGACATGTACTGCTTCTGTTGCACTCTGTAGAAGTGAGTATTGCCTAGGATGTGGTATTTTTCCTCCTGGCTATTTCAAGTCTTAGCAAACAAAACATCTGTGCTGGGATGAAGAGCACTCACTTCAGGAGGGAGCAGGATGACCAAGGCAAGAGAACGCAGGAGTCTGCAGCGACCCCGGCCTCAGTGGGCAGGGTCGCTGGCTGGGACAAGCAGAGCGGGGTTGATGACAATAACAGTGTCTGCTGACAGGCTGGTGGCCAGCAGACAAAGGCAAGGTGATGAGTCAGGTCACCAAGGTCAATCCTAGAGGCCCGGTCAGCAAGTGAGCATCAGCAGAGGACAGGGCTGGACACGGGCCCACACATGATGTGTCTCAGGCGAGGTCCAGGATAAGGGACCAGGATAAGGGGTGGTGGTGGTGGTGGTGTTTGAACTTTTGGGTAGTTTGCATGTTACTTTTTTGTATAATAGTCAAGTTCAGCAAATCTTAAACTGAAGCGCATTGGTATTTCCAGGACAGACTTGAGGAACGCTTGCTGTTGTAGTGGCCAGCTCTTGGTGTGCTTTAGACCTGACTCTGACTCCTGAATCAGTTTGTGATGTGCATAGATGTTCATGTCATTCCAGCTGCTTTTGTTCCCCTCCTGTAAATGTCCTCTTATCAGCTATGTAAACAAGAATTAGTAAGAAGCTAATAGTATTTGAAAGGTGAAGTGACTTTTTAAAATTATAAATTTATATGAGCAGTTACTTTGCATAAATAGTAATCACTTTAATGAATAAACCAAATCCTTTAAAAACTGTTGTCTGGATAAAGATGTAATTTGCAAAGTATGTATTATTGCAGGAAAGAAGAGTCCAGAGCCTCTCTGTTTCAAGCAGTAACCTTAATGATCAAAATTATTTGCCTTGTCAAGTGCATTTCAAGGAGAATTCATAAGTGATTCTTTTAGGTGCAGAACAACTGGTACAGGGGCAGTGCTAATCTAAAAATGCTTCAGTGTGGACAGCTGGGGCCGAATACTTATTAAAGGACAACTTAATAATTCTTCAATGTCCATAAAATGCAGAAAGAATACTGTAACTTGCTGTTTTCATCTTTCACACTTCCTGAAATGTGTTTTATTCTTAGATATGTGCTCTTCAGAGAAAACCCACAAAACTTGGACTCGAAGCATTTGAGATGCAAAACTTTATTTTGCTGTGTAATATCTCACTTGTCTTGTTTGAAGTTGTCTGAGAAGTAGAAAGGAAGAAAAGAGAAATGCATGCTGTTAATCAGGCTCTGTCCTGCTGCTTGTATTTTCAAGTGATAGCAGCAGATTTCCACAGAATTACTGAAATTTGTGCAGGACTTTACCTCAGTAAATGAAAGGATTTTATGCTGTTTGCTTACCTCGTAATCCTCCTGAATATATTTTTGTTAGGTTGATTTTGCGAACCGTTTTGTTGGAGGTGGTGTGACCGGAGCAGGACTAGTACAGGAAGAAATTCGGTTTTTAATCAACCCAGAACTGATTGTGTCGAGGCTCATCACTGAAGTCTTGGATCACAATGAATGTCTTATCATCACAGGTTAGTCTTTGCAGAAGATGTTTCACATCTTATTCTGGTTTTATGTATAGAAAATATATTTCAAATTGGAGTTTAGAATGTTTTAATGCTCTAGGGATAAAAAAAAAGAAAAAAATGTCAATGTTCATTTGACGGAGAACTTTCTCCTTTACCCCACCTCTTAAGACTGATAGGGCTGCTGTTCCAATAGATGTTTTGTGAAGCAAACAAACAAAGAAAAGCAGACAGAACTCTCTTTATCCTATATAAATACGTTTGCAGACTCAGTGTATTTAGGCCTAGCTAGAGAATACTGTTGAACAATATAGATAAAAGCAGCTATTAGCAGGTAATACTTCTGTTATGTTAAAGCAGGGGGGAGTTATGTTCTTGTCTAGAATTTGTAACATTTGGTGTGATCAGTTGAATTGAAAACTCCTCAGAGAGGAACTGCCTTCTGGCTACCAAAAAGGGGAGAAAGTGCAAGAGGAGAAAACGAGCGTCCATTAAAAAGGGTCAGGAAATGTCTGTTTAGGATTTTGATTTTATAAGTTATGAACGTGTGTTTGTGTTACTTGTAAGTTAATTTATGGGTTCGTAATTACAACATCAAAGGCTAAATGCTTCCCCGGTCTGTTGCTGAGGGGCTGTGGATGGAGATGCATTGTCTGCCTAGTGCTTTGCTGAAAGTGGTTTTCCTTTTGTTTCCACCTCTGTCGTAGAACGGTCAGCATCAAAATGCTGACTGTCACTACAAAGAACTGGAGAGGCCCAGGCCATGCTGTCTGGTGTCTGTTCTGTACATGGGAACGCAGTGAGCATTTTTTGTGACTGAAAAAGAAGTTGATGCTATAATATTTTTTTACTTACTCTAAAGAACAACTATAAAAAACTAAATTTGATCGAAGAGATCATCTGGGCAAATATTATAATGGATTGTGTATATTTTAGATTTATTCATTCTGCTATAGTAAAAATATTGGATTTAGTTACCTGAGCTGCCTCAACAGTCAGGAATTTGTATGTGTATTGGAACACATTTCTCGGAAAAATCCTTCCAAAGCACTGCTTTCTCTCGCGTGCATCCATGGTAGAAACTTGAGCTTAGATCTTGGGAATCTTACTTGGTCCTGAGCTATTGATTGTACTGGCCAGAGCATCTTTTTTTTTTTTTTTTTTACAGTCTTGTACTTGGTAATAG
>Ga0181612_139840_pt1 | contig 15399 bp, 7 predicted proteins | sample HoacroProtozoa21_FD_119630 | JGI IMG/M metagenome (GOLD analysis project Ga0181612, IMG submission 119630) | Hoatzin crop microbial communities from Cojedes, Venezuel. Combined Assembly of Gp0051906, Gp0051904, Gp0051908 | reverse complement strand
GGCGTTGTGCTGCAAGGAGGGCATGGGGAGCATGTCGTGGGGGGCCTGTAGCGCCCGGGGCTTTTTTTTCCCCCCCCCTCACGGCGACGTCTTTTTGTTTGGGGGGGGGGGGGGGGCAGTGCCAGAATCATCAACTAGCAGAAAATAAGTGCTGTTGTTGGTTTTGGGGGGGGTTTGGTGTTGGTTTGGGGTTTTTTTCTTTCACTTTGTTGTTTTGGTTTGTTTTTTTTCTTTAAACTAAGAATATCTACTAAACAAACAAATAATAATCTTTTCCTTGAGCCTGGGAGTGCACTTCATTTTCCTTCTCAAACAGTGCTGGAGAGCTGTTTTCAGGAAAGTTAATTTACCTACAGAATGAGTTTCCAGAGAATATCCATTCCAAATGCAAACTGTCTTCAGAGTAGACTGACATTTCTCTCTCTCTGTCAAATACTTGTACTGGGCCCAAAATTTGTGCAAATAAAACCACATGTTTGTGCCCAGTACGCAACTTTGGTGAATCTTCTGAGGAATGAAGACAATGAGCATTGGACTAAATCCTAATTTACCCGCAAAGTGTGGCAATCCTCCATAATAGATGTTACCTGTCTGTATCAGAACTTTTTTGAAGTCACATACTGCAGCTAGAATCCACAGGCAGTAAGCGAGCAGTGAGGTCTTTGTTAACCAGACGGAACTGCGTTTCTTCGGTTTCATTTTCCATGCCTGCCTTTCATCTCCACCAAACTTTAAGCATGTTTTCAAATCCAACAGCCTTTAATAGGATTTAAACAAATGCTGTGCCCCACCGAGGAGGAAAGGGATTACTCACGTGCCTGCTCGCTTAAATTACGCATTTTGCTGGGTGGGAGACTATGTGCTACCATGCCAGCACTGAGAGAAGATGCAAAGGTAGATGCTTGAAGCCTGGTAACACTTTCTTGTCATGTCTCTGAGTCATGGCAAGGATGATGAGCGGGAAACACGTCTTCATCTTCCTCTCAATGGGTTGTTAGAGTAGGGGATATCCCGCGCAGAGCGGATGCATCCTGGCCAGGGAGGTACCCATCCACCCGGGCACTCGCAAACATGCTAAAGCCAAAAGAACCAGAGTAAAACTGTGCTGCCCAGAGCTACCTAGGAGAGAAACTGAACACTGCCAGCTGGTAACACACACATCTCAGAAGCTGCTGTAGTATTGATGTTACACCTCCATAATGATAGCAGAGAAGTCAAATTCCAGCTTCATGACTAGTTTTGTTAAATAAGATCATCTTTCCCATTTTAAAAAATGTCCTGAGCCATGGAAAAGAGCTTTGCCATGCCCAGTATGGTACTGGTTACAGTAGCAGAGGGGTTCTGGTGAGGATATGAACAGGACCCAGTTGTCTTGCTATGCAGAGAAGCACAACTCCTGAACTTGCTTCAGTTCATCCCAGAGGGCTGCTGTGGTGAACATCTATATCCTTGGCAACCCAGAGGCTCAGAAAAACCCATCATTAATCACCAAGCCCATTGGAGAGCAGCTAGAAGCACTTACTTCTCTGTACCTCGACCGTTTCAATCTTTTCCCACATGCCTCATTCTCTTTTTTTGCTCACTCACTGCAGCCGTACAAACGCCATAACATTTCAGAAAGATATTTACAATCTCAGGCATCCGAGTGACCAGCATTTCCCTGTGACCTTCTCACCCTATCAATTAGCTGTCGAGTTTTTTCTATGTTATGTCCTTACAGAAATTTTTCTTAGGCTGCTGTAGCTTAAACACGGCTGCTCCAGTGCTTACACTGGGAAAGTTTACATTTGGCTGGAGTGCGAGTGCACTGTGGGAGCAGTACACCAGCTACCTGGCACAAGTGCATAACCCTGTAAACCGCAGCTTAACCTGGCAGCACAGAGCACTCGGGAAACTTGACGCATTACTGAGCTGTACAGATGGCTTCAAATTCCTATTAACTCTCGTCTTTAACCAGGCAAATTATGCAGTAGGCGACTACCACTCCTAAAATGAAGGTATTTATACTTTTCATCATACTGAAACACAACAGATGAGTTTAAACATATAACCTGATTTTTTTCCTTGTGTTATTTGAGAAAAAAATCTTGCATTTGGAAGCTGTGTTTCCTCTTTAAAAGAAAAATCAGACACTCACCTCCTGGATTTAAAATTCACTCAGCAAAAAAAACCACAATATGCAATCTGGAATATGGTATAAATAAACCCCTTAAAGCGTGCTTCAAAGATGGTTGTTGCATTAGCATAAGCAGGGCATTCAGCTGAAAAATGCCTGTAGAGACAATCAAAGAAGTAAAAAAAATATCATTTTAGATATCTTTGCTTACTAATGTCTATAGGAATGAGGAACATTGAGAGACTTCAACAAATAATGCAAGAGGACACTGAAAATTTGCCCTGTGAGCCAGGAATTCAGACAACCATTTTCTCAAATGTTTATATAGGTATACATGTATGCAAGTACAGACACATATCTAAGTAGATAGATCAATTGCATTAAAGTAAGAAAACTGGAATTGCAAGCCACTGCTGGTTCTTACTGGCTCTGCTTTCCATCAGGAATCACTGGAGACACTGCTTTTCCCAGGGACACCAGCTTAGATCCTGTCCTGGAGCTGTCGAGCAAGCATGGCTGCAGGATTGGCAGATAGCCTTGATGCACTCGCTGTAGCGTCCTGTCCCTTCATCGGCTGTGTTTGTTTTTCAGGGTGCAATCATTGCAATGGCTTATTCTGCAGTTAGAAGTTTCGGTGTGAATAAGCCACCCTCAGATGGAAGAATGACCATTCACATTGGTTTCCTGTTTTATTTTACTGCTTGAAATGTGGCAGCGACTCAAAGTCTAAACTCAGTATGGGGCCTCCTCATCCTAACTGGGGGAGATCCTCGTGTGAACAGACAGACCAAACCTCCAAGAACTTGTAGTCTTATGGAGGGATTTGCAGAGACAAAAGCCAGGTAAGTACTTTTCTCTTCCTAAATATTCTCCATAAATAAGCACAAGACAGGGACGAGAAGTGCTACTGTGGAGCAGGTTATTTTATAGGTGGAAAACTGAGGCAGAAGAGTATTTGAAAAGTACCTCTTAAGGTATTTTAATGACTCTGAGAATCTGAGTCTAAGTGAACTGGCCAAGGTTACACAGGAAGGCTTTGACCAAATGGGAAAATTAATGCACATCTCTGAGTCCCACGTCAGGCTCTTTGGAGTCCTCCTTTTCCCAGCCAAATTCCGCATGAAAAATACTCAGAAAGGCCTCCAGTTGCAGGAAGTCTAAGTTTCAGATGGGCAGTTCCTGTGACTCGGAGAAGACACACCAAGTCTAGGGGAGTCCTTCACCAGGAAAGAGAGAGTTAACTCCATACACACATAGCAAAGATAGAACATATATCACAGCTTTCACACTTTTTTCCATTCTGTAGTTTGCTCCATACTTTAAAAATGTATTTAAACGGAGTGACCATGTATGCAAAGGAAAACTTTACAAGCAGATAAGTCTTCTAGAGCTGAATGTCTGCCAAGACAAAACTGTGTGGTTTATTTTAAAAGGAGGAGTGGTTATCACTCAGAACACACCATTTCTGTTTAAGCAGTGGAGGCAAAATTAGCACTTACAATTTTTACTTGCCATTAAAATAGAACTTTTGAGAAATAAAATCTCACTTTTTAGGCTATACTGAAACAAAAAGAATTGCCAGCAATTTATATGGAGGAAAGTTTTTAATTCAAAAGGAAGGATATTTGAAAAACAGTTTCATGGAGAAACAAAACTTTGATATAAGGAGCTCTTATATGCAGGTGTTATGTATTATAATCTATATTACAGTACTGTACTATCCACATGAGACTAGGTACAAAGAAAAATTTCTGGATTTTATTCAAGTTTGTGGGTTTGATCCTAATTTTATTTACAGTAAGTTTTAGCTCCACAGACATGAGTACCTCCATGGACTTCAGTGACTCAGACTTTGAACTGGCGTAAGTAAAAGGTATTTAGACTCTTACTCATCTCTATTTTAACTCTCCAGTGTGAGTGTGCAAGGGCAAAAAGTCAGAAAATTGTTTATATTTACCATTATCAAGCAAGAGTCACGAGAACCTAAGACCTCATATTTCTTTTGATTCATCACAATATATCTTGTTGAGACCAAGGTGAACGTCTCACTCTTTTTGTAAGAGGAGAAGCACGTTTTGCTCCAGAGTTAGAAACAGATCAATTCAAGAGAAATCAGAGAGAACTACAGAGGATTAAAACTCAGGCAAGACAGAATCATGTCTAACCCATATCATCTGCTTCAAACAACAACAACGAATATATCACAGTTGTATAACTTCTCCTTTTCTAAGCAGTGTTCATTACTAAGTTGTTGTATGGGTCTTAATTTACGTCGTCTGGGGGAGATCTTAGTTTCTCAGAGAACTTGTTTTAGTCCATATAAATGAGGAAACTTAACTTCGTGTCTTTCTGCTTTATATGTCTAAAAATTTAAATCCTTTGCATCACTCCCTTTTGCCAGCAAACAAACTCATTTGCTCCAGACCACCCCAAACCTTTGGAGAACCGGAGCCAGTGGCCGGGAAGGGGCGGAGGGGGTAGCCACTAGGTGGCAATAGAAACCCCTCAAATAATAAACGGCTGTTGCTCACACTGTTTGTGCTGGTCAATAGCTATCCATTTCTACCAAGAAAGTGTTGAATCGAAAGGAAGCAAGCAAAATATCTCATTGGTCATTTAACTCCCTGAATTTTCACTACAATTTCCCGTAAGGTTAATAGGAAACAACCGATTTAGCATTGTATTAAGATAATTTCTCTTACTTATCTCCATATTTTCTCCGAAGATCATTATTTAACATGCCGTGCAGTAGACAAATTATCTTCAATTATTATTTCAGCATGATTGGAAAGTATTGTGATAATTTCTGTTGTGCTTCATAAATTTAGCACTCTGCCATCACTACAGAAGTCAAATGGTTGAAATTATTAGTTTTCTGAGTTTGGAAAGCATTAACAGATTTAAAACAAACTACTACTGACTTAGCCTCTGATTGCATTAAGTATTTCACTCTCAATCTGACTCTTAAAGGGGATTTAAAAAGAAAGTTAGTCTTCAAATCAGATCTTAAGTTACATATCCAAAACACATCTTAATTTAAGAGACCATTATCTCAAATTTAGCACAAGTGTTTCTATGCTGGAAAGTTCGTTGTCTGTATATGTGCAACTTGCCACTGTGCCATGAATTTCACACTGCTCATTTTCACATCTTGTGAGTTAGCAAAAGCAAAATCACAACCTAACTCACAAACACATTATAACAGAGTTCAGATTGCGGGTTCAGACTGCACAAACAAATGAGCGTATAAATCTGCTGCTTCCATTATCAAACCCTAGGTTTTTCAACTTCAACACCTCTTTAATGTTGATGTTGTATATCATTTCCAAGGTCTGTTTTTGTATCGGCAGCAAAACCTGCTGCAGTGAACTCCTCCTTGCTGTTATCATCACAGTTCAACTATTGAAAACTGAGACTTTTACCCCAAAGTGCCAGGACAGCACATGCAGGACCAAGCGCAGCTTTCAGTTTGGTAGTGGCAACCAGCGTGCCTGATTCAGCCTACTTTTTTCCCCTCCCTGTTTCAAGAGGTGTGGGGGGGGTGGAGGGTTTCTGCGTATGTAGTGCCCCAAGACAGTTCAGGAGGAAAAGCAATTCAGAGGAGGCTGGTCTGACTTCTGCCCCTCCACAAGACCCTCTTCCCCAGCTCTCACTCATTCCCTCTGCTCTGTCTCCCCCTGCGTCGCAGCAATGCGATCTCGAAGTTACCTTACCGTGTTCACATCACCACATACCAGCTTTTCATCAGGCGACTGCCAGCCAGGGAAATGAAATAGTAATAAACTAAAAAGGAACTTGAATTAAATTCTAAAGGAAAAAAGCAGAGAAGTACCTGTTCTTTAGGTACTCCACTGCTGTGGGGTTTTCTTAAATAACTCTTAATAGAGACAGCAAATTATCACCAAAAATATAAATGTGGAAAAAGTCAGATAGCCTGCCAGAAGATGTTCCCATAATTTGTTAGAGAACAAGACTGTTAGAATAAATCCAAACACCCCCAGTTTGGGAAAAAGGTATGACAAATTCAGACACCAATTTTGCTAAAATTTCACACATTAATTTAATCTTTAAAAGGAGGCAAAGGACAATAAACTATCAACTTTTGAAAAAATTGAGTCAAAATCTAGATTTTGAAAGCTCAGCCTGTTTTCTTTTTACAATGTCATGTACTGACCATAGAAATAGATCTTTTTCATTAACATTTTTGCCCACTGCTTTGAAATACTGCGGAACAATATTAAACTCTTAATAAAATAGAAATATAGTCACAGGCATGCACATGAACACTGACTGACGTCTGTAGACTTTCCCTCAAAAATGTGACTAAAAATACATTTGGAGAAAATCTGGTTTAAAATTTGAATCCATAATTTTCCTGCCTGCAAGCAGTACAGACTCACACTTTTCATTCTTTACCACATCAATTAATTCTAGTGAGGATCTGAAGTTGACATAATTGCACAAGTCATAAATCTACTTTACTTACATAACAAAAAAATGTAAAAGGATACAGTAAACCCAGGTATAGCATTTTAATCCCAGGTATTTAAATAAAATCTGATATGTTCAGGGTGTAACTTATTTTTCTTGTGTTTCTCTACAGGCAACATTAATAAACATACAGCAAGAAGATATTTAAGGTGTTCTTCCTGCCATTGCTCCTTTGTTTAGCCCCCCGGTCGCTCAGACCTTGTGGCTATGGAAATATACAGCTTATATAGATGACGATATTAACCAAGGCAAAAAATAATTCAGCAAGGTTACGATACAAGTGATGAATATAATAAGAAATAAATCAAATTTAAGAGATGTTGCTTTACTGCTAGGTTATCGGGAGGAATAGCAGCATAAACCCACCCACAAGACACAAAGATGCAGATGAAACCAATATTTTCTCAGATTTGCATCAAGCAGTTTAAAAATACATATATCTGACAAATAGACGACGAGCCACATGGGGAACTCTTATAGACAAGAGCTCATTTACGTCTTCAAGCAGGCTTGTAAATTCACTTAAAGTGACACATATAAACAAGCTTTGTTTAGCCCACGCACCTCTCCTCTGTCCGGGAGCACAAGGTAACAGGCCCTAAGGAAGGGAAGGTTTTTGTTGTTAAACTGAGGGAAGATAACATATTCTTAAAAATCTGTTACAATTAAGCCATATTCACACAACTCAGAGAGAAAGAAGAGGAGCAAGACAATGCTGACCTTCCATACTGTCACCTCTTTTCAAAATGTTTCTTACTAGAGCTTATTGTCCCATTTGCTTCATTCACTTTTTTCTCTACCAGAGCTCTTGGAGAAATAGGAGTCAAGAGAAATGAATGCAAATAGTTCTTCGTGTCTTCTATTTAACCACTACTCCAGAAGGATCTCATTCTTCCTCAGGTCTGGCAGCAAAAGGCAGTGGCAGGAAACAGCAAGAAATAGAGAAGCAGAAGGAACAGCTGTTCTCCACCTACCAGGCAAAGATGCTCCACCTGTGTAGCAATTGGAGTGACCTAAAGCAGGGAACCACCTTCCTTCTGCACATAGGGATGGTGACCAAGTACGTGGAGAGTCCCTGATAAATGAGGAGTTTCTGTCACAGGAAAAGTCTGAAGTGTTTGCAGACCCGGCACATCTTCAGCATCTGATGTGTTCAGTTTTTAGCCAGGTTATGGCATCTGCTGCTAGCCCAAAGCATGAGGAGCTTAGTAATTTGTGGGAGATTTCTGTGCATGTCTCCTTTCTGAAGCAGAAAAGATAACCAAACATGTTGCTAAAGGAAAATAGTCCACAGTAGGTAGGGTAAAGAGGGATACTGAAATCTGAGCTCTGACCAGCTCAACAGAGAATGAAGTGCTCTGCTTTTTCAACAGAAGAGCAGGGCACCAGTCTCTAGGTTTTGACTCCTCAAGCAGAGGCAGCTTCAGAGGTGACCACCTCATCCACCCACCAACTTCTCTGCTCGGAAGAAAACCTTTCTCAGAGCAGAGTCCACCTCCTCAACTGCTGCAACTCACAGGCCACTGTGTTAGTTAAAACTAGAATCAAGCTGATAACCACACCTCCGGAGCTTGGCTGGCACCACTCTGGATTTCACATGACCCCCTAATGTGCACTTCTGTTCCTGACCGAAAAACTCAAATTCGGAGACCTCTCTGGTGTTAAGAGAGTTTTAAAGGTTTTGATTTCTTTCCATCAGAGTCTGATAGCTGTCACAAAGTGGAATTGTATTGTGGAAGGAAGGAGGTACAGGTGGTTTGCACCTAAATTCCACAGAGCGTTTTTCCTACACCAAAGGACATCTAGCTGTGGCCCTCTAAGCATGCAGGCTTTTGCGTCTCTGGAAGTTATTTTGGGAAGAATATTCTGGCTGCTGTTAAAAGGGTTTGTTATTTTCCTCTTTATGCTTGGTATAAAACAAAATGCATGTAACATTTTATTCTGTTTATTTGACAGTTTATTAATTTATTAAATTAAAAGTGTTTTTTCACCCAGAAAACATTTGGAGCTTTTCTCCAGCTATCTGTCCAATCTTTTATTCTGTTCTTCAGGGCTGGCCCAAATAAAGCGTGTGCTTTTTCTTGAATGAAATGACCTTTAGTTCCCGCTCTTCTACTCAAATACATTTCTTTTCTGCTTTGACGTATGTGAAAAGTAATGGAACAACAGCTTCCAAAAAATCATACAACACTGGTTGTAAATAAAGACTATTTCAGGCTAAAGAGCTGGACAGCATTCCTTACATTAAGTCATTCCTAACTAATACAGTTCTTTAAACAGATTAAATTAAAGGGCTCAGTTGCAAGAGAGGAATAAGTGAAATGTGTTGGTAGTTTTCCTTTTATGTTGGAGTGAGCAGGACTTGGGAATTTATGAAAGCTCAGGTATGACAAAAAGATTGTTTACATGTGGAGGAAAAGAAACATGTAGAAATGGCTGATGATCAGTTTTAGGTAACTTCTTTAGCCATTCATTGTGGGAGAGAAACCCCCCCCCCATATGCAGCATTCTGATAATTTACTTTCTGCAACACATCCAGTAGGAACGGTTCCACGTGACGGGAGGCTGTCTTTCCTGAAACGCATGTTTAGAGAAAATTTTGCAGGGGAGAAAGCGTTAAAATACACTCTCTTCTGATACAGATACTTTCCTTTGACCAGCTTGTCACAGTTCTTCTGACTGTTTTTGGTCTGGTTTCCCTTCACATACCAATTTCGCGTTGTGCACCCTCGCAGCCTTTGGTGCAGTCACGCTTGATTTACACCGCGCAAGATCAAAGGTGGCTCCCTGGGTAAAATCCAGGCCACGTGGAAGCTGGTGGCAAAGCACCCGTTGACTCTGACGGTGCTAAGATTTCATTCTTTCCAGTTTAAACCAAGGCTGTCCCCCGCACCAGCTACCACTCATACCTGGGAGAAGCTCTAGCGCCGAATCAGTGATTTCACAACTGTTTCCAAACCTAAAATAGGCTGAAATATTTAAAAAGCGTAGGGAAGGAAGATAAATTATTTAAAGATATGCCAAATAAGTAGGGCTGAACTTTAGAGAGGTAACATTTATAGGCTGGCTGTATGGAAAAACATCCTGACTGTACATTAATCAATCCTGAATAGGGATATTAAATAAGGCCAACATTTTCAGACTCAGATGCCTAAAGTCTAGATGTAAATCCACAGTTAGGAATTCAGTTTTAAGGCTACCTGGCTTGAAGAATGTGGTTCTAATCTGAATTTATCTGTTCATGTTTTCTTGTGGACTTCATGAACTAAGGAAAATGAGTGATCTGACTGAACACCTTGTCTGGTTTCAAAATTAATGTTGCAGGAGAAGTCCTGTCATTTAACAACAGAAATTTCTCAGACAATTGAACTACCACAGCCAATTCTCTGAATAGCAACACATATGCACCAGAGCTCAGGAATGTAGAAGACTGGTGGGAAAATACTGCAGGGAAGATGGAATAAAGGAGAACTATATCCTCCTTAAAATTTTACTTTTAATCTTTGCTATATAAAGAAACATAGAACTTGAAAGCATTGTGGGGCTTCTCTGGAATTACGTGTCCTCATTCTTGAGAATAAATACTATTTTAGATTTCCTTTTTAAAACATATATTAAACATATTGCTATACTACAATATATTAAAGAGATTTCCCATTTTAATAATAAAAATAACTCATATTAGTTTTAAAGTTGCAAGATGTTAACATCAGATGGGAAACAGTTTAAAAGACAAGTGCTAAAAATAACTTTTAAAATATAGTGTACATTGATGTTTCAAAGATGAGTGAAAGTTACACTTGGCAAGGGTGTTGGATCCTTTCATACACTGGATATGTTTAGCTTTGGTATTTTCTTAACAAATGGTTAGTATTGGGCCCTATGTCCCTGGAGGAAAGACATCATCCTGCAGTGACATGTTTCTATACAAACATACTCAAACCAAGGTCATCACTCACCTTCCTAAACCCTCGGCAACGCAGGCCAACAACTTAATTTACAGAGAGAAGTTGTATGAAGTGTGGGACTAGCAGATCCCAGGGTCCAGTCAAGGTCTGCCACTGAATTAAGGGAACAGATGGAGTGGCTCAAGCTAGAGGAGAATTTTTTTTCCTACTTCACCCTTATATTTTCACATGCATCCCTAACTCATGTTTAACCCTTTCTCATCTGGGGAGGCATGTGAACTGAAAAACATGAACACCGACTCGCTTTGCCGCACTGCTCCTGCACAAGAACTGATATTCCCTCTAAGCTAATGCCCAGATACACCGAGGAATTCAAACAACTCCGCTGTGGTTCGGGGCTCTGAGCTTCCCATTTTAATTTTCAGAATAGCTTCCTATGAACAAACCTGCGGGCTCAGATTCTCTTCATTTTGTTCGTAAGTGAGCAACAAGATCCTAACTAGATACAGTTTAGGCATGATTTCACTTCCTCTCTTTTTCTTCTTTGTATCTGACAGGTACATATTTCTGTTCCCAAGCTTTGTGATACTGCACGTTGGCAGCCATTGGCCACTACCGGGAAGTGGAACTGCCAATCTGAATTCTTTTAAGTTTGCCAGTTTTTGAAAATTGTAGGCACTGATGAAGCAGGCTCTGAAATATATAAACCACTAAAAATATATTTCTTATGTCCCAATATAACTATCACAAATGTCTCTTCCCACGAGAAAGAAATGGCATCACTCAGTGATTAAAAATGAACACATTTTAAGTGTTTTATTCTTCTTAAATTGAGTTTTACTTTTCCCTTTAATACCAGATAAAACTAAAAATCAAAGTTACAATTTGTCAGTTCAGTAAAGGTCGGTTATCTGGCTGGGTCTCAGAGTTTTATATACTGACACTGAAAGATGGCAGACACCCAATGATCTCAGCAGTTTTGTCAGATATAATAGGAATGAACTCAGATTTACACTTTGGGTTTTCTGCTTGATCTTGGCATCCAGCATGTCATAGCTCCTCTGAAGAGGAGGATATTCTTCACTCAGTGAATATCAGCGATACATAAAACCTCTTTTCGTCTTCTGTCAAGAGAATGCAATCTTTCACAGCATGAAACGGTATTCCCCAAAACAGAGATTTCTGTGAATAAATAGGTAAAGATATCATCCAGTTGCTACCTCACTGCATATCTGCCCCTCCACAGGGAAGTCTGGTGGTATAAACTTACAGCGTCTGATCGCACAGAAAAGGAGGGGTTACCATCTCTTTCTTATATTCCAGTAACATCTGCTACCGGTCACCCTTATAGACTGGGGCTTTGATCTAATCCAGTACGGCTGTTCCTGTGTCCTATAACTGCTTTCATAAATTAAAGCCATAGCCTTTACCCTTGCCGTTACTGTCAGTCACGCTGTTTAGCATTTTTATATAACATAGGATATAGTTATCTTAGAAACACGCTGATGTACGTTATTGGAAATTAATTTTTGAATCTTTAGTCAGCCTGATGTACTTTAAGAAAGGACGCAGTTCTTCAGTCATATCAAATTATTAATTGTCTCAAATTACTTTGTAGAATTACTTTGTAGTGAAAATTTGTTGAGAAATCAGAACCAGGTCTGTCTGCTGCACGTTATGGAAGATCAGTAATTTGCATTGGCAATGGTCAGAGAGCTCCATCTTAATTTTCTCAATATTGCGCATTAGTAAGGAGTCATTTACCTCTCAGGATCTCTACTTCTTTGAAATGTGTTATCCACATGCAGTCCTTTCTTGGACTGTTCATGCTCCCTGTGCCTGAAGCTAGCCATGAGCACGTGCACAATAAAAATGGACTCCATGTGGACAGTTACTCAATGAAGAGAAGAAAGTTATTCAGGTCAGAAAGCCAAGGAGCGAAAAATTAGGAAATGCCAAATTTACTGTGGTCTGTGCAATGGTGACCTCAGTGGAGAAATGCATTATTTACTGTCACTGTGCAAGAAGTCTAATTCCTTTTCCCAGGTAAAAGAACAACCTCTATCTTTGAAATGTCTTCTTGCCAAGTGCTGAAAATACATGCAGTCTAGACAGTGCCAGAAGTAGCATTCTGAAACTTCTATTGCAAAGTCAAAGGAAGTAGCTTATATCCTGCGGGGGGAGGGGGATAAAACCCCTGGAATAACTTTCTCTCTCTCTCGCTTTAACTTATATTGCCTTGATTTGCATTCTGTTGTTTTTCAGATGCATATGATTCATTTTATATGCTTTTTCCTTCTTTACGTCTTGCTTCCGAGCTAGATCATCTGGTGCATACTCATCCACTGAGAAACTGGTTCTCTGGGAAGACAAGAAATGGGCTTCCCTTTACTCAAAATCGTACTTGGGCACTGCTCTAGGGAGTGAAGCCTTTTTCTCACTAGGGTATTGGTTTTCCACATGTGGTGTAGTTTCTTCTGCTCGGTAGCACCAGGATTTTCTCCTCTCAATCTTCAATCGTTTTTTTGTCAAAAATCTACCCGGTTTTCACTCCATTTATATCCTGATCTTCTTTTGCTTAGCTCTTCCCCTGTGCTGTTTACTAGCGAAAATCTATTATTTTAATCATCTTTTCTTCTCTCTTTATTCCCATGCCTTGCAGTAGCCTCTTGGAAGTCTAATGTTCTTTATGACAGTCCTACATAAAGAAGTTAAGCTGTGTTTCTCACTTGTTCTCTATCCACCATGTGATAAACACTGTGTGAAAACTGATGTCAGTGGTAGTATTTGCCTTGCTGCACAGGGTTCCAATTGTCTGGCAAGCTGGCTCATCTTGTACTATCTTTATCACAAAATAACACAGTCAGATATACATATAATAGAGAGAAATATTAATCAGTTAGACTGCTTTCAGAGTTGAATAGTCTCAATTTTGTTGTGAGGGCATTAAGAACAGACATTCTTCATTTTGTAATGAATATTTAAAGAGACATTAGGTGGTTAAGGCAAAACTGTGATTTATCATAAAAGCACAAAAAGTCTGATTTTTTTTTTAGTAATTTCTTTTCTTGGATTTAGAAAAGGGTCCTGACAATAGTGGGTAAATAAACAATACCCTCTTAACAGGTGAGCAGGATAGTCATTCTGTGTAGACATCACAGTCCTAATCTCTTGTATGTATACTGTTTGTGTGACTGATGGCACCCATAGGCATGTCAATTCACATGCACAGGTCTCTAGTTTGTGCTCACAGTTAAAGTAGGTGCATGAAAACACTAAGCATGCAGTGGCACCTGGACTTGAATCACAGACATGCAAAGAAATCTGTTAGAAACTGTCAGATCACTCTGTCTAGTTACATCACTCTTATTTCGGAAGGCGCCACATTTCAGTCAGCTCCTTCTGAATGGAGTACAATTCAAATTAAAGCAGCTAGTGCTTGGTTAAGATGCATCCCTCAAAATGCTGGCTGGTTTTGGCTTAAAGGCAGCAAGAGAGGGAACAAGTGCAGAAGGGGCCAGTTCATTTGATAGATTTTTGTACTGGTCCCTCTTAGAAGCTGGACATCATTTGTTATTTTAATCTGTCTCACTTTGGCTTCCACTTTCTTAAACTCATTTTGTGTTCCTCCAAGAGGTAAAGGATTACAAATGCTGTTTTCTCTCCGTGAAGGAACCGGTGTCATAGACTCAAGTTGCTGGTCAGTCTTCTTGTTTTCTTTGAAAAGCAATACAGGCTGAACATTCTAAGTTTCTCATTGTGAGACATATTCTTTGTAATATTTTTATATGTCCATTTTAATTTTTTGATAACTTTTTAAAAAGTGGGTGGTAGGACTCATTGCAGTCTTCCATTATCAATATTCTCTCTACACAGGCAAAAACTGACTAGCTTATTTCACCACAAAGTTGTACTGGGAATGATGTTCATTTTGGTACTCACTTTGACTCCCAAAAGTTTTTCTGGAACCACTGCTTTCCAGTACATACTGTCGTAGTCTGGAAATATGCCTTATTTCTAGACTTTTCTTTTAAATTGTGCACGTCAGTGCATTTGTATCATGTAAGAAAACCAGCTTGTAGAGAAATGCTTAGCAACTATGTAAAAACGTCTCCAGTGTGGATTTAGAGAAGGGATTTTTCCCCCTGTAATTTAGGGCCTTTACTTAATTATTTAACAACTATCTGACTGTCAGCTTTTAATTGGGTGGTAAAAGGCCTTTGTTGTCACCTTCTGAGGCTGTCAGTGGATGAAATAGGGCAACTCTAAGGTTAAAAAAAAGGAAGAAGAAAGCAGAAGATCTGATGCTACTTACTATGACTCTTGCTGTTCACAGACAACTCACCAGAATGCACAACTAAGATCAGTAGACACTTGGTTTTTTAATCTTGTCATATTTCCTGCATGTTCTCGGGGATTGCCAAAGAACTGAAGAAGGATCTAGTCTTGGGACAATGTTGTGTGTTCTCAGCTAGTACAGGATCCAACTAACAAAGGCAGCGATGTTTTTCCTAGTTCTGTCTTTAAAGCACATTTATCGTGCAGCTTATACGCTGGCAGAAAAACCATTCCTAATCTGTTTTAAAACAAATAGATTGTGTACAGCTGTCCCTATATCCAAAGCAAAATGATGATTTAATGTTGATTAAGACAGAAGGCCTTTGAAGTGAGCGAGGCAGGAGCCCGTAGTATGTCTTTAGTGATCATTATCAGTCTTTCCCTGAAGGGTGACTTGGTGCCAAAAGCGCTTTCTCCAAACTGGCTGAGGTGGATTCAGGAGCAAATGCTTTGTAAATTTAAAAAGACCTTCTCATTCGCAGGCCTCTGATGTCTTATTCCTTTAGCTGTATTAACGTCTGAGAATAAGCAGATGCAGCCTTTTTC
>Ga0181612_127204_pt1 | contig 15399 bp, 11 predicted proteins | sample HoacroProtozoa21_FD_119630 | JGI IMG/M metagenome (GOLD analysis project Ga0181612, IMG submission 119630) | Hoatzin crop microbial communities from Cojedes, Venezuel. Combined Assembly of Gp0051906, Gp0051904, Gp0051908 | reverse complement strand
TTTTTAAAAAATTTTTTTTTTTTTTTTTAAAAAAAAATTAAAAAAAAAAATCCCCCCCAAAATATAAGATTTCCCCCCTAAAAAAAAAATAATAAATTCCCCAAAAAAAAAACAAAAACACAAACCAATCCCACCCATCCTCTTCCCCCAATCATACTAACATAACAATGTAAAAAACATTATCAAACAGAATGACCTCCTAAAATCTAAGGATTCCCACTCTAAAAAATCCTAATACTATCCCAAAAAATGAATATCTATCAGACTAGCACACTTACTGCACTAGTTGCTTTTATCAAATCCGTGCCTGAGGCATAAGGGTAGCTGTCATCCTCAAGCAAACATTTCACTGCATATAGGCTCCAAGTAGAATAATACTAACTTCACAGTAATAGCCAAAAAGTCAACCTGCCTGAAGACTTACCCACGCCAGAATCACTGACATGAAAGGGAAAGCACGCACCAGTATTTCCATCTGCCGTTTCAGTGCTTCCAATAGCTATGTGCAAACTCACTTGCATCCACACTGTTCCTAGATCATTCATCTTTGGTCTCTCCTCTAGGGTTTAATCCCATCTGCTGCAGCCTGCCTTATACACAAAATGCTTGGACTAGAACAGATGTGAATGCGAGTCCTTCAAGGTGCCACTGGAATTTGGGTCTGCAGAGTTGATGAGTCTTCAGGGCCCCCCAGTAATCCTCCAGGACGTGTTCCTGTAGCACACAGACCACCCCAGTCCATGCATACCTGCACCCAGAGTCGAGCTGGGTCACACTTGTCACAGCCTGACCTTGACAAACACTTTCTAGGTGCACAGACCTAGTCCCAAATCCATAAACTTCTCCCTTCTGCAACCTGAAACAGAAACTGGTTTTCAGAAGGTTGACTCAGATCAAATCAAACTCATTTTCAAGACAGTTTGTGGCAGAGGGAGGCAAGCAGCTTGTGATTTCCAGCAGGGAGAAAAGCGCATTCCCCAGCCCATGCCATTAGCTATTACTTGGGGTTGCTCTGCCTAACACAGACTGGGAGCAGCTGCTCATTCAGATACACTGGGTGCTCTTCCTGCTTCTTGCTTTGTTTTCTCCTAGTGTTCCTAGGAGATTTCTCAAAAGCAGCCAACAAGTCAAGGAATACAGAGGGCACAAAGAGCCAAGGGGACTTGTTGCCTAACCCACCTCAGTATTTTTAAAACATCATCCAAAGTGTGTAACATATTAGATCTGAACAGGCAATTAATGCGATGTCCTGTAATAATAGCCTGCATGACAAAGTAAGACATAGACCAAGGCTGGGTTTAGGAGTACAAAAACACAGCACTTAGCTGCTCAAGTATCCCAGCACAGGATCTACACTAAAATGTGGGTACAGCCTTTCAAAGCAACCCCATCATCTTAGAGTGCAAGTCAGATGGGGCACTCTTTGGAATGTGTTCTCTCACATCACTATCAAAACCAAGAAACTGAGGCAGGGAGAAATTAGATATTTGTTCAACATGGTATAAAATGAATAGCACAAATGCCCCCTTAGACGCATCTCATCTACTTTTCTGTGGTTGCTACTGAAAGACAGCAGTCACACCAGCCACCTCAGTGTGTGCAAAGGGGTTTTTTCCCCCCACTGGCTTTTTTTTTTTTAACTGCATACATTTCTGCATACCCTGATACCTGCCACTGCATCAGGCAGTGCTTTAAGATTTGAGGTCTTGACAAGAGATCCAGAAAATGAGTAGACCCTAATGAATTATTAGCCTCTCTTGTCCACCAGCCAGTTCTCCCCCAGCCCTTTTCATCACACCCCAGCCTGGCTTGCACCAGAGAGCAGGAAGGACCCTTGTACACCCAGAGGGGCTATGTTGCTCCACCTGTTGCCAGATTACCTGGGGCATGAAAGCAGACATCAACCAAGACCAAAATCTCCTTTAACACCAGCTCCTAACATGAATTGCATGGAAATAAAGAGACATCTCTGTGCTACTTTTCTAGTTTCCATCAGACATCGGCACAGACCATCTACAGGTGCCTCTGGTTGCTGTTGCTTTCCAAGCACTAAGAAACTGGCAATCCCAGAGCAAAGTTTACACTAATTCAGTAAAAAGCCTTCCAATAAATAGTGTGATAATCCCATGAGGGAAGACGTCCAAGAGGCTTAAGGAAGGGAAAAGCTGCTGACAGGAGGGCATGCAAAGAGTCACTCATAATGGCATCTTAAGAGGGTCTGTAATCAACAAGATACACATTGCACAGGGAGTCAGATTAAGCACGGTCGTCTTGCTAAAATGATTTGAATTGTGATGTGGGCATGAAAATGCGGCAGGCAAAGAAAAGCCTATAAAAGAGGGATAAAAGGGAGACAGGTCTGCATTATGCTTTTATTGAGGTCACCAATGAACATTTCAAGGCTGAGAGTCAAGCTGCCAGTTTCCCAGAGGTTCCTCAGAAGTTTAAACTAAATGGGAATTTTCTTGTAGTCTGTCAACATTTGGGTCTGACTCACTTATCTTTCTCTTCTTCCCAGATGCGCTATGTACACTTTCATGAGTAAATGCACGTGCACGAGTGTGTGAGCCCAAGCACATGTTTACACAAGTGTATCTGTATGTTCTTGGCATAACCCACACTTATTCCAAGTCAAAAAAGAGCATTTTGGCCACAAAGTAGCTGCAGACTGTGCCCTGGCAAGGCAATCTTTTCCCTCTCCGTCCTATCAAGGTGCCTTACATTTGATATCATGAAATCACAAGACATCATCGCCTCTACAGCTGACAAGAGAGCCGTCTTCACAGTCCATTTAACCTCTCTATTCAAATGGCAAATCGATTTTTTTGTGATGCAGACATCTGTCCCAGTAGGGACTAAACCAACACTCACCAAATTATTCTTCACAGATTACAGAGGAGCTATCAGATGGTAAAGACTTCTCTCCCTGTGACTCAAGCTTTGAGTCACTGATGGAAAGATAAAAGCCCTCCCACTTTGAGGCAAAAAGTGAGAAAAGATCATCCTCCCGTGAAGAGCAGAGCACACAAAATGTCTCTGCTGGTTCCCGTGGCCCAGGCAACATCTGCAAACCAGGTGGGAGCTGAGCACACTTTCATCCCTCCTTAGGTTACTCCCAGCACCCCAAAGATCTGGGACCATTATGGTGTTAAAGTCACATAGGAGGTTCGCTCAAGCTTGCAGAGCTCAGCATAGAGCAGAATTTTATACTTGCTGCACCTGGAGGGTGAAAGCCAAAGCAAGATTTTTCTCCTGGGCATGGTTTTGGGTTTTTCTGTGAGGTTTTTTTGGTGGTTTTTTTTGTTTTGATTTGGTTTTGGATCAGCTCTACTTTGAAAACTTCAGAGAAAAAAGGCCACATAGCTCTCATCCACTGACTGAACATTTCCTACATGGTAATACTGTGGTAGCCAACATAAAGGCAATCAGGTTTCCCTTTAAGAAGCTTTCCGAAGGCTTTTCTCTACTCAAAGCTCCCTAGTTATCAGATGCCAGACCTCAGAATAACCCACACCAAGCAATAGTGGCACCAACAGCAAGGCACACACGTGGGCATCAACCACATGTTAAATGCATGGAACAATTTCAGGACACTCTACCCCATATTGCATACAGCCAGAATGGCCAGAAAGAGTCAGCCAAAGCTGCAACCTCTTCTTTAAACCACTTCAAAAAGTTCACCAAAGCCCAGGGCAGCACAGTGCCTTGCAGCCAAACACAGACTGGCTGCAGGAGAAGCCTCCTACAGTAACAAGCACAATCTCAGCCATGTTTTTATACTATTTGCCCTCTACAAAGAGTCCAGATTTATCTAAACTATTGCTCTTTCTTAGAAAAGACCAAGCAAAACCAAAAAGCACTTACATATTGTAAGAATTACAGCTGAACTTGCCCAGACCCAGTACTTTTCACAATAGAAATGAACTGTATGGCACCTTAATTACTTAAGCCAACAGCCACCCACCAAAGAGAAGTAGTGTCAGTCATTTTAGAGAGGAGACTAAGGTATAAATTCATGCACCAGCGCAGAAGAGACCAACAGTCCTTTAGAAGACACTGCTGAGAGCAGAAACCTATCATGATCCATCACAGTGCCCTCTGTGTGATTTTAAAGCACCCTGCAAAGCCACCCAAAGCATACCCATTAAAGTAAAGCATCTAGACACAGCCTAGGTGGAAAGGGAGGGCTATTCAAACAGATCGGCTGCATTTACATCCTTCGCACTCTTCAGTCAGATTTTAAAGTAACAAAAGTGGCATAAGGGAGAAAATGTTGCTGGAGCTTGAACCCAAGGAGAGACAAGATGCTCAGACCAGCATTTGTGCAGCCAGGCCTCCCAGCCCCACACGCCACACCAGCCCCCACGGTGCTGATCGCTCACCCAGTGCTAAAAGTATCTCCAGCACTTTCCTACAGTCACTTTCCTGCCTCAGAAACAGAAATTACCACTGAGTCACTCTGTGTGCAGTGACCGGAGAAGACAATCCTGCAGTTATGAGCAAGAGGGATCTGGTCTGTCTGCTCAAAAGAGGAGAGAGAATCTACAAGCAAATGTCTGCATTAATGCGTGTCTGCAGTTTTTAACCTATATCTTAATTCTAAGACTGGTTTTCTGGCATTTCTTTAGTTCATCCTTATTAACTCCCTATTCTTTGCAGCATAACCTCCCTCCACTCCCTATTTAAAATTAATCTATCCTCACAGCATTCCCAAAGGAGTGCCATTAGCTGCCATTCTTACGTTGCAAGGAGGTAACTGAAACAGAGGTGAAGACCTGGATTCAGCCCTACACATTCCCACACCTTGCTCTCCTGTGGGCTATATGTCCCCCCAGAGACGTAGACCCAGCCAGGAACCACATCTGAGTGCAAAACCTCAGATGGGGCAGAGGCTTCCCTTGGCGATCTATTGAAGGTCAGAGGGAACTTACGAAAAAGAAGAGAATTAAACCAACATTTCTCAAATACCAACCAAGCAACCTCTCTAATAGACTCATCATATTATTATATTTCATACAGCTGGTGCTTCTTTAATGTAAGAGTGACCACTAGTGTGCTCACATCTCCTGACAGCACAGGATGCACTTAGAGCTGGGACCCAGCTTGATCCTCCATTACCACTCAGAAATCAAACACATTCTGGAGGGAAAATGTCAAGTTTCACTATTGCACAGAGCTGTGCTGCAACTGGGACCTCCTGGACATGTTTTTTATAGTCTCAGGTGATGTTAATTTGCTCAAGGCTCAGTCCTGCCTGCAAAGGAGATGTGAAGTAGAGCACCTCAAGCCCCACTTACCTGGTAAAACCTGTGTGAAAAATCAGCAATTCACAGGCTTTATTCCTGAGAGGGTTCAGCCAAAATCAGTCAGCAGTGCCATGACTGTTGAGCCACAATCTGCCATTTTTCATCCAGCACATGCACGCTTTCCAGGGCTACTTTTTTCTTTTTCTTTTCTCCTACTTTAAGCTTTTCAATAATAGAAGTGTTAGTATCAGCTAACATAGCTTGAGAAAACATTTGGGAACACGACTTCATTAGTAGGCAGAGAACAATTATGGATAAGAGCTGAAACGTGTCCTTTCAGTCTCTACAAGTGATTAGTCTGTCATTAGGAAGACAGAACCAATGTTTTCACCATCTCCTGAAAGAAAATGTCATACACTCACTCAAATGTCAGAGGTCTAGGTCAAAAGAGATGACAGTAATTCAATCAGCTCTGAAAAGCAACAGATCCCCAAAACCTGTTATTTGTATTTTTTTCCTCCCCCAGAAGTTTAAGCATCTCAGAGGTGGTCTTAGAAGACTACAGCATCTATTTTGAGCTGAAATAGTCTGCAGACAAGGGTATTGCTTGCTTTTTTGCTGCAGTTTCCTACCATATGCACTTCAGGAGAAGAAAAAAAAAATAATCTAAGTTTAAGGAAGACAATTACACTCATACTTTCAACACTGTATGTCAAACACTTCCCTCCAGTGGAGCAATTCAGGATTGCTCCTATGTTTGTCACATACCCTCTCTGGCTATTTTAGCTCAAACATGACTAAAGTCTCCAGTTACTGAAAGGGCAAAGTGGCCATAGGTTTATCTCAAAAATTAAAAACAAAATAAAAATCCAGCTAACTAATCCAAGAACTTTGTTACATCTTCACTGTAGCAAATGTAATAACTTCAACCAGTGCCCTCCAGTCTATGCTGGTGAACAAGACATTTGCCTGCTTTCAGGCTGAAAACAGAGCATATCCATCCAAAAGGATCAGAAAAAGTTCTTCGTTTTTCAGTTTTGCTTTTTGTCCCCCTTAAGTGCTGCACTTCAGGAACTTAGGTGTTGATGCCAGACTATCAGAGACAGAGACCAGCAGAGACAGTTTTCCTGCAGTTTCTTTACGCTATGCAAAGGGAGTGCACTCTTCTTAAGGAATCTGTTTTCACGTTCATGCCCAAGAAAACAGCCAGTTCAGAAACCACAAGCACCCAAGTCCTAACACTTAGAAGTGCCCAGTCCTCACATTTAAGCTCCAGATAGTTGGAATGTTAAAATGGGGAAGAAAAATTAAGTGAGGGTTCGTCTTACAGTGACTTTTTCCTGAAACTATTGCTAGTTTCAAGCAAAATTTTAAGGACATTCGTAGAAGATATCAACACTGTCTTACTGATGTTAAAAATGGGTCAGACCTTCGGTGGAGTCTGTGGAGATTAGATTCTGGCTAATGTTAAATGCATAAGCTCCTCCAGGGTTCCACCACCATGAATAAATGCATCAATCCTAAGCGTGGTGTAGGAAACGTGGATCTAAACTTACACACAGGTGTTCATCTATCACTTCCAGAGAAGTCTGCAGGCAAAGAAAACATATTCGCCCACCACTGTTTAGAACTCCAAAGGTCACCGGGGGCCCCTACACATTGCTAAGCCCATTCCCCTGGTGCATCACACCTTCAGCTCAACTGCTTCACCTATCAGTTATTCCTTAGGGCTTGCTATGTAAATAGTCTCCATTGCAGAAGCAGTCACAGGCTCTTCCCCTACTGCGTATTCTTCTTGATAGACTCCCTGGCTGTCAGTAGCAGTCTGATTATTGTCGGAACAACTGGGATGTCAGCAGAGGATTTATTATGGCTTCAGGTGGATATGACAGAAGATAAACTGTTACTTGGGACATCTTTTCATACCATACAGTCTAACTAAATTCAGCCTGGCAACCTGTGAAGGAAATACTATCTCATTACTAGTGCCTTCGGTTAACAAGGCCTGATGCTCCTCAGTAAAATCAAGAGCCTTTTCAGTTTATTTTAAATCATTATTCAGCACATTTTAAAGTTTATCAAGTTTTGTGCTTTACCTTTATGGTGACCAGATTTGGTTAAACACAAAAGTCAGACTAGTGTTACACGAGCAAAAACGGGGTTGAACATGGTAGCTCAAGATTGACCATCACCAACTTTTGAGTAGGATCAGAAAATACAGGGCTCTCCTTGAGTCAGGCATCCCTATAAAACAAGGAGGTAATGGTTTCCATTCCCCCTAAAACACAGTGCATAGTCAGCTACCATCTTCCCCCAAAAGGCCTGTGGGGAAATGAGACTATTTCCCCAATGGACCATGCTGTGTTGACAGCCTGTGTCTCCATATCACCTTTCCTAGACATCCCACAATAGGCAAGATGCTCCAGGAGGAGGTGAAGGTGCTATCATAAGAGACGATAGGTTGGGTTGGACTTCCATCACCCCAAACCATCCGGTCTGCAGCCTGCCCACAGCCTGGCACCGACCCATCTCCAGACAGATTGGTGTCAGCTAGGAGGGAGCTGAGCCCTTGTGCAAAAGGAAAAGTGCAGCCACCTGAAGAGAAATTCTCTAACAGGTAACCCCTCATTCATTCCTGAGAGAGGGAGAGTCTGAATATCCAGCCACTGAGAGAAACCCTCTCTGCAAAGGATACACCTGCTGCAGCAGCAGCTTTGAACTTCTTGCCGGTGTAGGTTTACACTGGAGCCCTACCATTATTTCATTGTGGATTTGGCTTTCAGCATAGCCTTTAAGCAAAGGTGCTCTGTGCAATCTGCCCTTTGCTTGTACAAACTAATAGAGCATTTCTGTGCTTGACATTTCACGTGGCATTACCACCCTACTCCCCGTTCCCAGCAACAACACCAAAAGGGCAATCGATGCAGACGAGGAGTAGGAAGCGCCATTCCAGTAGGTTAGGCCTTTCAGCTGCCAAAACGTGCTTTGCTGAGTAAAAGTGATAGTGGATTAAATCAAGTTAATGAACTAATATCTCTACTGCCTATTATCCTTCTTAATTTAGAAAAAGTCTCCCAATTCAGAAACTTCCAGCATCAAAATTCATAATCTCTGGTACAACATGAACAGCCCAAGTGCCCCGCACGCTGCAAGTGAGGCCATCCAGGAACACAGCACTGAGTATAGCACCTGGAGCAGAAACATCCTAAATGAAGATGCAATAAAGACAGACTAGATCATGAACCACAACTCAAAGTCAGTGGGCGTTTCTCCACCAATTTCTGTGGGCTTTCAATGGGACCCTGCGTGATGAAGGTTCAGTTTAGTTACAGGTATGACCTCCATGAAAAACTAACTGAAGAAACTCTGAATGTCTTTTACAAGTTTTTAATGGCCACACAGTATAAATAGTGGGGCTGGGACAGAAGCCACGTTCATTTCAGTAACTGATGATCTAATAACAGATGAAAATTTGGCCTATTTGGATTGGTGGCTTCTAGCATGCTGCTGACTGCACTGTGCTCCTGAGAGCCACCAGTCTGGATGAGGACCAGCTGGTTTGTGTACTTCTGCTCACAGCAACAAAAAAGCTATAGGGAAGATTACAAAACATTGCTAGCCATGGTGTCTCCTACGTTAAACATTTAACTGACCCCCCAGGACTTCTTCCAGGCCCCCAGTTTCTAGATGCTTCAGCTCTGAGTGAGCTTTGCCAGCTGTTTCCCCAGTCAGAGTCTGTGGGTTTGAGCCTCAAACTCTTAAGAGCTTGGGTCCTTGCTGCTCAGAGGCTACTTTTCTCTTGAGTAATAATGGAGCTCTCAAGACCAGTGTGAGATCTGACTACCTCCTTAACCAGCTCAGAAGGGACTAGGAGACAGAATAGTACCAGCAAGTGGTCTTTAGCCTGCAGTTGGCTCCCTCATTCTCAGGCCAAAGAGAAAAGCCTCCTTGCTCCTGCAGCCAACAGTTCAGTCCCACCTTGAAGAAACTGGTGCCCACACCAGCATCACCACAGTTGCCACCTCCAGCTCCTACAGTGTCCCTCATCCAGTATGACCACATCTCATGAGGCATCACCACCGTACAACTAAAACCAAACTCAAACAGTTTTAACATTCCTTCTTTCTTTCCCTCCTAATGATTCTTTCATCTTATTTGCTCCATTTAAATTCTCAACGTGATTTTTTCCTGGCCTGACAGCACACAAAAATTCTAAGGCTGGTTATCAGGGTGGACGGGGTAAAGGGAAATCAAACAACTTCCTTTCTGCTTCATGCATCATTGCCGAACATTATATTTGAAATCAGAACCACGCTGGCTTTAGCCTGAATTAAGTATATAGAAAAGAGAAGCCAGCCTACTCTTCTACAGCTCCAAGACACTAGCCCCATGGCACTGATAAGCTTGGATAACAAGGCCTGTCATTTGGCCTTAAAACGCTAGCTGGATGTTTCTTTGAAGTTTAAAACCAGCTTAGACTGTTGGTTTTCTGGTTGTTGCCTGTGCTTCCTCTTTCTCTGCATTTCCTGGGACTATCTGGGAAAGAAAATGCAAATTTACAGTGTACAATCTCCCTAGCTAATCCTTCACTACTCATCAGGATCGATTTTCCATTCCACTTTTCCTCCATGGCCACCAAGACTCAACACCAATCATCCACATAAAGACAACTCAGCTACATGGCACTGCAGGGCTGTTCAGAAAGGTCAGCAATGAGAGATGTTCCATGGCCATAGGTTGAATATCTCACACAAAAAAAATTTCAATGATGTTGAACTGAAATGACCAAATCCTCCTGGCAGAGCTAAACAAAACAAAACATTAGAGCTCACGCACTTCACCTATCTTCAAAGAATGTAGTGGCTATTAGAGCAAAGCCATCTTTCACTCCTCTAAGAAAGACAGAACACTCAGAGAAGGCACAAGGAGATGCAAAGTCCCTCACCTCTGGAGCAGGTTAAAATCCAACACTGTCTAGGAGCAACAGCAATGACTCTTCATAAATCATAGCATGTTGTGATACGGCATGTCACAGGCCCACAGGACACATTATCTCCATTTCTCAAGGGCACATCTCTGTCATGGAAGCTGTTGGGATGTATGACTCTTGTCACCACACAAAAAATGACTTTGGATCTGAACCACTTCAAGACTCCAGGGACAGGGCTAGATGTAAGCCTCCACATCAGCTCTGGCACCCTGGTTTCAAGCTTTATTTACCATTCAAAGGGACCTTTCTCTTGAGGTTAAGATTCATCTCATAGGGCTGCTTCTCAACTCAGTGTGCTGGATGTTGTACAGGGACAGCTAAACCTAGGAAACTCCTGCTTTGGGCAGAGAGCTTGCAAAAGAGGCGTGCAATATTTTGGTGTCACTGATCACAGCACCGAACAAAACTACCAAAGTTTGAATACAACCACCTCAGCCCAGCTCTTACGCACATTTCAGCCAAGACCTAACAGGCTTAACCACAGGGCTACATTTTCACACCTAATCACAGACCACCTTCATTGGTGCCTTTTTCCCAGCTGAGAGAAGGGGAATTCCAAGACTGATTTCTTTACCATCCAAAAATTCACAAGATAGAAAACTTTAATTGAACAAGGTCAAATTTTATGGTCTTTCATTACAGAAGGGAAGAAAGGCCACATGACAAAGGACAGCCAATATCAGGATTTTCCTACAATATGTTCTTTGCCTCAACTTCTACTATGCCACTGAACCCCTCCTTGCTTCAACACCATCCCCTGCAAAAAGGGGACAGTAATATTTTGGTTTTGCTACTTGTAGGAAGATGGACGTGGGAAGACAGACCAGAGAAGTTCAACCCTGTGCTGCCAAGGACTTGGGGGGCTACTCCAGAGGCTGCCCAACTAAGTGGGGCCCTTAATGGAGGAGGAAAAGGGGGAAATTCAAAAAGCACAGCACCAATTCCAGCCTGCAGCAAAATACTGACAGTGACAAAGCTCTTGGCAAGCTCTTTCTCCTGGCATGGAAGCAAATGCAGGCTCCCCCTGGAGAAAAGGGTATACAAAAAGTCTAGAAATTGAGGAGCAAATGGACAAAACACTCCTTTTCTTTGGGAAGCCTGTGATGGCAGCTGCAGGCTATGGAAATAAAACTGCCTGTTAAAGGAAAAGTCAGTAATGGAGAGATGACAATTTGCCACAGTTTCCAAAGCCCACAGGGATGATGTTTTGTTAGGTGATGCACAGGAACAAATAGACAATGACTGAGGCAGAAAAAATATCACCCAACTCTTCAGCTATCCTAAAGCTCCAGTGCAAGAGTCAAAGCAATTACTTCCACAGCTTCACAAACCTTTGCACCTCTCTGTTAATGTGTCAGGCTTTGTTACATTAATTGTACCTTATTTTGCCCTAGGGAGGGGAAAAAAAAACCACACACAGCCAGATTTGTTTAGAGAGTAAACAAGAACACAGTGCCATTTCCCTCTTTTACCCCCCATCTTTCTGTTGTACTGCTTGTGTTTCATTCTCTGACCAAATGTGCTCCTGCACTGACATCTCCTACACCATATACTCCCTTCCATCCAAAGACCCCATGCCGACAGGGCAATATATTTTATCTTCACAAGTGTTATAGTAGATTATGCCAAAACACATCCTAATAGAAGAATCAAAATTTGCGTCCGTCATGGGAAACTGAGGCATGGGATAGCAAACAAGCCTGTCTAATGATGCTCAAGAGACCAGAGGTAGCCCCTGTTTTCACCACACAGTAGCACAGACATCCCAGTTAGCCTAAAAGCATCCCTACAAATAAGACTGAAATCATCACCAATGAGCGGATATAAGTGCCAGAGATCTAACTCAGTGGCTTTGTACGTTTTAAAATGTATCAGTCCTTGAGGCCTTTCCAGCCCTGCGCTACTGGAGCGGCTAAAACCAAGCTGTTCCCACGACGCTCATCTACTCCAGACAGCAATTTTGTTCTCTGCTAAAATATGATGCACAAGACTAAAAGCAATAGAGTCACCACAGTTTAGAGTCACCACAGTTTCCCATGGTTCTGCTGATCTCATGCACCTTTCTCGCCCACTGCAGACGGGAGTAAAACCACATCCCAGTGTGAGTAGTGAGCAACAACCCAGGCAGCCAGAAGGCTGCAGGAATCCCATGCCTCTCCATCATGTCTAGATCTTCTACCTACCTCATGGGCTCAGCCACTTCCTTCTGCTAGATCAGCCCTCAGCAACTACTGATTAGGCTGGACAGCCCAGGGACACAGGGAGGAGCTGTAATAAAGTCCATTCTCCCTTTTCTACGTATCCTAATAGCCTCTACAAAATCCTTACTCTTTATTCCTCCCTCTCTTGCCTCCAAATGCAGCAATGCTCTCAGCACTGGATGTTCCCAATAACCAGTCTGAGCCATCCTCTTCCTCCACCCTGTCCTTCCTTCAAACTTCAGTTTTTCTCACAGTACCAGCTCTAATATCTGAGCTTTACAGGTGTGAACACTCATACAAAAGCAAATTTTACACTCAGCCACTCAAATATTTGCAGTCTACAAATTTCCAGCCATATAGCTATCCATCTGCAAATATTATGCTCAAATATGCTGTTCCAAATTCACGCTGTCATGGTCATACATGGGTAAAGTGCAGCATCACCAGCTGATGCACGTAGCAAGTTGTCACAACATAAATTGCAAACAACTTTAAGCAGTTGTTCAATTAACTTCAGGCCAAGAATTACAGGCTGACAAAAGTTTGCTGTTAAATGTGAGCACTGAATAAATATGTGAGTTTTGCAATTTCTTTGCAGAGCAAAAAGGAAGGAAAAGTCTTAGAATAAATTCTGTGTTATAATTATTTTCTCTTTTGTCCCTCCTATATCTTCATTCCTAACCCCTGTTGAGATACATAATTTGTGGTTTTGGTCCCTTCACCCTTCCAGAGTTCTCCCAAACTCCTGAAATTAGTTTCTTGCTGAATGTCTACAACACAATTTCATTTGGAGAATGTCACAGACATTGAACTGAGCCATCTGGTTCCTAAGAGAGAAAGAAAATTATTTCTTTTATGCTTCTGCCTATGGTTTGTGTGTTGCCAAATTGAGATTATTCGGGCACAAAAGCATTTGAGGATTTGTTATTTTTAGCAGAACACACACAGATTTCTTTTTCAGGATAATTAACAAGCTAATATTAAAACAAACAAACAAAAGGAACAACCAAAGTCCAGCTGTAAACTTCAATACAGATGGATATGTTCCTCCAAGATGTTCCATACTCAGGAATTCTGGCAACACTGCTCATCTGAAGGAAAGGCAGGAGCTGCCATATCTACACTATGAGTGCAGTGCAGGAATGACTGTGATCATCGCCTGCGGCCGTCTGGGCTTGGAACATCGCTGGACACGGTGAAACCTGCACCATCCCTACTAGCTGCATTCTCCTGCTTCTCTGCTAGAGGGGAGGAACATACATGCAAAGTAATCACACAAAACTTCAATAACTAGGGGCTCCAGTCCTAGACAGGATCTTGCATGCTACAAATAATCCAAATGGACTGAAATAGACAGTCCAGTCACTGTCCAAATTACAGTCTATACAGCAGCCCTGCCCTTCACTGATGGATGGGCTCACCCTCCTCCCCTAAGTATCTACAACGGACCAAAGCAGGAGGTGAAAGAAAAGAGCTCATGGATTTGAGGCTTTCTCCTTTGGTGCAGTCAGGGTTTTTCATCCACTTCCTTATTTCTTCATTGGGAAAATGAGAACAAGTCCCCAGTGTCCATCTCCCCTGCTCCGCAATCAGCATCCCCTTTGTGTTCCCCAGCGAGAGCTCTGAGTGTCTCCACACCAAGTTACAAGACCAGGTCTTTAAAAGCCAGGACTGCTGTCCAAAACCAGGACAAACAGCCACTGTCCTTTGGCTCAGTGGGAGCAGGAAGGCAGCCTGTGGAGATGCTGTATCACCAGAGCAGATAGCTGAGAAGCCACTACTAGGATTAATGGCACCATTTCCCACTACATCCATGCTTTCGAGGGCACCCCGAGCAACTCCCCCACAGCAGCCCTCAGCATAAGGCAAAAGCTTGCCCCAGGCTCAGCCACAGCAACTGGACACAGCGCTTTCTGTTTGTATTTGCCAAAAGGATATTTAATGTGCTAGAAAGCCTCTTTCTTCACAACAGAGCCAGAAATGAGAGCAAAGGGCTGAGACGTGCCCCTGCTCTGAGCTCCTCCTGGACACAACCGCAGCTGTCAAGAAGCATCAGAGCAGGAGGGCACCGAGGCTGGGGGCATCTCACAATGTGCCCCTTCGTGTGGGCGAGCCTGCGGGTCTGCTACACTCAGATGTACTGTCACACATCTAGTGCTTGAAAAGTTACTCTCTCAAGCAACGAGAAAGCCTCATTCTGTGTCCAAATAGTGGAAAAAACAGAGGAGAGGAAAAGGCAGCTACAGAGAACAAAGCAGAGCAGCGATCAGCATTACTGAGCAATTCCATCAAACAGAATGAGGAGTAATAAACTGTAAATAAACAGCAAAACATGCCATCTACAATGACACTTCAGAGACAAGACAGGCATTTGCACACACGTGAAGAAAGCAGCACACAGGAACACCTGGGGACAGAACTCAGCCTCAGCTGTCAATAGATTTAAGCTATGTTTGCAAACATAGGAAGGTGGGAATAAAACAGAATATGGCCCAGAAAGGACATGACACTAAGCTGAACACAAAAAGGGTTTTTTTGTGGAGACAAGCATATCCCATCTAGTGGAAAAGAAAAACAACCACAAAACAAAACAGTACTTCAAACATAAGAATGAGTCTCCAACGAAAAAATGAATGTCCGGCAACCAGTGGTGTTCCCCAGGGGTTGGTATTGGGCTGAGTGCTGTTTAACATCTTTGTCAGCAACATGGACAGTAGGACTGAGTGCACCATCAGCAAGCTTGGCAATGACACCAAGCTGAGCAGTGCTGTTAACACGCTGGAGGGAAGGGATGCCGTCCAGAGGGACCTTGAGAGGTGGGCCAGTGCAAACCTTATGAAATTCAATAAGGCCAAGTGCAGGGTCCTGCACATGGGTTAGGGCAACCCCCAGCTCAGATACAGGCTAGGCAGAGAATGCATGAAGAGCAACCCTAAGGAGAAGGACTTTAAGGTGCTGGTTG
>Ga0181612_105221_pt1 | contig 15400 bp, 12 predicted proteins | sample HoacroProtozoa21_FD_119630 | JGI IMG/M metagenome (GOLD analysis project Ga0181612, IMG submission 119630) | Hoatzin crop microbial communities from Cojedes, Venezuel. Combined Assembly of Gp0051906, Gp0051904, Gp0051908 | reverse complement strand
CTCTTTCTTTCCATTCTCCTCCGCACGCCGGCGGGGGGAGGGGCGGCCGCGTGGCGCTTTTGTTGCCGGCGGCAGCCGAAACCAAAACACTCCTGAAGTTTAGCACGTTATGAACGAGGCTACTGACCTCTCCATGCAGGCTGCAGCGCTTGTCCGAACTCACGTGCATCTAAGTGCAGGAAGTGAAATCCAGACTTTAAAGAAGGAAGCACAGGGCCCCATCACCACACAACTAATCACTTCTACAAGTAAAGCCCACAAAGACTGCATCTGTGATGGGATTAACTTGGAGCAGCCTGGCCGTCAGCAAGCATCACCTCCCCGCAGGCCCCGCGAAGCCGGAGGAGGGAAGAGCGTGCAGAAGCGAGGAGATGACTCAGAGGGAGCCCTGGTTCCCTGCAGAGCTGACTGCAGGCGCAGCAAATCCACCTCCACAGCAAAACCCCTCAGCCACCGCCTTTCCCGGGCACAGGCACGGTGCACAGGCACTGCCCAGCTCCAGGTGTTTCCCATTAGCAATGGCCCCAGGGTGTGGGTGGTTATAAATGTGCCAGGGCACAGGGGGTGTCTGTAGGGCTTTTGGTTGCTGCTTGGGGTACCTTCTGCTTTTACAGCTGTATGTAGTGTGGGTTATTTTTCTCTGGTTGGGAAACTGAAGGTAGAAAAGGATGAGGGAAGGGCTGGTGTGTGGTGTTCTTTAGGATTTACTTCTGTTTCTGTGTGTGATGAGAGCAGTGGATGAAGTACTGGTGGGTGGAGAGGCTGCCTTGGAGGCTCACTGGGAAAGGCAGTGATTTCTGACTTGCACCAACAAGGTGAAAAGCAAAGTCTGTTGCTGTTATGTGAACAGTGACTGGATAGATTTGTATTTGCTAAATCTGGGTTATTCTTCCTTAACCAATGCCATCAAATGGCATCTATGAGTGATCGAGGCTTCTGTGTGTGTGGGACTGGGGTGGGGGAGTGCACGTGGTGAGTAGAACTAATGCCTTTGGTAAGGCGAGGAGAAGAAGGTGGTTAGTCTGCCTGTGTAATTAATGTTGTCTTCTCCCTCTGCCCAACAGGGCAGGCCAGTATCAGCTCTACCAGTTCTGTTTTGTTTGATGACATGGATGACTGGGACAACAGTGATGAATTTATTCAGCGACTGGATTTTTCCAGTTGTGGTGAAGAGAGTGAAGACAGAAGCGTAGACGAGGAGGATGCCCTGAGCTCAAGCCCACACCAGAGCTGCAAGTTCCAGAACTGGCAAGGGAGCAGTCCTCTGCCAGCAACCCCTCAGGGAAAGCTTAACGAGGCTTTCCCCAGCAGGAGGAAAGCCTGGGTGAGTCCCACTCTGCAGCCTTCCCCGGCCGTGAGCAAGAGCCAGGGTAATCCTGAGACACCACTGCACATCACCTGGAAGAAACTGCAGCTCTGTGACACCCCGTACACTCCCAAGGTAATGGCACGGGCCAGCTCCGCGTCTGAGCGGGCAGGGTCTGCAGCGTCGCCGGGGCATCGCTGCGTGGGCGGTGAAGGGGTCTGTTGTTAGCGCTGTGGAAAGCATTTTTGTAACTTTATTGTTGTTAGCGCCTGCTCTTCCCTCAGAAACCTGGTCCGTGAGCTGCTTGGCTAGGGAAGAGTTAGTCTGTGAGCGTGAATAGAAACTTGTCGGTGGGAACAAGTGTCTTGACTTTTTCCGAGCTGTTGTTAAAACCAGTTAGTCGGTGCGGGGCCAGTCTGACTTAAAAAATGACCACCATGTGCCTTGGCTGCCTGTGTGCCCCTTGCACTCTGCTTAGGGGAATGGACATCTGTAGCATCTCTGTAGGAGCCTGCAGTGTGCTCCCAGGGGGATAAATGCATCTCCCTTCGAGAAGCTCATCGCTCCAGGGGGAGCTTGGAGACGGGCAGCTGCACAGACTGCTCTGTTCAGCACGCTTTTGGGGGCAGGTGGGTTTTCTCTGAAGAGAAGGTTGGAGATGGCATTGTGGATGGGGTATGTTTAGTCTGGCAGCTCTGGACTGCTTCCAATGAGCTTGCTCTGTGGAACTGAGCTGCTCAGTGAATCTGGGGAAAGCAGGACTGTTCTTAGGGCCTGTGGAAGGGGTAACAACTCAGCGTGTGCTTGTGGAGGAAGGTTGGCCTGTCTTCCACTGTGTCACTGTCCTAAAATGTAACTTCTCTACTGAGCTAGCTTCTTGGAAGAATGATCCCAGGCCCTGTTTTCTGGAGAAACTCTTGTATAGAGTATAACAGGGCTGCTCTTTTGTCTTCTGTAAGCACAAGTGGAGACTTGGCGCCAGCTTCTCTGTTCCCAGATAACTTCTGTTGCGTGCACTGGCTTTTAGCATTCACAGCTTGCAATGAAATGGACTCTTTCAGGCCTCTCTCCATATATCTGCTCTGCTGATAGACTGGCTGCTCTTTTGCCTAAGTGGTACATAGAAGATTGGTCCTTTTAGTACCTCTGAGCTAGGATTTGACTTCTCTCCCCCTCCAGAAACTTGATTACGTGGAGAGAAGGATGATCCCGCGGCAGCGTATGACCTGCTGTGCGGCCTTATTTACTGAGGAATGGCCTGCTGCTCTCTAGGGGAAGGCAGCTCTAAGCGGCATCACTCCAAGAATTTCCTGCAATCACCCTTTATGAGAAACCTCCATGAGATTTTCCTGATCTGAAAATAGGTGAGAGGTCTAGAATCGCTTCCAGGCCAGACGGGCTACTGGCAGTGTAGGGTGCTTTCACTGTGTGCTCTTGTGTAGATGACGTGTTGGCTGGATGCTTCAAGACATGCTGCCAGTGGTTGGTCACCTTGTAGCCCAGAAGCAGTAGCTGCACTAAATCAACAATTTCTTTCCCTTTGTTGTCTTCTGGGAGGAAGGTCTTGGTTTCCAAGCATGCTGCAAAAGGTGGGCTCTAAGGGACCTAAATCTGCTTATAAATGAGGCTGCAAGCATTGATCTTGGAAAACTTGAAGCTGAGAGAAAAGGGTCGGAGAGCGGAGCTGCGTCGAACCGCAGACAGATGAGGCTGGAGTGCCAGCTAGGATGCATGGCAGAGGAGGTAGATGATTGTATTTTGTGGACTTACCTGATCCTGGAACAGATTGCTAGAGCTAGCTATGGTAGCTGCCTTGAGCTACATGGCAGCAGATGCTCTCAGATGATGTTACAGGAGACAAGTCTGCTTGATTATGAAATAGAGCCCTGGTAGAGCAGATGGGGAACTGCATGTGTACAACAGCAGGCTGCACTGGTATTTCAGATCCCTTTCTTGACTTCTAGCTAGACTAGAACATAGAACAATTCTACAGAGCTTCTAAACTGCTGGGTAAACTGGGCTTGGACATAGACTGCTTTTAATACATCTATATGCAGAGCTCTTCTCTCCAAGAGCAAGGAGATGCAGACCAGGGCTTGAGAAGGTGATCAAGAAGCACTTTCAGGGTCATAGTAAACCAGCAGCTGAACTGCCAAGTATGGCATAGAAATAGAGGGATGTCCCAGAAGTATCTATATCCATGAGTGCAGCATCAATTAGGTGGATGCAGGATACTGTATACAGCTCTAGGGTTTTTTATCTTCCAGAACTTTCAATGAGAGAAGGGAGGAACTCTGGGTATGATCCTGGAGCCACATCTCCACTCACAAGAGTGAGACAGCTGTTGGGTCAAAAAGATATAGAAGTATCTTGATCTTTGTGATGGGGAGAGTTCTGTGTTCTTAAAGGGCTTTTAACTAGAAGAAAGATATGTTGAAAACCCCTTTAGACCTTAGGCCACTCTCTTGAAGCTGAAACAAATCTAAAATAAACCTGTATTTCAAAAAGCTGATAGTTACTGAAGGGATCAAATCATGGAAAGTAAGCAGATTTCTTCTGTATTCAGATCAAAACTGGGTGCTTCTGTGAAGTTATGCTTTCTTCTCAAGGAGAACTGTTTTCTGGTCACTTTTCCAGAAGCCACATCAAAATATTTCTACCAACTTCCCCTGTGATAATGCTGCTTATTGCTGGGGAACCAAAAGGAAACTTGGGTGATGTTTCCTCTCATCTCCTGACAAACCTGTCCTGACCAAACTGATGCAACAGTCCACGCTTGGCAGAACTGGGTCTTCCATGTTAATGCAACATATGATGCAATTTCTGTGTCTCTGTAGGTGGGAAAGATGAGCAGCTGGCTCCTCTTGAGGACTGTGCTTGCCAAAATGGCTCTGCAGGCCTCACCCAAGTGAGCAGGGAATAGTCTGAAAGGCCTTAACAAAGAATGTCATCCTTCACGGAAGGAGAAGAAAGCTGTCAGGACTAAATTGGGGATGTGGGTTTTGATGATTCGGCTATCCTGAGGAAAGGAGCTGAGTTCTCGCTTTGCTGGAGAGCAGAGATTTTATTCTGACATAGCAGGACTGAAAACATTTTGCTCGTGTATCAGCCACTTTTTTTTTTTTCCTCAATACAGAGCCTGTTATCGAAGACAGCTTTTCCTTCATCTGGGACAAAGATGCCACCCAAAGGCTTCCGACATCTGAGATTTACTCCTGGTGCTGACTCAGATGACTCTGCCCAAGCCTCCCTTGTCAACATTAATCCCTTCACACCAGAGTCGTATCGACAAATGCTCTTTCTGCCTAATGGCAAGAGGAAGACCAGAGGAGAACTGTAAGTAAACTACTCTTAAATAACAGGCTGGAAGGAGACTGTTTGGAGGAGATGAGTAATGATGGCGATGTTTAGTACCTGGCCGTGTTTGCTAACAATGAATCATTCGCTTCTGCAGTAGTCATTGGTGCAGAGCAAACATTAGCAGACATATGAAGGTAACAGAAATATAAATAAAATCAATCATTTCCTTTGTTCAGAAATGGAAGTGGGGGATCAACAGCTAACCTCAGCGCTATGGCTGTGGGAGACAACTGTACCCCTTCTTTCTCGACCGTGGGCAGAGTGGCGCTTGGTTCAGTTAGGCACATGGCCACAACTCGGAAGAAATGACGTACATGTTTGCATGTAATACAGCTTTTAAGCTGGGTGCAGGCTACTGCTGACCTGCGAAAGTTCCAGGTGTGGTCTGGGTTAACCACAACACAAGCTTGGTCAAACACCTGTGTGCTATACAATGATGTTCAGCTTCTTTCATAGCCTCAGCGGGATACCCCCCTTGAAAACACCGTGGGGCAGTGCTCTCTTTAGCTGGGAGCTGCTGGTGCAAGGTTATCTTCTGTGTAGCTGTACCAGGTGGCTGGAAGGATGATGCTTCTGTGACCTGTGGGCACTACAAAAGTTGGTATGTGGAGGCTTTCTAAATGGAAACAAAGACTTCCTAGACTGGGACTACAGTCTTTGAGGCCTCAACTAGAAACTCATTGTGTATTATTCCTCTGTAAAACAGATCTTTAAACTGTCAAGTGAGGTTTGGAGATTCTTTTGAAAAATGTTTTCATTTCAAATCTCAGTTGGATTGCTCCACTGAAATAATACATCCAGAGTTTCCTAAACTTCTATTATAGGAGGGATCCTGATCCAAGAAGCCAGATAAAACAGGAGCTCCCTACCAAGGTGAGTGTCTCTGTGTACTCGCCTCACAGAGGGGATAAGATGCTTGTAAATACTTGGTGCTTGATGAAATTTATTCTGCTACTGGAATTGAAATAATGGGATCGTGACAGAGGATGAATACCTATGATAGAATAGTTCCAAGCTGAATGTTTATGTTACCATTTGTTTGAGACCACAAACTTGTGATTCCTAGCTCTAAAGGAAACTTGTACTAAAGCAGGTCTAAAACTTTGACAATTAATCCTAAAATTCGCCAGATTTGATCAGGAGGTCTTTCTAGGAAATGTAATATAATCTGGGTTCCTCGGAGGGGGAAAGTAATTACTGTATTACTATATTGAATTAGTGTGAAGAGTGACCATGCCTCTGGTTTAAAAAGCAGCAGGTGTATTGCTGTTCCTATGAATTGGTGTGCTGGGAATCTTTGGATGTGAATGGAATATGGTTTCTGTATTGCAAATAATATATGGACCTGCACTGCGAAACCAGAAAGGCTGAGCTGGACAGTTCTGATGTGGATAAGTACCGAGGGCAGAGTTTCAACTGCAATAGCCACAATGGCAAACTTCTGAAGCGAGGCAGCAAATTCTGTACTGTCCTTCAGCAGGAAGAGATCTGGCTGGGGTGTCTGAGCCTTGGGGTCTGAGCACAGACCCCACCTGTAGCTACAGGACAGGGAACACTGTCTCATAATGTTAAACCAAGTTCTCTTGCCTTGCCAATGTCTGTGCTCTGCTGGCAGACCTCAGCAGCGGGGTGTGCTGGCCTGGCTGCGCGGGGCAGGGTGCGAGGTCTCGTGTACCCCCAGCAGCGCTGGCAGAACTGGGCTGGCGTGGGAACCCATGTCCCGCAGCCGCCTGCCCTCTTCCCAGTTTTGTCTGGGGGGAAGCTACCCAAGCCTGAATTAAATATCTGTGTTCAGGGGAGGTAAAAATCCAAATTTTGCTGAGCAGCCCCTTGAAGGAGGTATGTCTGGTGAAGGTAGGCAGAATTGCTTGCTCACTGGAAGAATAACGGTGCCCTCTAGCCGAGGAGGCTGGTATTGCAGACAAACTGGTCTCCATGGAAAAACTACAGCTGCAGAGCAAATGTGCTACTGGGTAGCATCCGGGGCTACCATAATTATTGTTTTCCTTAGAAGAAAGCCTCAAATAACTTGTGACTTGCAGAAATATTATTCTGCTCCAGCGCCGATTAGAATGAGCACATAATACAGGTATAAAATTGCATCTAGGTGGTACCTTTTATTCCCTGAGCTTTTAAGATAATGTAAAATATACCTGCCTCATGAAATGCAACTTGTTGTGAAGGGCTGATGTTTCATATGGGCCACATCTGGCTGGCTGTGAGGTCCAGCTCCTTGCCCCCAACCTTTAAGGCCATATACCATATACTAGCAGCAATCCCAGCAGTGGTTTATGTGGAAACAGCTGTGCAACATGAGCTACTGTCCCTGTAAGAGATGCAGGAAGATGAAGAAAAATCACTTAGTCCACTCTCCTGTTGTTCACTTCATGCTCTGCTGCTTATCTTTTCTTCACTTCTCTCCCCTGCCAGTAGACATCACTCTACAAGCAGTACCAGCAGCTCGTATTTCCCTGGTGACCATTACTGTAGCAGTAATGATGTTGCAGCTGTTTTGCAGGCTTTCAGCTCTTTGTGGAAAAGTGGCTCCTGGTGAGAAGTCACTGAGAACACAAACAGATACACTGAGCCCTGCTAATCTGCTGTTAGTCAATAGCTGGTGCTTTCAACCTGATGAGAGCCTGAACTGACACAGAACGTCCTTGCTGCCGGGCAGAGTAAAGTGGCTCTTAGATAGCTGGGGCAGCGTTAAGCCAACACACCAAGCTTCTCTCCCGAGGTCAAAATAGGCGATGGCTCTTGTTTAAACACAGGTTCAGTATGTGAGTCTGGCTAATTCAGAGGGGCTGGACTTCCACCAAGCAAGGCTTGTGACAGGTCTTCTCAAGTTTGCAGGAGCTGGGCGAAAGACAAGTATTTTGTTGTTGCCTGCTGTTGGTTCCCTGTCTGACTCCGTCAGCTCTGGGTCTAGCAACTGGGCAGGGCTGCTGAGAGAGGAGATGTGATGACAGTAACCCAAAGGAGGCTTGGGCACATACAGCCTACTAGACTACAGTTCTCCTTAGCTGCAATTTCTTCCACTATGGCCAACAAGTCATGATTTAAAAAAAAACAAAACCCCAAAAAACCCAAAAAACTTGGCCACATCAGGCCAAGATGACCTTTGTTAGGTGGTCAGAAAAAACCCAACTTGCGTAAGCGTAAGGCAGCATTTCAAGAACTGCCAGTGTGTGTCCGGATGAACACCCGTAATGGGAGAGGGAGCACTGTGGGTGCTCTGTGTGAGCAAGTGCTACACAGCTCACAAATGTGACAGATGTTGTTATCGGAGTCTTCTAGCTCATACTGTGTCTGCTGTTTTTGTGACCTGTAGAGATATCCTCTGAAAGAGAGCAACATGGTTTCCCGCTACAAGAAGGAGTTCCTGGAACTAGAAAAAATCGGTGTGGGGGAATTTGGATCTGTCTACAAGTGCATCAAGCGCCTTGATGGATGTGTTTACGCCATCAAACGCTCCAAAAGGCCTCTGGCAGGATCCTCGGATGAGTGAGTGCGCTAGCTAGAAAGTGCCAGTAGAAATGATGGGCATGTTCTTGGGAGGTGTGATGGGGAAGGGAGGGAGTGTGGATCTCAAGGTATCAGAGGAGTGGCACGAGCAAAAACTGAACAGCTGGGAGAGTGGGGGGAGTTACTGTTTTGGGACTACTGACTGTAAATGTCTGAGAAAGGGAAGAAGCCACATGCATTGCAAAGTGAGATGGCAGCTTACCTGAACTCCTCGGGTCTGTGCAGGCGGTGTCTTTAAAACAATAAACACCAAATGTATTGTTCATTTGTGTTATGCCCCTGCCCCGCTGTGTGGCCAGCACTGCTCACATCTGTATTGACCAGCTAGTGGTGGTGTCCTGCATGCTGAAGCAAAGTGTCTGAAGCTGCCTTTGCCTCCTTAACAAAAGACTTGCTCAGCGATTATTTCTTTTTTTGACAGCTGCTCAGCATGCTTGATGTGGCATTCCTCAACATCCTTTTCAGGGCAGGGGCAGGTTTTGCTTCAGTAACAGCGAGAGCCATTTTGTCTGCCAAAACGCAAGAGGGTCCTAAACACCTCTGCTCCCCCTTTCTTGAGCCAGCTGCAAACCTGGGCTCCTCTGTCTCACGCAGGACGCTGGCACCCTGTCACCACGGCTTTTTCTGTGCTTGCTTCTCTAGGCAGCTGGCACTGCGGGAGGTTTATGCTCACGCTGTCCTTGGACACCACCCCCACGTTGTGCGCTACTACTCAGCGTGGGCAGAGGACGATCACATGATTATCCAGAACGAGCACTGCAACGGTGAGAGCTGTGACTTGGCTACAGGTCAGGTCTCGGGATGGGTGCAGTTACCTTCTTTTGTACTCAAACATGGGACGTTTTGGCTTACCACAAAGCAAACTGTGCTGGGGCTGCAGTTCCATGGAGAATCTAGTAAGGGCTCATAATATTCAGACAAAGGTCTGCATGGTGCCAATGTCTTACAAGTATTGAATGCTATCTCATTTGTGGGATTTTAAAACTGTTCCTCTGTGGCTGGCCTGGAAAATTATTCCCCATGCTGATGCTTAGAGCTGCGTCTGAGACTGCCCGGGTAAAACCTGACACGAGTGACTCAAGAGCAGCTAACAAGTGCTGTGTATCTTGGAAACAAAGCCTTTTTAATGGAGGGGAGTAATGATTTGAAGAGTGGCTGCCAGGTTGAGATGAGGGCACCTTGCATCTTGGCTAGAAGAAAGGGCTCAATGGTTGCAGAAGAACGGAGCTAAATAATGAGGTAAACTGTAAATGGGGTGCTGCAGGCAGGGTGGTACAACCTTACCTGGGTTTGCCCTTGGCCATACCACTGTTTGGGAGACATTGGAAAGGACACTACCAGAGCAGCTACCGGAGCAGCTGAAGGCAAATATGTAGCTCATCTTTCAATGGCTCCTGCAGTCTTGGGGCTCAGTGAGTAGTGATAGCTATTTGGAGTAATGACTTCAAATCTGGTGGAGGTAACGATGAAACGTGGCAGGCTGATGGGGAGAGAGGCCATGTATTTGCTAGTCCTGAAACAGCCAGAGTGCCTTAATGGAGACCCACAAAACTCTGTTTCTGTGTCAAATGTTAGGTTCATTAATCAAAAGTCTGCTAGTGGGACCTAAATTTCCTTGCTCCACTATTCAGATACCTGCTTTCTGCCTGTAAGCACGGCAAAAGTAATTAGCTTTTCCACTGTTCACTTGCAGCAGCACCAGTGTCACTATCAGCTCAGCGCTTCTGGTGCTGTAGGTAGAAATGCAGCTGCTTGGTCCTTGGCAAGCAGGAGGCAGGGTGCCCTGAGGCAATGGGAAGGCTGAAGCCGAGTGGTAATGTCCATGTTTGACCACTAGAGCATATAGAGCAGGCCTGGTTAGGGTTTGTCACTGGCAAGCCTGCAAGCACTCTGGGCAGTAGTTTCTACTAAACTATTTCAAACATGGTGCTCCACAAAATCTTTCTCAGGTCTCAGTCTCACTGCTTTCACCTAGGTGGGAGTCTCCAAGATGTGCTGCTGGAAAATGCGAAGCTTGGCCAGTATTTCCCAGAAGCAGAGCTGAAAGAAATATTGTTACAAGTCTCCATGGGGCTCAAATACATCCACAACTCTGGCCTTGTGCACATGGATATCAAACCTAGTAAGTGGAGTGCTTCGCTTTGGAGGGTCCTCCAAGTGACCCTCCAAGGGTAGAACATGTAATGGGTCCTTCTGACTGGACCTGTTGCAGTGCTTCAAAGGAAAGAGGATCTTGCCCTAAAAGGTGAATGTCTTGTGGGTTTTTTAGTCTTGCCACTACTGCTACTCTAAACCTGAGCCTTCTCTGATAGTTGGCAGCATTCTGCTTCCGTCTCATGATCTTCATAATCCTCACTCATGGGAATTGCTTTCATACTGGTGGAGCAAGTAGGGCTGCTAACGAAGACAGGGACCTCCTTATTTGCTGCTGTCTTGTTGCACAACACTTCACCTTTGAATGTGAAAGCTGGAGTGAGAAGGGAGTATTTATTCTACCTACCCTGAGGGACTGAGTTCCTGCAAAACATAGTAACAAGCTTTCTTCTCTGCAGCTGAGAATGGGCAGCTCCAGGGCCATGGTCCCCCTGCCTAGTCACATAATTATAGCAGAGTTATTATAGTCATTACAGCAGAGCTCCTCTTTCCTGCTGAAATCGTGCTTCTAGCTTGGCGAGCAGAGGGAGGGGCAGAAAAGTTGATTATGGGGGGATATCTTATGCACGAGATATACATGTTCAGCAATACAGCTGACAGAAGGCAGTTGTAAACTGGGCAGAAAGCAGACTAATGGGTGGGAAGGATGTGCAGGATTTCTCTGGCTGTAAAGCTTAACTAGCTTGACAGGTGGGATTTCTACAAAGTTGTCAGGCTGCTGCAGTCTGGCTACTGATATCACACTATTGCTAAACTGCACTGTCTTGCAGGTAACATCTTCATCTGTCACAAGCTGGCAGTTGAGAGCCCTGCTGGGCAGGATGAGAGTGACAGCGATGATGAATTCTCTTCCGGTGTGGTGTATAAGATTGGTAGGTTTTGGCCAACTTTACAACTAGCTTAAGATTAGGGCTGCTCAGTACTGCTTGATGTTGCTCTGTCTTGCTGGCTGAAGAGACTTGCATACAAAACTGATGGCATAGTCCTGAATGCCTCTGCTAATTGCCAGAAGTAATTCCTCTAAGAAGATAAGTCCTAGAAAGCTCTTGTGCTTGTTCCCAAGCCCAGATGCCTGAGTAGGAGCGGGCTTGCTCTCTTACTCAGTGTTTCCCGATTGCTCTGTTGTTGCCTATAAAATGCAGGCTTTTATTGATGGAGGAGATCTAAATCAGTGTGCTTCATTAGTTACTTATTCTTTCTCAGGTGACCTTGGCCATGTGACATCAATAACAAACCCCCAGGTGGAAGAAGGAGACAGACGGTTTTTGGCCAATGAGATTTTGCAAGAGGTATGGTGGGTGGTGGGCAAGTGGGGAGAGATCTGCTGTAGTGAAATCATTAGTCTGGCACATTCCTTGCCTTACCTCATCTTTCTTGTGTCTGGTCTGGCTGGGAAATCAGTGAACTTAATACTTTATTTACAACAGTATAGGCCTGGGTTTTGTCATGTAAATGTTTAATGTACTGCATAAGTAACTTTACCATCAGATTATTGTGACTATTCTACCTGTGAGGGATGAATGGGACAAACTTTTATCAGTTTGGAGACATTGTATTTACACACCCAGCTGAGATTAAACTGCTGGATGTGATTACTGAGGAATATATGCACCCAGACAAATGCCTTGTCCAGCAAACGCTGATCAGGTGGTGTGGGGAGCTGGGAGGCACAAGGCACCTCTTAAGCTGACTGCAGTTTTGCCACTTTAGGCAGCGAACAAAAAGGGAATCAGTATGCAACAACCAGCTTGGATGTGCTCATCAGCTCCGGTGTTTAAGCAACAGTATCTTTTTGTGCTGCAGGTGCACTTGGGAGCTACTAGGTCACCAAACTGCATGCAGTCTTTAGTAGCATGGCAAGCTTATTGCCCTGTGGTGAGTGCCGGAGGCACATGTTCGTTAGCCTGTCCTCCGGATTTGCTGCAGTGATCCTAATGCGGGCTGCAAGCTCCTCATGACTGGGTGAAAGCTAACATGTGCTATTAGTTACCAAAACAACTTGCTGTCAGTGTTTTTAATCCTAAAGAGGAGAAAACAGCTAACTGGGATGGTGAAGGCAGTGTTATACACGCAGTGGCTTAGCTGTTTCTTTTTGATCTGGTATCCCAGCTGACCTCTGCTCAGCACAGCAAGATGTTCCTTTCTGTAACTGCTTGCCTTCCCTCCGCAGCAATACTGCTATTTGCCGAAGGCAGACATCTTTGCCCTGGCACTCACAGTAGCTCTAGCAGCCGGCGCAGCACCGCTGCCTCACAACGGGGCCATGTGGCACCACATCCGCAAAGGCAATGTACCGACGATGCCCCAGAAGCTTCCCCATCGCTTGCTTGAACTTCTCAAGGTGAGGAAGTAGCCTCGACAGGATGGAGGCTTTTCCACTTGGTGTGTGACAGAGGGAGCGTTAAACCCCGACTCCTTTGCCTTCTAGCTCATGATCCATCCTGACCCAGTGGAAAGACCTTCTGCCACAGCTCTTACTAAACATCCAGTTCTCTGCCCTTCACATGGGAAAGCTGTGCAGCTCCAGAAGCAGCTAAACATGGAGAAGCGCAAGACTGCCATGCTGGAAAGGTAGGGCTGGCTTGGGCTCGAAGGGGAGAGCACATGGGCACCAGGGTTGAATGTAGCGTGGTCATGCGGGGAGACCCAATGTGCAGAAACACCCATCAGCTCCTGTGCCTGGAGCCAGGAGGGCGATGCGGCTGTAGCAGGGACTTGTAGTGCCCAAGCAGCTGTGGGTCACTGCTGCCTTTGAGGAGCTGGCTGAATTAGAGCAGTGAACTTGCAGGCTTGCTGCAGCCACTGGTGGTGGAAAAGGCTGATACAATAAGCAGCCAGTGGGCAGAGGAGGAATTGATACTGCACTGAGGTAGGGGTCTAGCACAGAAGGAAGAGAAATAGCAGGTGGTGGCAGACATCCTCTTTCTGCTTGCCCCCTCTCGCTGCTGTTGGCAGTAATGTTTTGAGGTGCTGGGATCTAGGAACTGCCCTATCGCTCCTCTTAGCTATTCCCCAGCTGACTATTGCACTTTTCCACGTAGACAGGAGAGCGTATGCTCTGGGAGAGCAGCAGTCAGCAGGGAAAAAAGGCAGTGGAAAAGAAGCATGTGCCTTTTAGGTACTTGTGCTGCACAAGATGGTATTGATCCAAGTTCTCCCATCACAAATATCTGAAAGAATGGGAGAAAAACTGGTCTAGGGGCTCTTCATACTGGTGCTAGTTAGATGTTTGTTGCTGACCTGATGCATAGTTTTCTTTGGTCAACCTTCAAAGCCCATCTGTTCTGAAGTAGAAATGCTAAAGAAACCTACAGGGGTTAAAAGTCACCACTCCCCAGCAATGCATACTGCAGCAACCATCTTGTGCAGGATTGTACCTTTCTTCTGTAGCTGGGGGGGATTCATGCATGACCTGGTTTTCTTCCTCTCCTCTTCCTCCCATCTCCCCCCTGCAGGGAACTTAGAGCAGCCCGCCTTGCCCAGACCCTCATGAAGGACCAGCCCTTAGGAAGTGCCAAGTTTCAAGAGCCTGAAACCTCTTCTAAGCAGAAGAGCAAGCGCCTGGTGGGAGGGAAGAGCTCTCGCTCATTTAGCTTTACTTTGGGTTACTGAACTTCTGTGTTGGCCACGCAGCAGCCAGAGCTTTTCGGACCTGTGAAAGCAGAGGCTCTGCACAGACCAGTGCCCTGTATTGGCTCTCCCTGTCGTGGTTTTTTTTATTCCCTCATTAGTTATGACAAGATGGTGGCTGAGGGAAGAATGACTGTCTTAAAGTGTCAAATCATGGGATTTAAGATTATTGTCCTCAGACTCTTACCTGTTTATTTTCTTGTGTAGCTGGTCTTGTCCTAGACTAAGAATAGCTTTGCCATAGAAGGGAAAGGATGGCATTTCCTCTACTTGCTTCCCTCTTTGTGTAGTTGGGCTCTGTTATTGATGATGTGGGTTTTTGTGGTCTTAACGCTCTGGCCACCTGCATATCTTCAGAGGGGAGACAGTGGCTGTACAGGGAGACAGCTTCTACAGCTGGGTCCTCCTAGAAGCAAGGAGGTGGAGACGATGGTAGACAGCTTTACCCATCAGGAGTCAGACTGGTTACACAGCAGTGCTGGTGGACTTGGGGTGCAATCGGAGCTGCAGTTCATTGAGGGGGACAAAGAGTAGAAGGAAACACTTGGAGTTAAGGGGGCCTTATTTGGCAGCTGAAGGAAGACTTCCCCAGCCTCACCTTTCAGAGCCAAAGACAGCATCACGTAGCTGACGTGGCTGAGCTCTTGCAGACTAGTCCCTGACGCCCGACTTGTTTTGTGTCAGGGGGCAAGGACTCCTTGCCTGACGCAGGGGAGCAGCCACTGTCGTGTCGTGTGCTGGTAGGGGGGGTCTGTGCCTGCTTCCCTTCCGGCACCCAGCGCAGCTGCCTCCCAGCAGAGGTGGGGGCAAGCAGGAAGGGATTTTTGGGCCAGGCCAGGTTTTTTGGACCTGCCCCCGTGAAGTGTGTATTCATTTATTATTTGTATCTGGCCCCCGACGCTGGCAGAGGGCCTGGCGGTGGGCGCTGGGCCGGAGCGGTGTGCTGTCCCCAGGGAGGGCGTCTCAGGTTTTAATGGAGTCCGGTTTCCAAGCGTTGGGGCTTAAACCGTCGGATCCTACCCTTGAAGAAGCGACACGCGCAAATAAAGATTTTAATCCTTTTACCTACGGCGCAGTGACTACTTCTTCTCGCCTCTGGGGGCCGGGCCCAGGCCGCGGAGCGGGCCCCGCCGCCGCGCGCTGCCGGCGGGGGGGGTACATGCTCACGGGGAAGGGGGAGAGGCCGGGGATGGCAAAGCTGAAGTCGTCGTCGCCGTGCTTCATGAGGTGTTTCATGGAGCGGTCGCCCGCGAGCGCGTAGATCTGCTGCAGCAGGTCCTCTGTGTCGTTTGGAAGGAGCCGCGTGTCGTCGCGCAGTGTGATGCCATCGCCCATGCGGAACGAGACCGGCCGGCCTGCGATGATAAAAACGTCCGAGCAGCCGCGCGCCACGGCGTCTACCAGTATTTCCCTGATGTCCATGTT
>Ga0181612_116973_pt1 | contig 15401 bp, 7 predicted proteins | sample HoacroProtozoa21_FD_119630 | JGI IMG/M metagenome (GOLD analysis project Ga0181612, IMG submission 119630) | Hoatzin crop microbial communities from Cojedes, Venezuel. Combined Assembly of Gp0051906, Gp0051904, Gp0051908 | reverse complement strand
TGTAAAAATGTGAGAATTTGCTAATTATTATGTGTTTAGGGGATTATGTAGACTTCTTTTTCTTACATTTGTCAGGCAAATCAGCTTCTTGAGGCTGCAAAGTGCTCAGTGATAAAATGCTCCCGTGTGTGTTGTCATTAATTTGTCATTTTTTTGACTACAAAGCAAATGGAAGTTCCTTAGACCCACTGGGGGCTTTCTTCCAGGATGGTAAAAGAATTAAGAAATTTGCTTTCCTACCTGCCCAATGGCAACTCCTCAAGCTACCATGGGGGAGACTGAAGAACGGTGTTAAAAAACCCCAGGGTGAGGTAAGCTGACCTTAGAGCAAAAACAGCCGGTAGCACTTGCCTTACAAGGAACTTTATTTGGTGCATCCTGCAATATTTAGGTAACAAGGCAAGACTAACTTTTACCAAGGACAGGTTCATCAGTTTTTTCTCAGACAAAAATACCATTTACCAGACAACGAGGAATTACTTGCAAATTGTGTAAAGGCATCTGCATTTTGGTTCTGAATCACAAAAAGTTCTATAGAATTGGCAAAAAAAAAAAAACCTGGAAAACCATAAAACATTCTTTTCATTGGAAATAATATAAAAAGAGTTTCTTCATTTATTCTTAAGCTGCCACATCACATTGTAACTACAGACTTAATCAGAGATCTCGCAGCATGCTGCTAGTCTATCCCAGCCCCTGCTGTCACTGACAAACAAATCTGTTTCTGTCAGAAGTGTGGAGCTACTCAAATCCTGATTCTCTTTATTGCTTAGCCACAATAACCTTTCTTTCCTGACAGATAACATACAGCAAATATTTAAGGTGCCTAATAAAGACAGGCAGCAGAAAAAAAAAAAATCATTCAAAGATTTCTCTGGTGCTTTCCTCACTCCTGGCTAAGAACCTGCTACTGAGGGTCCTGGTGTCCGAACAATGGGGAGAGGATTGCTCTCTCCTGTCACTGGGCTTCCTAGTGACATTTCCTTCAACATTTCCATGTGAAATCCCAACGTCTTTTGTAAGTAGCCCAAAGAATCTACAACTACCTGATTCTGAATGTTGAAATAAAATGAAGCCTTTAATCCCAGATTTATTCTAAGGTCAAATCTGCAGTGAAATAAATCAAGTAGCAGGGGAAAAAAGCTGATTACTAAAACCATTAGCAGGATGCATCGACATAAAACACAGTGACGTGGAAAACACAGCAGTAAACTCGTGTGCTCCACAAAGCTGGAAGTGGTAAAAAAAAAAAAATCTGTTTTCTAAAAGAAGAAAAAGCCACATGAAAAAGAAGTATCAACAACTTCGAGTAAAGTTTTGTTGGACAATAGTGATGCATGGACTGTAGTAACACTTGATAAGTGCAGCAGTTTGCATATATTTTTGAGTTAAAAATCAGAAATGACGTGCTATACAGAACAGTGCTATTTTGAGGGGAGGGAAGCCTTGTAAGCTTATTTATACCACCTTTTGGCTGATCAGTTCTCTCAAACTCCTCCTTTCTGGAACTCTCATCTTCCTCCTATACCCCTATCTCACAAAGAAGAAAAGGAAAAAAAAATCTCCAAACACAAAAAACCCCAATGAATCCCCTACCAATGTTTCCTCAAACCCACTCTAGGGCTGGATAATCAGCTCACTAACTTTGCTGTCACTACTGGGCACCCTCAATTTTGAGGGGCTAAACCCACTCTAACAATGACAAACAGTGAACAGAAAATAGCTTTCTGATTCCCATTTCAGAGAATCACAGAATGGTTGAGGTTGGAAAGGACCTCTGGAGGTCATCTTGTCCAACCCTGAATTTTGAGGGTTACTATTCATGTAGCATCTCTAATATCGATATATGATTTTACATATGTCACCAGATTCGCTAAATATCATTCAAACGGTTTGGTTGTCGTTAATACAACTAATATTCCTCCTAAACACAAATGGATGTAGGACCAGGTCTTACACACTACTGAGGAGCACAGTCACTATATTCTCACAGCATTTAAAACACCTCCGTTCTCTTTTAATAACATTGTGTAAAAGCCACAGCACAGTCCTGACCTGACAACCTCATCCAAATGACTAGTTGGTAGGCTATTTGACCAACTTTTGTTTTTGCTGGGACACCACTCTTCTTTTCAAAAATATAAAAAACTTGAATTATAATTCATAGCTCAGCCCTCAAAAATTTGAGTCAGTCTAGCTGTTTGCATTTCTTAACTTGGAAGAAACTGTTTATTAATTCATAATAGACATTATTCTCTGGAATCCACCATGGACAGGGCAGAAGTTCATATCAAAAAGGCAACATGTGTCTGCTCTACATATAAAGAAGTTGGTTATTCTAATTTGTGTCACAGTAACACATGGATGCCCCAGAAAGATCTTGGCTCCATTTCAGTAACTGGTATTTAAATAATGTGGGCCCTGAATAATGCATACTGTCTTCTAGTATTCTCTAACAGGATATAGATGAGGAAAAAAGGTCGGTTTGTGTTAAAAGTCATTGAAATCAGTGACAGTGAATAGAAAATGGTTTTCTGATTTCCATTTCACAGAATCAGTGAATGGCTGAGGTTGGAAGAGACCTCTGGAGGTCACCTTGTCCAACCCTCTGCTCAAGGAGGACCACCTACTGCAGGTTGCCCAGGACCATGTCCAGCTGGCTTTTCAATGCCTCCAAGGATGGAGATTCCACCACCTCTCTGGGTTCGTTTCAGAGCTCTGTTCTCCAGACACATAATGAAGCTCATTTTTAAAAAATGTAAAAAGGAAAATAAATCATGATTTTTCATCTCTAGTGAAAACTAAAAGGTTTCCCAAATAACTTTGTTTTTTATTGTTTTTAGGGCATTCGCTGACTTGTTTACCAAAGTCAAGATTTTAACAAGATTAGTGGTGTATATGAGCAGGAGCAGAACTCAAATACAAATACAACACTGATAGTTTTTTCCAATCTATTGCACAACAGACATTTAATATTTAATGGACTAACATTCATGTAGTATTTTACACATGTTAGAAGCAAACTGGGCAATTATGCAACTACTTTCACAAAAAAAAATCTGGAATATATGCCATGTAATAAAAACTTTACCACAGTTACTACTTTTTGTTTATTTCTTTGTTTTCTCTTCTCTTTTTGTATATTTAAGGCCTCCCCGTTTCTGCATTGCAAAGGAGAATTTATAATCACTCTTTTCTGAGGAAAAGAAGCTAAAACTTTTCTTCTGGGCAGCAAACACCTGCATGTAATATTCTGTTTGTTCTGTCATCTAGCGTTCATCTAAGAGTAGCCACTACCACAGTCTTTCTGGAACCACCTCTTCAGAAAATAAATCTTATTCTCAAAATAGTAATTTTGGCATTATCTTGGTCTACTGAAAATTTTCGTTAGACACTGACTAGACAGATAATATTAGTCATACGCCCAATCCTAACCCTGCAAATCCAAACAAAATTAAAAGAATAATAGAATTACCTTTTACTTATGTTGTGAAGAAGTTCCATACCTTTCCTTCAGAAATAAAGATGATAAATTTTGGTGTCCAGGAGATAATACAATCAATATATATAGATTTGCAGAGCGCCGAAAGACACTTAGTGACACCTTTTGTAGAACGACACCTCAGATACTTTTCTACATCTGCATGACAAATCAGTATTTTCTGGTGGACTACAGATTAGCAACTGAGAAAGAAGAGATCCTAAGAACAAACTAATGCAAAATGTCACCGTCACCATGTGAAACACCTTTGGTCACCCCCCTCAGAGCAAGCAAGCGAATGGGAAAAGGAAAGGGGCATGATCAGGGCAAAAAAAGTCTGTAAGGGAAATGTAACAGTTATTTCACAGGTAGAGTCCTGGATCTGAAGGAACAACTTCCTAAAAATAGACGCAGAAAAGCAAATCTGAAGGCACTACTAATCTTTCTTCTCTTCCATGCCTTGAAACTCACATTAGGTCTCATAAATAACTCCCCAGAGAAAATAAGGAGCCCCAAGGGGTAAATGAAAACAATTACCTCTCAACAATTCTAGGGACAGATCTGTCTGCTTTCTCTGCAAGGCCCCTGTGGGGACACAACCAGGATTCGACCCCAGCTGACGCTGGCCTTGACCCTAGCTATATGCTGTGTACACTGGAGAAATGTACTTAATCTGAAATAAGCGAGAGCCACATGAGAAAACTTTGAGGTTTGACTCTAAGAAGTAGTTTGGCAGCTACTGTAAGAGGTTTCCAGACAAGATTTGCAGTGTTTCCTGGTGTTAGCAAGGCTAACGATGAATTCAAGTTAGTTCTAATATTGCCAGCACAATCACTATGGCATTATAGTACTTCCATTAGGGGATCCAGCAAATGGTGGCAAGTGTAGCTACCCACAGAAATTTTTTTAAAAATGAAATTAAAGTATGAGATACCAATTTTTGTATGTACTTATTTTGTGCTCTGGGGGAAAAAAAAAAGAGGGAGAAAGAAAAAGTAATAAAATCTCTTATAATTGCTTTGGTTAAAAAAGCATTAATTAGTCCTTGCCCAGTAATAAAGTCAAATTAATCAGCTTCAAAGAAACTTTTAGCATTTAACCAAGACTGAAATAAAAATCCAGATTCTAACCACAGCAGGGTATAAAATGATTTCCCATGAAAAAATACTATTACATTTGAACTGCTATAAAGGTCTTTTTCTTCATGAGCATGTTAGAGTAAATTATCAGTGACTCCTATATGCCAGTCAAATGCTATTAATGTCAAAAATCGTGGTGAAAGGAAAATTAGTATTTTTACATCCATTTTTAATACTACTGGATGAGATCCTTAAGTAAGATGTTACACAGAACACCAAATCCAGTCAATAGGTCACGCATTTTTTTTTCCTGATGATCCAGATGTGGCTTTCCCAGTCCTAATATTCAAACAACAAAAGGAAAGGGCAATAAACCCCCCAAGGGGGCCTTGCCTAACTCTAGATTTCCCTTTCAAGAGTTTACAATGAAAGTCAACAATGGCAAGACATATGGCCTGATTATTTGGGCTTTTTATAAAGCATTTGACAAATTTCCACTAGACAAGCCTTCTTTCAAGGAACAAGGCAGAAGAATAAGCATAAGGGCACAGAAAAGGTGGTCTAAGAAGGATAAATAATACAGCCTGAAGTACTTTTAAAAACATTTACTTTCTGAGTCGATTGCTAGTTCCCAGGAAGTATGAAGCTGGCCATCTGTTGCTGCTCACATCACGTGTGAAGGGTCGTAACTGAACTGCTAAAAGAGATCTTTAGAGCATACGAAGTATTGGGAACAGGAGCCATCTTGGAGCTTCCTGACTGCTGTAGTAATTCTTAGAAGATTTGAAGTATTTAGTGGAAAAATAGATGCAGAAAGGGTGGTGAATAGACCCAAACGCATGGAAAATTGACTTGTGCAGCAGACAGCTATTAGCTGTGATGGTTTTTCAATAGATAATAGCCTAGGAGAAAAACGACAGTGAATGGTTTCTTTGCAAAGAAAAAGAAGTCTCCTCACTGAAGTCACATTTGAAAGAGGGAACAACACATTACAGTTTGGTGTAGTTAGAGGAGCTATAATTGAAAGTCATGCCTGCTCCCTCTTTAGTCCAGGTCTTTTCTTCAGAGGATGTGTGGATCACTTCATGAGCGTGTTGAGAAGACACCACTTGAAGGGTGACTCTAAGGACAGGAAGGATGTGTAAGAGCTCTGTTTTGGATCTCTCCAGCTCTTTCAAGGAGGAAAGTCAGGATCTTCTATGAGCTTTCATAGCTCAAAGAAGATTGGAAGCCATATTCTGGAACAAGACAACAGTGACGGCTAGAAGCCAATCCTAGAGAAAATGCATAGTTCAGGTCATTTCTTAGCAACATAGCTATGAAAAAATTCAGACAGCTCTGGAAATATCACTGCAGTGTTTTGATGCAGTAACTATTTCAAAAATCAACATTTTTGGTCCTGGATTCCACTAAAGGGAATTACTGGAAGCCATTCCTTTCTAAGCAAAGTACCTGACTTGTTCTAATGTCAGCATCCTTAACAGGGGCAGCGGGGAAGTGATAGTTAGATTTAACTAACAGTGATTACAATGCATAACTCTCAACTTGTGGGGTTTTTTTAAGGTTTTTGTCACAAAAAGGTGTTATGCAGTTGGAAAACTGCAACTTTTTACTTTGTTTTTGTGTAAATATACTGCAGTATTTCTTCCATCCTAAGTGAAAGCTCCTGGAACCTCTCCCCATATGAAAAAAGTAGCTTTGGCAATTTACAGATGTTTCCTCCATAAGCAGGTATAATCCCAGAAGTATGGGATAAAGCGTTGGCTATAGACTGAGATAGATAAAAATCACAGGACTAAGGGACCCTTTAGAAAAAGCAGGCGGGAGCAAGAGCAATGTGAGGCTTTCTCACCCTCACTAGATAACCATTTTTCAGAACTCTGCTTTGGTAGTTTACTATTTTTTAGACTTCTGGCTTGTTTTTTCTCACCTTTGCTATAATTTCTTTGTTTTTCTAACAATAGCTCAACCAAGAAGACTTTAAAAGTGAAATTAATAAGAAAAAATAGAAACCAACCTCACAAGCACAATATTTATTTCTTTTTGAGATGGATAAAATAGTAAGGAAAAGCAGCTAGCTATTCTGTGATTATAGTCCAGCCAGGAGAAATGGAAAGTTGACACACCTGACAGAGCAAATGTCATTTATGAAGATAAAGTACAGAGCCCACAGAGGCCACTGTTGTGGGACTTTCCAGTTTGCATAACCTCACTTTGCAAAAGTATAAAAATCTTTCTCCTTCTTCCACCGCGCTCGGGCAAGCAGCAGCAGCAGCACTGCCACAAGGCCCTTAGGCTTACGCAATTCCCCTTCAGCAAATCTTTGCTCTGCGGCAGAGCTGATCCCTCTGCAGTCAGGTCTCGACACAACTGCATCAGCTGCGCAGGAGCACGGAGAACGGTAACGCAGAGATGAGACACACCAGGCAGCTGAGGTTTCCGAAACCCGGCGCTGCTCCCCACAGCCACATTCTCTGTGTTGTGTCAAAGGAGCTGGGGGCTGCAGGGCAAGGTTCCCATCTGCACATAGAAAGAAAAAGATCTCTCCCTGTACAGCAGCAAATAACAGGAACTTTATGCAATTTTATTCCTGCTGTTAAATAGGTGCTTTTTTTTCCCTCCCATTGTTATGTAGTGGTATTCAAGGACCAGTGGAGTGGGAGAGAATTTAAGATACATTGACCTCTAATTAACAGTAAAAGACGTGTATTAAATATTTGAAAAGGGAAAAAAAGGAACTTCTTTCACTCACTTTCTCATAACAATTGAAATCTAAATATGGCCAGAGAACAGCTAACAAGGCAGCTAGTGCTTGTGGTGTAAGTCAGACCTATGAATCATAGGAGTGAACTGTAAATTAGAGGATCTAGTCATTACCTGTTCGGCACCTTGTGTCAGCACTGACATTTCTTTTCTGTTTACAGAACTGATACAGGAAATTTACTTCGATGGCAATGCTTTTTTCTGCCAGTGTTGCTGATTCAAATGAAAATTACTGTGCAGAGAGATAAAACACTAATGCAATTTCTGCTACATAAAAATCAAGCTATCTTAATGGACAACATACACAACTTCCAACGCATTATTCTACTTTTACATCAGATTCTAAGTAAATTGCCATTTATATAAACAACAGCTCTGGACAACTCCCTGCACTGTCAGGCAAGCATTTGTAATAGATGTGCCACATTACTTCTGGGCGAACATGTACTACAAACTACTTCTAAGGAACTCTCTAATGTGCCCGTAACACATCCTCAGCTCCTAGGCTGGTCAATGGTGCAATTGCCTACAGATGCTTTGTGTCACAATGCCTCTATGGGAGCTGAACTCGCCTCAGCACTCACATGTAATTTCTGATGTGAATGATGTGCTGTAAAGCTACATAGACTAATAAAAACATGTGTGTGGGGAAATTATGAGGGGAAAGAGCAGCAAGAGCAATGAACTTCAGATCCTCACAATTTTTCCTCAGTGACAGGATCAGTCAGCCACCCAAATACATAGATAATGCCCCAACACAGTCTCATTCTAATTTTTCTCTGAAAAAACATGGACTGGTATCATCATCTTGTGCTGCTACAATGTCATTTCACATTGTGTATCCTCTTATTTAACACTTATAAACTTGTGACATCCGTTTGGTCACAATTAATTACAATGAAGACACAGCCCAGTGACACTAGCTTTCCACAAATCTGTTCATCACACTGAGGAATCATGAAAACTTCCCCAACACAATATAAATGCATAAACTTCCACATAGATACAACTGTACTTTTCAGGTAGCTGCCACAGATGTTACAGCAGTAAAAATTCTTAAAGACAGTTTTTAACCACCTCAACCTCAATTTTTAAAATGTATGCCTCATAAGAACAAGTATGTTTCATAGGCATTTTTTACTTTGGGAGATTTGGCTTGTATTTGTGCTGGTGACATCTTTAAAATAATCTCTAGATTTTCTTTTCTTCAAGAATAGCTGTTTACACTAGAAAACAGAGAACTTCACATGCAGATTTGGAATTAAAGCATGTTTTGGTTCCTTAACACTGATGTGGTACAATGGAATATACAGAATAAAGTGTAGTAAAACTGAGCAAGCCCCAAAGAAGTTTTGCATAATGCTCAAAACCAATCGATTTTGAGTTACAACATGCTTTCAACTAACTGCATTATTCTTGAGAAATAAATAGAATTGCACCATTATGGCTGAAAAATTGGACTCTTACTGTCGATTGCCATTGCTGGGGTTTGTCTGAAAGAAAACCTCAGTAATCTCTACTAGTTTTCAAACAAAATCAACAAAGTATTTTATTAATCACTACTCTGTTCTAACACCCCAAACTCAGTAAAACTCGGTGCAGCTCTCCAGCCCCCTCAGGCACATGGAAATCCACCAATCCAAAGCATTACAGTTACAGCAGAAGAGATCCAATCTCCTCCTCTTCCCAGGGACTGAAGTCCAGTGGACAATCTAACCTCACCAGAACATGCCAGTACGTGAACCTGTGAGGTAAATAAACTATGAAAAGGGAAAGCAATTTAAGAGTCTTCCTAAAAACGAGTATCTGATGTTTAACAGCAAGACTTAAGAGAGCCCACTCTCAGTGCCTTGTGCTGGGTATAGCCAGCTCTTGAGGCACCTGCCTCATCAGCAGTGTAACGAGCAGAGCCCCAGGGGTGTGTATTCTTGTTTTGTTTTAATTCATCAGCCTGCAGAACCTGCTACGAGTTTACAAAGCTGCTGTGAATGCTCTGGACAGACACAGACAACAGACCCCCTCCCTGTTCAACTTGATTTTAACTGATAAATTTCAACCACCTCTGTAAAATTGGTTACAGGCATCACGTGCACAAGTTTTCTGGATATCCCTGCCTGAAGTTTTAATCAAATTTTTAATATGGCGTCATGCGGAAAGCTGGTGAAGAGATGTAAAACGCTTTCTGTTACTACTAAAGTTATAGCATGGAGATTCTTTTTAAAAATACGCACACACGTTTCACTTGTAAAACTCACCTCCAAGAGGACAAACAGATACGGTGCAGTAGTTTCTTTCTCAGGATTTGGTCCAATTAGCATCTGAAACACAATGAAAAACACTGACGGAAGTGTCACCTTTTAGGCTTGGCAACTTTTGCCCATTCTTGCTCTGGTTCCTTAAAGACATTCAAAGACTGGCTTCTGCCGCCACTCCACTGGATGAAGTAACAAGCCAGGAAACTGCACCCACCCGGTACAGTGAGTACGACGACACCAGCTTAGCAGAGAGCTACTCACCACAGAGGATTACCCTGTTACTTCAGCACGTCCAATACGGTACTTGCCTTCAGGAGCCGGCTGGGTTTTTTTAAAACTTTTGGTATTTTAATTACTTACCTAGTGATAACGGCTTAAGTTGGAGATTCTTCAAGCCATTATACTGTTCTTCAAGTTTATCCCAATCTGTTTCTTCAAACATAAACTTGGTGACAAACTACTTAGTGTCCACTGCTCTACATGAAGTAAAATTGTGGATGATTTGTTACTAATACATTTAGATTAGTGGAAAAACAGTAAAAAGGATTACTGTATTTCAAATAAGTCTTTGCTGCCACAGCCGTATTTAACTCCATTTTTTAAATGCTTTTTTAATTAGAAATATATACACTGTTCTAATGAAGAAACCCTGTACATACAGGTGTTTTTAAATTTCTTATGAAGCATAAAATTCATCCACTTTCTGATAAACTTTCATTATTCCATCTGGGCACTGGATTCTTTAGCAATAATAAAAGAAATCCAGTTCCTGACCATGTGCATAGAAAAAGTAAAAATTTTCCTGCTGTCATTATGGTCCATCTTCCTCAGTATAGTACAACAATCCAATTTTTGTACAAGCAAACTAATGATGTGAATTAATTTGCTTTTAAACTAAGCATATTTATATGGTGTGACCTGAAATATTCCCTTTGAATATTATATAACAATTGATTCCACTGAACTCGGTATTTCTTGCTTTTCAATGAATCTGAGAATTATAATTCCACACATTGTCAGAAAAGCACAAGGATAAATGACTCTGCCTGAAACTCTCCAAATTTGTATCAGTATCTTTGCATATTTACAGGTACATACATGTGCACAATTGTAGGATCAAGAAAAAACAACAACAAATGACAGAGACACTGCAAAAACAATTAAGTTTTAAAATCAAGGGCTCTCTACCGCTTTCTACCTGACTGTAATCATGAGGACATACCTCTGTGCAAATTTTTGGATATGATGGAAAGAAGGGAAAAGCTTCTAAATGGTGTAGTTATTCAATGATTTTACATTATCAGCCTTTGCCTTTACTTGTTCTGCCTGCTCTTTACTTCATGCATTTCTTTAATGCTGCAGTGAAGTAGTTTCCAGTTCACTTGGTATCATGAAAGCAAATCAACACCCTAATATTAATCCATAGACAAATTCATCTATTCTATTTAAAAGGAAGGATGTTGTCAAAGGAAGTCTCACACTATCAGTCTCTTCTCTGGCTCTTCATTCTGAGCGACAAACAACTCAAGTGTTTGTTGTTGCTGTTTCAGACCACAAAAATTCTCAAAAGTGACCCTGAATCTCCACTTACTTCTGACTTTGTGATAGGTTGCTTTGATACTCACGGACTAAAATCCACACTTATTCTCCCCTCTTCCAGTTCAGTGGGGAATTTGAAGAATATAAACTTCTTTTGTGCTCTTCTGCATGACAGTTCACTTTAGAATAGTCCTCATACTAGTCCCACTAGGTTACATACATTATAAGTTCTCTTTCTGTACTTTACATCTGCTAATATAATAAGTTTTAATGAAATCCATTTTTAGTTTGTCATCTAATGACCATTTATCACATTCGAAAAAAACCAACACAACAGTACCTGTTACAACAGCCAATAATGACAACATGTTTTGTTTAGCTTCTTTATTTAAAATCAATTTATATATCAGTTAATTTCAGCCATAAGAAACTGTTCTCTGATAAAATCCCACTATATTGGAATGGTAAACTCTTAACTACTTTTATTTAAGAAAATAATACAACTATGCCCCACAAATTATGACAGAGTTCAAACAGAAATATCTCTTTCTTTACTACGTAATGAAGACAATGTCAGTAAAGTACATAACAAAGCTATAGAAAATTCAGGAAAAAATACAGAAAAATGAAAGCTCCCTATGGGTTTTGCCTTAGTCAAAAATTCTTTACTGGAAATAAATCATTAATAAATGGCTTTATACAAATAAATACATATTTTAATAGGTGAAATGTGTCTGAAACATCAATTCTTCCTGTTTCAAAATTTCATACTATGCAAAAAATCAGAATGATGGGCTATACTGGCCAAAGGTTGGTTATAAGAGTCTTTATTTTGCGAACTATACAGAAATGTTAAAAAAGAAAACGCATTATACTTTTCAATATTACACAGGATAAACATTAAATTTAGTATTTAATATGTGTAAATTAATTCAAAGAAGAAACTGATTTTCCTTTTAATTAATGATGGGAAACCAGTGATCCAGTTTTGAAATTATACAACCTGTAGTATTACATTATACAGGTCATGTCAATTTTATTGTGGGCAGAAAGCAACAGATTTGATATGAACATAGATGATGGAGTCCCAAAATGTCTACACAATTAATTAACATGCTAACATAAATACAGTGATTAAAATAATTTTTTCTACAGCCAAATCTTCAGTGCTACTCTACACAATAATTATAATCTAGTTCACATGGTAATTACATAATAATAGGAAAAAAATTTTAAAAACCCATTTTCTTCATTCCAGCAGCAGTACCTATACTGGTATTAATTTGGTAATTGGATGTGCTTAGCTATTGCCTAACTTCCTATACTGGTATGCATGCTAAAATCTCTCTATTTCTATTTTGCAAGGCACCTTTACAATACGTTCTTCTAAGTTTCTCCACTAGTAACAGAAAACAACATGAATTAAGATAAAGATCCAAAACTACTTCCTGAATTAAGAAAATAAAAAGTATCATTATACACTTCTTAAAAGCTACCTTGGGGCAAGTGCCAATACTCTGAAATACAGTCATGTATAAAGGTAATATAATTTTAAGCAATTTTTTTTTCCCCATGTAAAGTATTTTATGTTAATCTGATTAGAGAGAAATACAGAGAAACAACAATAGATGAAGCAATGTTTGAGTAAATAATGACAAAGTCTATACGACCTTGACATGAGAGAAAAAAACTAAGGAAAGACAAGCAAACATTAGAATTACAGAACTGGTGCTTGTCCATGCTACTGGTTTTGAAAAATCCTTTCAATAACCTAGCCATTTCCTAATAAAAGCCGTAACTACAAATGCAAACACAAAGGAGGACTTTGCTTTATTTTTCCCTCTTGATAATTCTTCTCCATACCTTTGGTTAATTCAAGGCTGGTGAGATGCTACTCGTGCACCGAAGTTTTACTACTGTAATACATTTTTTATTTATTGAATGGACAGTTTGCAAAGCCTGCAGGGCTTAAAACACTGACAGAACTAAAGTCAAGTTACAGTATGTTTTCTGAAGAGGACATGCACAGTTCCAAGTACGGGCAAATATCTTTTCACCAGAGTTTTGAAGAAACTGCTTGTCTTTATAGTGTGTTTTGCACATTTATATTTTAAGTACCACATAACATTTCTTTCTTCAGGCTAGACTTCCAATGTGTTTTCTTCAGCGCAAAGGCATTTAAAAACTCACATAACATAATTATTCTTATTTAAAGAAAAAAAAGTCTACGACTCCAGCTGCAATGTTTGAAATAATCATACAAAATATACATGTTTGTTAGAATCCTTTTGATCTTGGAGAGCAAAGGGATTTTATGAAATGACACCTTGTGAATTTTAGAAAGGTACAATTCATGGACCCCCTAATATTATCAAATATATCCATCATGATCATCGTCGTCATCAACATCATCATCTCCTTCATCTTCATCATCATCTTCAATTTCATCTTCATCATTCATTATTTCATCTTCGTCATCTTCATCATCTGTCCATTCATGGAAATCGCCAGAGGCAAAATCACCTGAAGTCTCTAAATCAATAGCTAAAAACGTATGATAGTTATAGAAAAGACACACAAGACACACTACATATTTACAATTTAATATACATAGGCACATCAGAATATTTAGTTTCAGGACGATTACTTATTTTAAACCACACAGTGTGACATCTTTTGTCTTAAAAGAAAACCACTTTAATAGGGATGAATTTCTCAATGATAACAAAAGGAGACAAATTTTATGGATTTGTAGAACTATAATGAGTGCCAGGAACAACTGACAGAGATTTAAGTCCAACATACAGATCACAATGAGGACTACTGATGATTTCTTACATATTATCTTGAACCATACAGAACTGTCTAGAAAGCTATCTAGAAACTGTCTAGAAATGATCTAGAAACTATCTAGAAATGATTGTGAATTAGACAGACAACAGGCCTGAGTTTGTATGTCAGATATTGTGTTAAATTTACACTTTGATTCAGGCTATGTTCTTTTGTTGCAATAGAAGAGAAAGGAGTAATGTAAGACTTTTTTTTTTTTAAAGGAAAATATTTTATTGCCACTTTTTGCATCTGGGGCATCAAATAAGAGTGAAATAGGAATTCTTGGAAGAAGTTCCACAGTGCTGCAAGGAAGGGGAAAAAAAGGGAAAATCTAGCGTGCTAGGGACTTTTGGCAATTCCCTCGAACATAAACTGAAAAAAATGTCAAACTGAATTCACTAGCATGCTGATTACCCAAAGGGATTTCATCAAGCATTTTGGGTCTTGTCTAATGCTGCTCTAGATAATTAGTTTTCCCTAGGTTTATATACACTATGCCAAGCACTTATATGAGGTCTATTAATAGCTGGCACAGTGTTAGGAATTGAAAAATATAATGAAGTAGTAACAATAACAAATTATAATTTACGTCAAAATCCCATGTGGGTCCCACATCTGTTCTTACTGAATAAATTCAATCTGGCTGGTAATCCAAGGGAATAACACCTCTAAACCAAATGCCCCAAGGGGCTCTGAACTTACCGCATTCTGCCGCACCGTTTGTTCTGGATCCTGTTACCTCATTACCGTATCTGTCAACACACCAGCACTGCCCTACGCTTCCATGGCACTGACTTGGTTTGTAATACCCATCTTCATCACATAAGGGGATGTACTGCCCTGTGATACATAAATATTGAATAAGAATATTAGAAACTGCCTCTTGACCAATGTAACAATTGTAGCAGAAAATAACTACCTTTTGCTGTTCCCTCACTCCAGACTCCACACTGACTGCTTTACTTTCTATTAATAAATTCAGTTAAGCAGAAAATGACTGAATATATCAAATGTAGGAGGGAAAATAACACATATCAGTCTTGGACTGATTTCAAGAAACAAAACGATCAACCTTCCTTTAAGTTTTTCACTGATCCTGTGATACGTACTCTTTACTGCCTGAATGTCTCCGTCAAGATCTTTGCTGTATTCTGGAGAAAAGGCTCAAATATAGCACCCAACCCTGAATCAGATGTCCTATCATCTGTGGAGTACAAGCAAGTCTGAATAATAAGGGTCACGCTTCCTGGACTAATAAACTACCTGTTACAATGCTCAGGAGCTATTTTTATTTAATATATATTTTACAATTCCTTTGTTTACCCACTAATATTTAATTACCCCAGCACTGCAGACAAATGCAGTGTAACACAAATTTTATCAGATACAAATGTAAAAAAAGAATGTCAAAATTGCATCTATCTGTAAAATACCTAGGCAAATTAGGTTCTA
>Ga0181612_125906_pt1 | contig 15402 bp, 4 predicted proteins | sample HoacroProtozoa21_FD_119630 | JGI IMG/M metagenome (GOLD analysis project Ga0181612, IMG submission 119630) | Hoatzin crop microbial communities from Cojedes, Venezuel. Combined Assembly of Gp0051906, Gp0051904, Gp0051908 | reverse complement strand
TGTCTTTAAGCATTTAGGATAACCAAGGTCCTGTTCCTGTGATCCCAAGCTGCTGTTAGAATACAAATATCTTCTACACACAAATGCAGCACAACTGTGTTCTGACAATAATGCGTGCACTGAGGACGCAGCCTGGCCCTAGAGCAACCGTCATAACTGGGAGGGTACAGTTCAGATGCTGTGTCTGACTTGGTTGCAATAGTCAACCAATTAATGGAAATACAGGATATTTTTCATCTTGTTATATCTGATAAGACTTTATGCATACCAGAATATTTGGAGTTTGGATAAAATTACTTCTTTTTTCTAGCCGTTCACAAAATAAGAATTATCTGTATGAACACCGTTCTTTTCTTACAGGATAAAAAGAGACCTCAGCCCTAATCTTTATATAAACTTCAATCAGTATTCCTTAGTTGGGTCTTTGTAATCTGCTTCTTCACCGAAATAACATCTGTAATAGTTTGTCAGGAAAAAAAGAAATCCAAAAGTTCAGTATTTGGGGAGAAAACAACTCTTTATAAAGCACAGTCTACATTGTGTAGCTGCCATATATATGTATGTAGATGACATTTCTTATACATTCCAGGTTATTTTAAAAGGCCTGGTGAGTTTGGCCTTGACATTCAAAAGTAAAACCACTTTGCTGAAGAGTGGAGCACTTAGTTTTGTTGGAAGTGTTGGATTCACTGGAGATTTTTTTGAAATACATCTTATAAATCTACAGCTGAACATTTCTCCTCTTCATACAGTAGATCCCAACTCCCACCTGTGCAAAAGACAAAAGATATAAAAGAGGAACATAGAATGCATTCGTTTTGACAGAAGTGTCAAATTTGTCTTAAATTTTTTCATTTTCTGTAGAACATCACTGAACCAAGCACAGTTAAGAGGAAATAGTTTAGAATTGCTTTTCAAAAATAATTTTTTCGGGCGAATCAAAAGAGAGCATTATTTTCAAATGATTGTTAGATATTTTTAGATTCTGTTGTAATATCCACCTTTCTACTTTCTTTTGTTGGTTTTTTTTGGTACCAGAAGGAATAAAAGCATCCTTAAATGAAAAAATTGGTTCCTGTTAAGGCTACTCTTGGTTCTTAAAGCTAATTTTACTCAAAGTAATTTCTACTATCTAATTTTTTGTTTGTTTGTTTATAATAAGAATTCTTCGGAAGAAAAGCAAACATTTATGAAAATGCATAGACATTTTCTGTGGAAATCCAGGCTTTTATACCGACTTCAGTGAAATTATACTTACATTGATGTATCAGAGCAGAAATAGCACACTGCATGTCTCGCTTAGACTGGGATATAAAACTGCACTTTGCCTCAGTCTTGATAATTTAATTGTTTCACTTCTGTGCAGTGTCTCTTTTTAAATTTTTTTTCTTGATTTTTTCAAATTATTCTAGAAGGTGTCTTTGTGTAGATTCCATTCTAATGAATGTTCCATTTGCATGTTTTAAAGATAATATTGTGATTCGGAATCTGAAAACTAAACCAAAGTAGTATCAGGCAAAATGCAGAAAGGATTCCTTTCTCGGCTTAGCTAATCCTTGTGGGCATGTTCCTCAGTACTTTATTTCTCTAATTCTGGAAGTCCACTGGACTGGAAGTAGTTTTAGGATATACACAACTGTAGTGTTGGACAAGATCACGGAAATTCTTGCCGTTCATCATCACAGTTTGCAAGGATGTCCTTTACAGATGCGAAAGTAAAATACACGGCAGTAGTGCAGTCCAAGGACTCCTTACCCATATCTCATACAAGAGTCCTCACGTTTTTAGTTCTTCTTATCAGTCTGTTAATCTGAAACACAGCTACCTTCTTTTAGCTGACTTTAACATCCATTTCTGTAGACAGATATGTATTTATAATACCTCTTTTCTGACATGCTAAATCTGTTAAATTTCTGTAATTTCTATACCACAGAAAATAATGAAAATAGATAGGGGATTATTATTGTGCCTTACCAGTAGGTGTGTAAACTTAAGACAGACATAGACAGTTTCACTCTTTTGAGTTGGAAATCTGGCTTTGATTTAAAAAAAAAAAAAGCTGTATGAGAATGCAGGGAGTCTTGGCTGATAATTGTGCCTGTTAATTGGCTGGACCACCTCACTGTGGCATAGATGCCAAGCAGTAATAGCTTTGTATGGGCACTTTGCTTAATAAGGTGAGTGGCATTGTTTGCAGCTGGGAGACCCATCACAGTAACGTCTTCAAAGCACTGATGCCTTGCGTCTTTTCAACAGTGAAGTACACTGTTGGCTTTTCTGTGCCAAACATGCCCCTGAATGCTGGGGGGAAGGAAAGCACAGAAAACAAGACAATTTTTTCTTGCCAAAAGAGGCTCTCTATAATGCAGCTGGCAGCTTGGACTACTTGTATCTAACAGAAAAACACTGCTTGATTATGGCTGGAGAGGGAAAATTAAACCACCCAAGACAGAGGTTGTGGCCTTACTCGAGAAATTGGCTGACACTGGTGAGAAGACATAGAGCGGAGGAGGAACAACATTGTTCAGTCCAGGAGGTGCTATGAAAAGTTAGAATTCCTGGGCCATAAACGCTGTGTGGAAGGGCTATCTGCTCCTTCTCAGTTAGGGTTTGGCTTTGCTTTTCCTTTAGTCACAGCCAAGGTCTTCCAAGAAAAGCATCTTTTTCCCGCTTTTCCCGAACAAAATTGGAATATACTTTTGCTGCAATGTTCAACATCAGGTCACCACCAGATCTTGACAGCAGCCCCAGATGATATATACTTAGAAATCACATGATTCAGTTCTCAATGGTTCTCTTCAGTTCTTGACAGGTGCTTTAGGCAAATGCGGCTTTAGCCACCAAAAATTCTGTTTGAAAGCGTCTGTGGCCTAAGGGGTATGTAAGCCTGTACATCAACATATTTCAATTCAATATAGAGCAAATGCATTGCTTAGGACGTTTTATGTCTTATTCTGTTACATATTTGTCCATTTATATTAACTCTTGGAATTTTAGAAGTGGGAGATTGCCCTGTGTGTTTCTTGATGTAATATGTGGATCCTGCAGTGGCTATGTATGCATCCCTTTTTTTACCTCTGTCCTGTCATCTGCCCTGCTTGTATCTTATACCCATCTCCTACCAGTACCTCTTACAAATGTTTCCCTGCCTCTCTTTTGAGGCCAAACTCTTCTAAGCAAAATATCTTCTTCCTGCTTTTTCTGCCAGATAGTCTTTTTTAACGCAGCTATTTCTCAAATGGAGCCTTTGTGCTAGTTTTGAGGAGACAGTATCCTCTTACATAAAGCAGCAACTTCATATGGGGAATACCAACAGGGATTAAGAGTAGCTAGCCAACTAGAGAAATACCATCTAGAGATACAGGGAATAGTCTAGCTGGTTCTTTTCCACAGTGACTGCATACTCTCTTTTCCACTTGGTCTAGTGCTCAGCCATCTGGAAACGAGGGTGGAGAAAGAGATATTTTTACTTATATGCAACTTTCATTTTACATCTCAGACTTCCTAGTAATAAACCTAAATGGAAGTAAAATACCTGCAAAGCAAACCACATTCTCAAGTGTGAGAATGACAGAGTTACAGAATCGCTGAGGCTGGGAGGGACCTCTTGAGATCACTGAGTCCAAAACACTGCTCAAGCAGGGTTAGATAGAGCAGGATGCCCAGGATTATGTCCAGTCAGGTTTTGAGTATCTCCACAGAATCCTTAAGAAGATGTCTCTTCTTGCTGCTGTAACATGATTGAACTGCTGCTATAACCAACAAGGAATTAGTGGTGTAGCAGTACGTGCTTTGCGTAACAAGGGCCTTCCTCTTTTGCTAATGATTGCTGGAACAGAGGAAGGATCTTAGAGGAACACAAGGAACAGAACTGGACTCTTAAATGCTTATGGGCTTTTAACTTTTTCTCATGTAGTGACCATGCAATGTGGAAGCTGGTGATGGAACAAGCTCTCAGAAAATATTTAGGTAAATCTTTAGTCTGGGAATAAGTAACCAGTGCAAAATTTTCCCCTGAAAAACCCCAGCTGGAGTTCAACCCTTAAACTAACACCAAGCATTGCAACACTTAGCATGGGAGGAGGCAGGTGTCCGTTACTGCTCCAAGAGCAGCATGCAAAGTTGCACTTGCTATTATATATGTAACTGTCTGGAGGGGAAGCTGTGAATACAGATTTTCTTGTATTAGAGACAGGTCTTAATACTGAAGTTGAATTTAAGTCTTTGCATATTTAACAGTCTTGTGTGTTTTAAAATGCAAGTAATAACTTTTAAAGCATTCTGAATATACTTCATCACTAGGATATTTATACTCCAAACCTGGGATGTTTTACAGGTTCTTAGTATAACTTTGCAGACAGCTTGCAAGTGAGTGTGGGTTACTTGTGGGGTCTGGTGACACGTTTTGACAATCAGTTGCCAGAATATGTCTATCAATAAATTTATCAGTAGACTTCATTTATTAAAGAGAAAAATAGTACTGGTCTTTATTTTTCTTTTCTGCTCAGGGAACAAGATAGATTGCCAGTTGGCTTTTATTGTTGTTTCATTTTTCCCCTATTTATTTGTCGGGTTTTTTTTCACTGCAGTATTTGTAGTTTGATTTGAAATATCAGAAGGAATAAACCCCTTTTTCAGTGATGAGGATTAAAAGACAGCACCAAGGTATTACTATACTCAAGCAATACTCCTTGGGTCCTATATGAAGCATTCCCTGAAAGTAAAGATTTGCATGTTCCATGTCAATTATCACAGCTATAATTATCCCACCTTACCATAATACCCTACTGAAAGTGCTATTTATATTAATAAAGCTTTACATTCATAAGAACAACTCTTCCCGCTGGTCTTCGTTCTACATATAAGCCCCCTAACAATAACAAGAAAATAATATTGCTCTAGCCCAAGCAGGAAGCAAGTCAGTGTGTCTGGCAGCTTACTGAAACAGAGCACATCCACAATCATATTTGACTGCACTCTTAGGGGCATTTCATGCCTCAGTCAACTTCTTTTTTTCCCCTCAGGGATCTTAATTCTCTTTATCTATTCGTTAGCATGTAAAATTAACATCTTTCCTGAGAATTTTAGTAATGCTTATATCAATGTTAATCTCACTGCATTTTCCATAACAATTAAGCAGATAGCAGAATTATATTGTAAGAGTCCTGTGACATCCATATTTCTCAAATACTGGTCCTCTGTTCTTGTACATGAGACTTTTAAAAAAGCCAAACTACTGCCCTTCAGAGGGAGAAATTTATTTTTGCCTTTCCTTAGTGGGGTCACTCTAATAGTTGACACTTATCAGTAAAATTTAATCGTGGTGTGGGGTTGATTTGGGACGACTTATCTGAATCATCTTGGCCTATCTCTTTAAAAGAAATCTGTCATACGTTCATAAACAAATACACAGGTCAGATAATGTTCATTGTCAGGTCTGACTATGCCCTGACTTTGATTTTAAAGCGCAGAGAGACCAATCTTAATAACAGAACTGCTGGATTGAAATTACATGCCTTTCGTCCTTTTTTTGATTTGAAAATCCTGCCTGCTTAATTTGACAATAAATTAAGCATCTGTGTTAAACCTAGATTTTCATTGAGACCAAAGGAACAATATTCCTGTTAAGAAGGAATGATCACAGTAATGAGGTCTGGTTTATTCATCTTCACCTTAATTGAGCTATATGACTATGAGTTTAGATTTAACCCAGTCTCATCCTATCAAAGGTCAGTATCAACAAACGATGGAATTTTAGGATACCGATGAAAAGATAGCTTAATTTCCATATTTCCTTTTCATTTTCTCTTTTGCCTACCACTAAGTTGGCACGTTTTATTCATGCTGCCCTAAGCCCTCCTTGGTGATGAGAAGGGAACTGCCTTTGTGGAAAATGGAGGGACACTGGATGCTTTCTGAAAACCAAGGAAGTGTTAGATAGGTGGCAGCCTGGAGAACTTTCAGTTCCAGCAGGAAGATAGTGTCAAAGGCAGCCACTAGAATAAAGCAGAGAAATGAGAAATGTGAATGAGAAATGTGTTTGTGAAATGGAAATGCAAACAGGCTGTGAAGATCACTCTGTTCTATTGTCTCTCCATATAAAGTCTTTGGCCAGTGTCTGAAAAGGAAAAAAAGATATTTATGAAAAGTATTATTTTTATATATATAAATGTGCATATATAAAAAATTAGATTTATATATAATATTGCAAGCAGTTCGTAATACTCAGAATTAATTTCGTAACGGGAAAGGAAAATTAGATAATAATACACTTTACTAAAGCTGTTGCATCGCAGTGAGCATGGTTAAGAGCGAGCTGTTTTCATCCTATCAATAGTATTTTTAAATTAAATTTTAATAATACTTTAATGCTGTCATTCATGTTTCCCGTATTTTTAATAAGTAAATAGGCTACCTTTCTGATCTTTTTTCAAACTGGATTTGTGTCCTATGACAAAACTGAAACTAGTGCTTCTCCCAATTGCTCAATTATAGAAATTCAAGGGAAATTCCTAACAGATTTAATTTTCACTTTACATTTAATCTTCCCATTTGCGTTTATAGAGGTTTTTCCTGGTTCTTCTTTCTAAAATGTACCTCCTGGTGAACATTAGTTACTGCTGAACCCATATAAGCAGACATTTATTGACACTGTTAAAATAAACTTAGGGCCTACAAAGGAAAGCTTGTTTATACATTTTAATATGTCTATTTATCTTTGTATTTCTGTCAGAGTCAGTAAACAACCTGAATAGCTCTCTTTTATAGACTGTAATGACTTGAGTGGAAGAGCTTGGAGAGCATGGCAATTTTTTATTTAATTCTGTTAAATATTAGTGCATATGGTTGGCAAGATATTTATGATCACCAGAAACAATCCCAGAGTTGATTTGTTGCACTAAATGAGTAGGGAATCCTGAAGTTCTAGGACTGGGGTATCATCTAGTTTATTAAAGAATCCGTCCTGAAGGCGACCCGTGCCTGGGGCCGGGGCAGGTGTCGGCACTGCAACCAAAATGCTCAGTCAGAGGCACCCGTTGGTCTTGGAAGTTCTGAATCCAGCGCAGATTCTGTGCCAGCTGGGCAGCAGGGGAGGGGAGGACATGGCCTCGGCTGGGCAACGGTTACGGAGCCTGGGTCATGCTGGTAAGCGCCATCCTCTTCTGTAGCTTTGTCGTTCTTACCCTGGAATTCACTCCTCAATTTGAGATCAGTGCTTTCTCCTGAAAAATAATCTATTTGTGTTTTAGATCATTTTTCTGCCACGTGGCATAAAGAGGAATTTATATCTTTTCCTGCCTACCTGCTTTTCCAACAGATTTCTGTTCAATAGCTGTTTTATGTGGATCCCTTATCAAATCCATAACTGTGTTTAGGAGAGCACCACACTACCACAATGGAAAGTAATGTTTCCTAGTGTAGGGCGCTGTTAGATTATCCCAGTTCTGCAGAAAATATGGACAACCATACCATTCTGAAGCAGAAATTCCATCCCAGACGTGTGCAGAAGGCATAGCTTGTTGTCCCATAAGCAGAAATATCACCAGAGGCAGAGTTTGTATTAAACTGTATTCACCCATTGTTAAACTTTCTTGGTTTTTTTGCTTCCACTTCTGTCAAATACGCTGTTCACTGAGGAGGTCTCATTTGTAGAATTAACTTCTAAAGAAGGGGTCTAAGTTGACAGAATGTAAAAATCAGCAGAGTGTCATTCTCAGGGGCATGTAGTCTTACTGCCCTCAGTTATCCACTGACTTAGCACCAGTGTTTGGTTCTAAAAAACCGAGATACTCATTCATTCGTTTGTATAAATGGACAGGAACACTATATATAATTGTAATTCTATGAACCTTTGTCCAGAAAAAATGAATGCAAAATCATGCATGTGGAAGAAATTGCATACCTTGTGGATGAGCTGTGCACAATGAGTAAATGCTAGAATCAAATGTTTTCTTAAACCTGCAGTGTTGATTTTACACAAATGCTACTATGTGTACAGAAAAAGGGCAAGCTTTCCTGAAAGAATACGGTACAAACACTACAAATGTCCTTTGGAAACCAGCAAAACTTCTAAAAGGGTCTGAGATAGACACATTTTTCCCGGTGGCATTCAAAAGGCAGAAAGTGGAGCAGAAGAGAACTCACAGCTGTTCAAAAAGTGGATACATATGGTTCCCAACAAATCCTATAAGCTCAAATTTTGCTAATTCTAAACAAAAATATCTAAACAAAGTCTAAAGAGAAATACCTAAAAAAAAATTTGGTGGAAATGTTGTCATTGGAATGTGTACAATTATTTGGACATTACATAGCAAAGGTTAAACTTGTGCTGGCAGAAGGCTGGCTAATGGAAAGACCAGATAGCTATTTCCTTTACTAATTTCAATTAATTTGACTTCATAAGGTACAGACTGATTGAGGAGATTGCAACAGTCTAAATATTATATGCTTCTTGGATCTGTAAATTTCATAGCTGCTAATAAATCTCAGTTTATCAGCAGTTCGGTGATGTAGAGGGCTGAAACCATTTAGTGATTCCTGAACGTTCTCTGTCTTATTATCTTCTACAGATTTTTCAGCCTCGGTTCAAAATTACATGGAGCACTACCTGTAGTGATTCTTTGCCATTTCTCTGGCAAAAATCACTGTGCAAACCTGTTGTAACAACAAGCAAACATTCACAGATGCCACCATTGATGATGTATTTGGAACTTGTCTATTGTGTAGGCAGCTGGAGAAATCTTGCAAAATAAGGCTGTTTGGCTTAGAAATCCTCCCAGTGGTATATTTGTTTTGAAAGTGAATTTAGTGTGTTAAGAATCTTGGACTGACAGCTCTGAAACAGCTATAGGAAAGGGGTGGTTCTTTTTCTAGACCACCCTAGTTAGTTTGTTTTTATCTTGGCTTCTAGGCTTGCGAACACAATTTGTTCTCTGTGCCAACTCACTCCTTGACCTTCTACTGAGAATGACATTAGTAACGCCAATTGTGGTGATAGTTTGTGATGTGTATATTTATCCACTAAAGCTCTGGACCAAACCCATCAATTCACTTCATACAGGGTACAAAATAGCCACTGGGCAGCAATGACTTTCAGCCTTTACTATCTAGGGCCAGAAGTGAGCCAATGACCTTTGCATGCAAGGCACGATTGCCTGTCAGAGCCATCATAGTAAACACTGATGTAAAATACTATTTTAAAACTGATGAAGATACACCATAGTCACTAATCAAAGAATAGCTTTAGTGGCTGAAAAATGTGGAGCAAGTTATAGTCACCAGAATAAATTACAACTGATTTTGAGCAGTCATTGAAGAAAAAGGTTCAGGGGCCATGACAGAAGGAGACCTTGGAATGGGCTGATACATTATTAATACAGTCTGTTAGGTCATGCCTTGGCAGTATATATTTGCAAAGTGTTCAGAATACCTATTAACCGTTTACTGTTTCTTGTAGTTCCAGGCCACACTTTGCACTGATTGGAATGTTTTAAGGGAGTTGTATGTTTTGTTCAATATTTTTTTGGCACATGATTAGTATCTGTGAACACATATGTGCATATATATGTATACAAACATACATATGTATACATAGAGAGAGAGAGAATATGGGGTTTTTTTTTGCTTTTCTGCTGTTACACCATAGTTTGCATGACTTTTTTCCCCTCGTACTTCCATTGAGCCCTGCTAAGAGTAGACCCTGTGGCAAAATATGTACGGGTTTGCCTGCGATTTTGACATTCCAAATAATTTAGGAGGCATACCATAAAGTAGTTTCCCCCATTCTGTTTCCTTACTTCCCCTCCTCCTTCCTTGCAGTTTTGATGCCTTTGTTAATGATAAACAATTTTTTTTACCTTTTTTACTCTAATCCTAATGTCCCTTCATCTGTCGAGGGAGTAGGCAATTAGATCAATGCTAAACAGCCTTAAATCAAAGATTGCTTACACTCCGCTTGCTGCATGCTCAGATTTCACCTTATATTCCAGACTTCAGCTGTTACTCTGGCACACTAAAATTCACTGTAACACCGGTCCCCTAAAGGTCTATACCATAGCAATGTGTCACAATACTTCTATTTCAAGATACTATAGAGACTTTGATTCAGTGTGTTAATGGTATTGTTGTTCTCTTTCTGCAGGTACTATTATATGTCTGAATTATGTTATATTGGATTAAACAACATGTCTCTTGTCATGTGTTTACATCAGCACACAACAGGTGAGTTATGCTGGATATGTTAAGAGAGAGACATTATACTTTTCCTGTAAGAAGTTTTCTAGAGTACAAATGAGAAGTTTGAGATGCTGACCCTTTTATCTATTATTACAGCCAAATTAATGTTATTCAAAACAGTCCTAGGTGTTTATGACAGCCCGAGTATTAATACTTCTAGCCTATCTGAAAATGGCTGCCATTTGCAAGAAGGTAAAACACTGATGGTTCTCTGTGAGTGAATCAGAGTTCCAAATTTTTTGATTGTAATTTAAAAAGTGTTTTAAATTGGTAGCAAATGAATTTCTGCCAAGAAGGACTTAGGAAAAGCCTAGTTAGTTCTCAAGTGGTGAGGGACATGTGTCAAATCCATTATGAATTGCACTACTACTAGAATTTAATGGAGAAGTGCGAAGGAAGAAATACGTTCATCACTAACTAAGAGTCATTTTTCCAGTGGTGACGAATGGGAGTTTACAGGTATCCAAAGTTAAGGAATATTTAATATCTCTAATTATCTAAGTGTAAGATATCTATAATACTGTATTAAAACTTCCAAAGTCTGTTGAGAGTTGTATTCCTTCTTCCAAACTTTCCTTCTTGAAAAATAAGTTCTTATTTGAATTCTTCATATGTGATAAAAATTGTAGTTCCTTTTTAGAATGAAGAACTTAAGGGAAGACCTTGGTGGGAAGACAGACACGAAAAGTAGTTTTTACTTCACTATTATTTTTAGCTTTTGGATTTGAGTTAGTGTCACGTGGTCTTAAGCAGATAAATGCAGCTGATGTGTAGCAGAGTTGTGTCTGTGTTTGACCATGAGCTCGGTGCAATATGGCAGATTTTTCATCATTTCATATACCAGTATTTACCTTCATAGAAGTACACCCCTAATGTTCGCTGTAAATTGCTGTCATTCCAGGTAATACAGTGGAGGAAAACGGTAGGGATCGCAAAATGACTTATTTTTTGTTGTTGTTCACCTTGCAAGAGTAAGTCTTTCTCCTATAATACAGGTATGTTTCAGGAGTTTATAGGTGTATTTGTGGCAAAGAGTTGCTGTAGACTTTTCTTCTCTAAAAAAAGAAACTTATTCATAAGAAATCAACTAGCACACATTAGAGAATGTTATTACAGTAAACATAACCTTTCTTTATAGATAGTAATAAAGTGCTTCACAGTCATAGGTTTGGTTAGCTTATTCAGGTGTCTAAATCTTTCCAAAGATGTGTGCATTTTCAGTAATTCTGTTTTATGCTTTATCCTATAGCTTCTTCCAGACTGTCTTTTTTAGAAAAATCCCATGTAAGATCTTAAAAGTCTGGATCTGAGGCATTAATGTAGTAAAAAATTAAAACAGAACTTCATGATTAGTCTTTCCACTTGCTTTTACCTGCAAAAAAATTGGGAGAAGTGTAGCATCCAACACAGGAGAGACAATGTCACTTCATCTCTGGGAAGTACACGTCTGACTGACAGAATTACCTGCACAGATAACATGCTAATAGAATGGCTTGGAATATATTAAATTGGATTGGCTATCAACTGGTTCCTGAAGGAAGAAGGTTTGGTCTGTGAAACTCTTATCTATGCAAGACTTTTTTTCATTTAACAAGTGATTGACTGTAATTAAAATAAAAATGAAATAGCTTTCACTGTGGTATCCTAGCAGAGTTTACCAAAGCAATACCCTAACTATGTGAAGGCAGAGGTAATTTTTTATCCATAAGGTATTTATGGAAATGTGCCTATTCTTTCCCAAAGCAGAAAATGATACATTTTTTTAATTACTTTTTCTAAGAAGAAAGATTTTTTGTAATAGAAATTTTTATTCAGTGCATAATTTGTGGGTTCTGGCAACAGGTGATTAAGATGATGTCCTCAGTAGATGTGGTCCAAAGGAGTTTTTGACGTGCATTAAGATCACCTATATTTACAATATCTTAATGATAATTTTGTACAGATGAATGTTCGCATGGAGTTTTCACGGGGGGAGAAAGAAGAACAATGTCTAGGTCTATTTAGGTTATTATTTAGTTTTATGTAATGTAGTGGTTATCACATTCACCTCGCACACAAAAGGTCCCCCGGTTCTTTGATGGTTGGACTTGATTATCTTAGAGGTCTTTTCCAAACTTAATGATTCTATGATTGTGTTTATAGGTCTATTCTATGTTTGCAGAGCGGTTTATTTTATGCTCTGCTTTCAAAAAACAAAAATCCAATATGGGCTGTTTTGAAAACAGGAAAACTTTAATTAAAGGCATTGATGGATAGTTACATTAACAGCTCGTCAACAGCTAATCTGAGACCATCTGTTCTTTAGTGGTCTGAAAAGGTTAACAGCATATGGATGCCTCCACTTGCCACATACTATAATGTAGACTTGCCAGGATGAAGAATGGTGCTATAGGGCAGGACTTCTGGCAAAGCACACTGTGGTGAAGTTCAGTTCATGTTGCCAGAAGTGGCCACGCAGGACATAGTTTTTCCAGGCGGGCACATCATTAACTAGTGTAATTATTATTAGTAGTAGTATTTTGGAATGTGGGTTAAGCAAACTGAATCAGCAAGTGAGTACATGTCAAGCTAAGAGACAGGTAATAGGTGTTACTGAGGTCGTAGGCTTTTTTTTTTTGGTGAGAACTATGGATTGAAAAAAAAGAAAGGAAAAGTTTTAACAAATTGCCAGAAAACACTGAGTACCTTCAGAAAAACTCTGAATTTGATTAATGGACAATGTATTATTTATCTTCTACAGAAAATGGATTTTTAAAATTCTGCTGTGTATAATCAATTTTAAATATATTGTCAGAAAATAAATAATGTAGTCTCTGGGACAGAGCTGTTGTGTCTGTATGGAGACTGGCACAATGGGTTGTGCTTCCCAATCACCTCATTATTAGCTGTTTCTGTGAGGTATTAATGTCAGGGCTACAGCTGTGCTTCTGCCCAGCTGTGGACCCTGATGATCTGGGTTCTGACCTGTGGACAGCTTGACTTTGAACAGGCCTTCACACTGTGGATGGTGCAAGAAGAAATGACTATGTAAGTTAACTGCTTTGTTTATTTCTTGCCCTCTTTATCATCAGCATAGTTTTCATCACTGGGAAGAGAAAATGAAAGTAAACTTGTCTAATTCCAGAAAACTGTATTTGTGGTAAGGGCACAAAGATTCTCTGACTTTCATTACCATGGAGAAATTGGAGAGGTAATAGTAGTTTTGTACTTTTACATATATACAAAATACATAATTTTTCAATGGTGTTGTGAATTTGCAGGGTAAAGGGAAATTGTTTGGGTTAGTTAAAATATCATGGGGAAATATTTCTCCTTCTTCTGAGTATCTGGGTAGTAGGATAGTCATGAAGGAAACTGAATTGGGAAGAAGGTAAATACGGTAAATGCAGGAAAACTGGAAATGGATTAAAAGGGACAATTGAGAAGCCATCTCCACATGTTTTTGATTTCTTCACAGCAAAGAAATCTTCTTAGCAGATGAGAGCCTGGCTCTTCATTCTACCATCTTGAAGAAAAGTGGTTGTAGGAGTGCTTTGGGTTATTGCTCTCAACTAGGTAAAATACTTGAGGGCTTTTGTTTGGCTGAGCTTGCCTATTTGACTCTAATATAGGCAAATTCACTGGAAGATGGAAAACCTGTTTAAGAAGCTGAAGAGATGATCTGTGTTGCAGTGGCTATGCTTTTATGAGTATATAAAAGCTAGCTAAAATGTGTCAAGAATATTCTGCGGTCCTCCTCCTTCATCCTCTGTAGTAAAAGCATGAACCTGTCACAGTACTTGTACACTGGAGTTAATGAATCTAGATCACTTATGAAGTCTGACATGTGGACTTAGCCTGCATTTTAGTTATGTAAGCGGCTGGCTTCACTAGTGTTTTATTCTCAGTATAGCTGTCTCTTAGGACAAAAAAAAAAGCAAGGTAACTTCTCAATGGGTAGAAAATGGCATATGTTTCAAATATATTATCACAGAATGAAGTAGAGTAAAAGCCATTTAACAATGTATCATCAGAAATGTCTCTGATCAATTTAAAAAAAATCACTAAAGTATTTCTGAGTGGTTGAGCAACCTCTAGAGCAAGAAATAACACTTCTAGCTGTAAAAAGAACTAAGTGAATGGGGATTATAAATTAGAGAAGTTTATTCATAATAGTGTCATAAGAGGAACAAGCAGAAGAGTAGTGTTACTGTGTCAAACATCTTGTGTATCTGCATTTCCATGGAAGACATAAGAAAGAAACGTGAGAAATATATGCAATAAGGAAGAGGAACTGGAGGTCTCAGCACACAGTCAAGCTTATGATGTAGTTGGCATATGGAGATTTGAAGGAATAATTCACATGACATAAATCTTGAATAATAGTTGAATTTGACAGGAGTATAGCTTGCCAAAGAAAATGAGTAAGGTGATACTCCCTTACAATAACTTACTCTTATGTCTAGAACACAAACAGAGTTTAAATGTCTGTAAATGCATAGCAAAAAAGGTAAAATCACTGTGATTGTGTGTATCTAATACAGGCCCCCGAACAGGGAAGCCCAGGGTTTGGAGATGTTTTCTGAAATTTCATTAAACTACAGATTTGTTAGTTCAGTTTAATTACCACAATGTATGTAGTTAGAATACAGGCTACATTGGTTTTCACTGGTTTGGGGTGCTTTTTTTTTAAAAAAAATACACTAGGTAAAAGCATAATTAAAATTACATACTGAAATTGGAGAAATAAAGAAAAGGGAAGGTTAATCAAAACAGCAGAAAATTTAGCAGGGAGGAATTTGTTGAGAATATGCTTGTGGAATGCAACTTTGGAAGATGGATCATGAAATAATAGAGTTCATGATCTTTAGGAAAGAAGCAAAGATAATTAAATGAAACAATAGATTTCAACAAACTTATGTAAGTGATGAGTTGTTCTTCATCTGAACCTAGACTAGGTGAAATAGGGTTAAAGAGACTGCAAATAAAGACTGATTTTTACTATTTTTAGTTCTTCTATTGATGGGATGGGGAAGAGAGACAGACAGAAAGTGTAGTAGGAGTCCAATCTGGATAAATCATGAAATGTTAAATTTTCTTGAAAATGAAGTACACAAGAACTAAGGTTACTGAGGGTGAATACATATGTACAAAAACAGAAAGGTGAATGTACAAAATGAGATGGAG
>Ga0181612_121407_pt1 | contig 15402 bp, 10 predicted proteins | sample HoacroProtozoa21_FD_119630 | JGI IMG/M metagenome (GOLD analysis project Ga0181612, IMG submission 119630) | Hoatzin crop microbial communities from Cojedes, Venezuel. Combined Assembly of Gp0051906, Gp0051904, Gp0051908 | reverse complement strand
TTTAGCTAACCTTTACTACTGCTATGCTCTTCATCTATCAATCTCTTCACATGCACTACCAGCAAAGTCCATTGAAGTTAATGAAGTAAATTCCACAGACAAAGAGCAGCTGTGAATCATGCTGTAAATGATTTACTACTGAATAATTATGGGCCTGAGTGTGGCTTAGCTTTTGCAAGGCAATTTGGAGGAGTAAAAAATATTCCTGATCGAGTTAACTATACTCTGGACAAACACCAGGACCAATAAACTGCCAGTGCAAGAATCACTCAAGAATCCCAAGGCTTCCTCAAGTCTCTGGAACACTGATTTATCTGAATAAAATCAGATATCTATGTCTACAACCATGTTTAGTCACAATTCATCATCTGTTCCAAAGAAGGTATCTTAGAAGCCAATTTACACAGTGAGAAGCACTAGAGACATGTGGAACTCAGTTTCAGGACTTCAGCTGTCAGCACTTCATCGGGCCATACACTCAAGCAAGTCAGCACACTCAAAGTGTAAGCCATACATACACGCCTTCCATCTTTTTCCACCCATTCTCACTCTTCATCTTAGTCACCACAAACACTGCAGAGAGACTTTGTTTTCAAGCACACATGAGCTCTTTTATAAAATAAAATGCACAGGGAACAAGATGCCTAGAGGGAAAAGTGTAATCGCTGTCAGACAGTTCTGAAAGCATCAGGGTAATTTTCTGTGTCAAAAAAGAAATCAGCAGAATGTCTGTCCAGCAAATAACCTCTTTCCTCCAACAACAGACTCAGTGCATGGTAAACACCAGGGTAATCAGGTGAATCAACCCATACACATTCCTATAACTGGACAGCACTTGTTCACTACACAGTGCACCATAGTCTCACAGCCTTTTGCTGCAGTGTCTACTGCCACTTTCATCTCATGGGGAATGACCTGGAATGGCATAGGAGCCGAGGGCAGAAAACAGAGAAAAGCTGCCAGAGCAGCAAATACACCCAGATTTCCACACTCTCTTAGCTCCAGTTCTCATGGACTGTCGAGAGTAAGGGTACAGGACTAGGAAACTGCCTGAAGAATTCCTGAAAAAGATCCCCAAACACATCAAGAATGACCTATTCCACCCTCTATTATGCTGTGATTTATTCATATCTGTCTGGTCAGAGTTTCCTCATAATTTAAATAACTTTCACATCTTTCCCACTTCCTCTTGCTCTTTGGTTCTTTGGCTCTTTTACCCCTTCAAGAATATCTCACTCTCTCTTGTCTGAGGTTTGCAGTACATTTCAAACTAGCCACATCCTGTAAGTGCAGAGAATGGGTAAATTACAACTTTGATAAGGTATATAATTGATGCCTTCAAAATTATGTCTGAAATACACCTTACAGCTGAATATTTATTGATGAATATAAACTACATAAAAACGTGTTTTATCATGTTAAATTTCTGCAATCCAATAGGATTAGTAATCATAACAATTATAAAAGACTTTTATGCAAAAGGTTTAAAGTTTTATGAGGAAGTATCATGTTTTTCTAGCCACCAAGAAGGATCTTTCTGAGATTATTTTATTGACTCACCCAGGCAGAAACAGGAGTCAATGCGACTTCTCCCCCAGGTACTGTACATTCACCTACGGAAAAGAAAAACCAAATGTGTGACAGGGAATGGAAATATTTACACCACTGTTTTATGAGTGGCAAATGAGATAGATGATGAAATCTCACTTAAGCTGTAGAGAAAATTCCACTACAGTTTTGCAGAACCAGAATTTCACCTTTGGATGTGTAAGTGTCAGAAGCCACATAACATATGATGACAGAAAAGAAGAGAAGAGAGATAAACACAGAGTCACTAAATTTTGGACTATTTAATTAATCATAATTCTATATACAGACTGCTGATATATATGAATAGTTACTGGTTCATTATGAACTAAATAGATTCCATGTATTTCTGTAGGGAACTGAAGAATCAATAAATACCATCACTGTTTATCCAGATCTGTCTGGTGCTAGGTTCAAAAGAGAAGCCAAAATTTTAATATTTTAATCTTAATGTCAAAAGCTGAGAGAAGCTGTCTCCTAAGTTCTTTCAGAGAGAATGTACTCCTTGGAATTAAACAGATATCCGATGCTGGTGCTCAGTGTACTGAAGCTGAACAATCAATATTAATGACTTACGAACTCTTATGACAATTTGAAGCTTAAAGACAATATTTTACAAAAATCTTCGGGAAAACAACAGCATGGGTACTAGTGATAGAAGAATCAGAAGATTCATTGGAACTATGCCTGTGGGTACGGATTTTAGAGGTTTCTTATTTTTCTTACTAGTTCTGTTTGATGTTATGAGACCACAGAGTGATTAATTTTCTGGATAATAATTCAAGTATTTTATATTTAAGTATCTCTGCCCATATGCAGCCACATCTGTGAAAAAGAAATAGCAGGTGTTTCATTTTTATGGTTTCCTTCTGTTTATTCTTGACAAGTCCATTTGTTATTCATAAAGAAAACGAGTAATCTCTGAGTCCATTTGATTTGGAATAGATTGCCCTGTCTGTTTACTGTCATTAGTATTCCCATTGTGATAGTCTGGCCATTACATAACTGGATACATTTAGCCAGCGAGAATAAAAATGTTCTGTGCACCGTTTGACTTGATCCATAAAAGAACAAACCTATTATACCAATATTGCTCCATTTTATTAGTTTTCATAGAACCAATTTTAAATCAAATGTTGGTTCAAACTTGTCACATGCTAACACCTTTATGGTTACATACTGTAGCTAACAAAATTTTGCAGATGCAAGCAACAGATTCTTCCTGTTTCATTTAGGTTATTGTGACATGAGGAGAAGAAGAAGAAGGAAAAACTTCGCCCTAAATATCACTATGATCTTGAATCATCCACAGACAGACATATGATTTCTTTATGCTGAGTCTATTACTTAGGTAGGAATGGCTATTCTATATAATGGAAAACAACAGTAGAAATAAAGCAACAGATGGATCACATCTGAAGTACGTTCTCTGTTCTGACAAAGTAGTTTCTCTTGATTAGTACATAAATCAGACAACTTCCAAGAAAAAATATGATGTTGTGGGAAGAGAAGGTCCTGCTTCAGAAACTGACCAATGTCCCTATGGATCAGTGAATCAATGACTCAGCATTCTCAGTGGCCCAGTGTCATTTATTCAATGTTAAGAAGCATAGTTTGCATGAGATACAAATGTTTGGGGAAGACGTAAGGAGGAAATGTCTCACCAACTTTCTAAGATTAAATAAAATAGGTTCTCATGTGCCATTATACACAATTTTAGGTAATTAGCTAGGTAATTAGGATAGATGAACTAAAATGGTTGCAGAGCATAATGTCCACCCACAGAGACATCTGCCTTATCCATGAAGATTTAGATACTAAAATTCTTCCTGTAGTGTCAAAAGGATGTAGAATTATTTCCTCTCTCTGTTACACCATGGCCTAGTGAATTCTACTGACCCAGAGGTGATTTTTTGCAGAGATGGGTGAAGTTAATTTTGTATATAATACACATCTTGAACATCTGACTGAACATCTAACTCAGACTAAAAAGGATTTGCTTAAAATACAAAGCCAAGCACAGAAGTCTTAGGGCTAAATTATTAAATAGGAAAGATGTTTTCAGACCAAAGAAGAGTGTTAGAATCTCAGCAAAGACAGGTAACAGCTGGATGTTTCTTTTCATTCCTATAATGAAAAGAGGAGCTTCTAAATTCCACAGTGCTGTGGACAAAGCTTAAACAACTTCACTATTCAGCTCCACCGAAGCTCCAGGCAAAGATTTGGCTTTATTGAGGGTGACCAATAACAACAGACCATAAAATCCAGTCTCTCCTCCATGCATTAATGGAGGGATTTTATTAGAGTAGCAGTTCAATGACTTCTATATATGTCCAAAGAGTCACTGGTGTTATTTTCAAAATATTTAAGCCCTTATTGCTGCTGTTTGTTTTCTAATACAGCTGAAATCACCCATATTCCTGTTTGTTTAATCATTACCTATGTATTCTCTTCTTTCTGCAAACTCAGAATCACTGCATTGCTGAGTTTGGAAGGCATCTTTGGAGAACATCTAGTCAAAACCCCCTGCTCAAAGCAGGGACAACTAGAGCAGGCTGGTCAGGGCCATGTCCAGTCAAGTTTGAGTATCTCCAAGGATGGAGGTTCCACGATCTCTCTGGGCATCCTCTTCCAGAATTTCACTGCACAGACCGCAAAAATGTTTTCTTACATTTAGATGTATTTCAGTTCACATCCATCGCCTGTCATCCTGTTAGTAGGCACCTAAGAAAAGAGTCTGCCTCCATCCTCTTTACTCCCTTCTGTCTGTGTATTTATACACATTGATAAGACCTCCCCTGGCCCTTCTCTTCTTGAGGCTGAACAGTTCCAGCCTCCCCTCGTGTATCTCACTTGTAATGGAGGTCATACGCCACTCTACAGACAAGTTGGTGGAACACAGACAACCTCCCTTGGTTGCTGTATGAGGAAACAGGACTAGCATTGGCTGTCATCTTGCCAAGAGCAGAACAGAGATAAGACTGAATTATTTCCATATTCCACCGTCCTTTAGAGTAATGTTTTTTAGTATCCATGCTGGAAGGGACCGCAGCCTATGGAGGACACCTATGCTGGAGGAGATATTACCAGAGAGACTGCAGACTGGGGAGGACCCACAAATGGGCAACTGTTTTGCCCGTGACTGTAACTAGTACATCATCTCACTGTCTCTATTTTGACCCAGAGACTTCTTGTTCTCATGTTCTTCTTGGAGGGTGTGAGAGAGTGGCTGTGTGGGTGCTGGGCTGTGACAGGGCCAAACCAAAACAGTGCCATAGACTGGTGATAGAAAGTAAGTCAACACTTTCATCTTCTGCCATTTGGAGCCACATAAAGACGCTGCTTTTAGATGGAGCATTGCTCTTCAGCATGTCTCTATGGAGGTTCTTGGATTTAGTTGTCAGTACTGTGCTCTTCCAGTTTGCTCAGTGCCTTTGAAATGATATCATTTGCATCAGCAGGTCTTGAATACGCAGTTATCAATACAGCAAATTTGTCATTGGTTTGGACTTTACTAAGAGGAAATACTTGTGCTATTTTTGAAGACAAAGTTTTAGTTCTTTTTGGTGCCATTTCCTGTGACATCCTTTTATACCAATGAAAGTTAAAAATAGGATGTGCAGTTATATTTCAAAATAGTTCATGCTCCAATTTATTAAAGTCCTTTGCTCTATAAATAGCCTTTTAAAATTGAAATAGCTCTTAAAGTCTTTAAACTAAAAAAAAAAAAAGTCTTCAAAGAAACAATTGTCTTTTTTTCTTATCAATCAGTGGTGAAGTAAAGCCTGTCTTTATCATTTTGGTAAGATGTTCCCTAAGCGTTGCCAGATAATTAATAATTTTCCAGCTAATCTCCATATTTGCAAACTTCAAATAGCTTTTTCTTTCAGAAAACAATTCAAGATTGCCTATAAACTTGCTACATTTTACCTACAACATCTCAGTATTCCTGTTAACAGGCAATTATTGATAACAAAATATCCAGCAAATTTTCTTATAGAAACTTTCCAGTACATAGAGAATGCTTTATAAGTAAATATTTTTGCAAATGATTATACAAGTTACATTTTCAAACAGCAACAAGATATTCACCTTCAAAATGGAAATCTTAGTTAGAAGTAATAAGCATCTGTGAAGCATTTCTCAGTGAGGTGATGTCCTCACATTTTAAAGCACAAAGATTTTACACTGTTTACACAAGGAATCAGTTTTATGAAGAGTTTGCCTCTTTGCTCTTTGTTCAGGCTTAAACTACTGGCTTTCCTCTTTACAACAGGGAAAAAGGATCTTTTATGGCATATTTTACAGGTCTGATAAGACATACCACACTCATTGATTGTTAGGGAACAATATGATGTTCCTTCATAGAAAAATCTTCATGCCCTCCCTTCCTTTCCCTTCTCTTTTTTCCTGATACGGATCATCTTGTTACCAGATGAGAGTCTGACATAAGGAATTGAACACATGGAACTGCGCTTGTTTGCTTCTTTTGTCAAGAATTGTGCGGCACTGTGATTTTGTGAAGAGGAAGATGCCAATGCTGAAAGACAAAATCTTGTCTGGAAGGACATCTTTCATGGATATTCCTAGGCACTGTTCCTGTATCTATTTTGTACTGAACCAAGTAAGTCTCATTGTAAGGAAGAGTGACCCTGAGAGACTGGGACCTGTGGGTGGGACAGGCCCATTTGTAAGATTCAAATTCACAGTAACTGTAGGCAGTGAGGAGCCTGAAAAAGCCTCTCTTACCAAGCTTTTTCCTCTAACGTTTGTTATTTTATCTGTTCATATATTAAAATTCCAGTTTTACATTCCATATCCAAGACCTCATTAGTCACTAACCAGAAATGTTGTATGGGAAACAGAAGCAATAGTAGATAAGCAGAGAAGTAAGTAAGAAGTAAGTACAGAGCATGCATCTAAAACCTGTGGATAGCTTGACTACCCTAGAAATCCACTAGACCAACAGAGGAGCTCCAAAGAAGAATTTTGTCTCTCTGTCCTAGGTACTGCTGCTACCAAATATGGGCAAAACCTGTATTTCTAACAGCTGAGTTAGAGACACTGGGCCTATGAGTTTATTGAGGAAGTAAAAGGCACTTATCACTCTGCACTGAAAGAATTCAAAGTACATTGCATGTCAGGAAAGAATGGAACTTACTGAGAGATACCAGAACTCAAAAAAGTAAAGAAGTTTCTGGGACAGCTCTGAGGATTTTCAGTCCAAACATAACACTTTGGAAAGCTAGTAGAATACACAGTGAGGAGTCAGATACCCAAAATTAAGGCAGAGTGAGTTATATATTTAACTTCGATGCGGGAAGAAATCAGAATCAACAGCAAAACAGGCTTCAAATTAATTATCCCAGATTGACTCTCTACTTCTGTAACACCTTTATTACATGTGAAATAACAATGTGATTCATAAGTAATTAACAAAATACCTTCATAGCATTGCAATTTGTACTAAATATTTATTTTTTCTTTCAGTATATAGTGAACAACAAAGTATAGAAGTTTAAACCAAATAAACAGTTTGAAACTGCAACTCAGACTGAACACAGCTGCAGATAGTAACATTTCCTTTGCCATAAAATCTTGTTTTTCTTAATTGGCCACTGGCCATCCTTGTGACAGAAAGAGAAGCTATCATTGAAATTTCTTCAATTAGTATGTTTTAGACAGAATAACCAGGACAAAAGCATAGAAGCAACGTGTATGGAAAGACTGTTTGTTTGTTTTCTGAAGTCAGTAAAGATGAAGACAAACTTATAATAACTTGTCAAATACTAGAAGAATATATTGTGCTGTTTGACCTAAGAACATGGAAATGCACACAGTTATGCAAATAACTACCATCATACAGAGTTAATGCCTTTTTCGTCAAGCAACAGATGGGATACTGCAACATATATACAATTTTGTTCTTACCTTACATAGACATATACATGTGCTTATATACAACTTTGATCCTGAAGAAGGTAAACACTCTCCATAATTAATCTATCTACGTATGTATAGTGTCCAGTATAAGTATCTTGGATGATCCAAAGGATTTTTGCTAGTATGAAGTTAGCTTTTGGTTGGGAATGCTAAGCAGGAAAATGTTCTTTTACCTTCCTAGAAATGTCAGCCAGGTCCACTGCACCTGACTGTTACGAGGTCAGAATCACAAAACTTTCTTCTTGTCTAGAGAAGCAATTAAATATAATAGGCTGAGAGAAGAAATAAGATATACATAGTAGCAAGAAGAAAAACTGCCCAACCAAGAATGCGACCTGTGAAATACGACCAGGAGTCTAACCTGACAAACAGTGATGATCTGGGGCCTAGACGTGCGGCTGCTCAGACAACCGATTGAAAGAGCTGCATGAAGAGTTGTATCGTGACACTGTTTGGGCAAGCTTCTTCACTTCCTTGCTGCAGGGAACTGAAATGCATGGTTGCTGTGTTGTATAAACAGTATAGGACTTGAAGGTTTCAGATAGAAGCAGGTCTCCCAAACTCGTGCCCTGATTGCTCTGTGAGTCAGCACAAAGACAGCAAAGACAGGGTATAATACCACTTAATATTTACCTCTGTACAGCGGCTACTGTCTTTGGTGCATAAAATTTTGAGTACGACTACTGGAAAAGAATTCTAATTTTGACAATTACCTGATGAAATTTTGAGCATTGATGGCAACATTATGGTTTCTTGTTTTGGTTTTGTATTTTTTTTGCCAATGCCATTATAACAAATTATCAGCACTGAGCTGGAAATATAAAATCTTGAGTTTCTGGAGTGAACACTGAGATTGTAAAGTTTATAATAAAGTATTCAGAAAGAAAAAACCCTAAAAAAATTGAAATGTGATATTTTTTTTCCACATTAGCTTGTTTTGCAAACAATCTTTTTGTGTGGGGACAGATTTTCATGTGACAAAACGCATTCTTTGATACAGAACAGTAGTTTACTACAACTTTCCTAACAAGCCAATTGCTTTTGCCTTTACCCACAAAAGCTCGGTATAAGTTCTACAGATAATACTGCTGACCCTTGTTAACAGCCTATCTAGTTAAGAAGTTATGATAGCAGGCATATAATGCAATGAAGCAAACATTGCTAATTTCTAGAGAAACATGTGGTAATGGCACTGAAAATTCTGCCTCAGGCTCTCGCTGTGTTAGAATACATTGAAAAGAAACAATACCCTTTATGAACTGCACACAAATTAAAATTTTAAAAAAGATAGAGTTTTGACTAAGTTTTGACAGGATTTTCACAATCCCATGGAAAAACAAGCACACTTGTTGATTTCTATCACCATTTGTATTCTTATCCAATATTTTGAGACAGCACAAACATTTTTTCATAAAACACAGTTGCTGTTTTAAAAATTTTCTCAGGTCCTAGTAGTAGCAGACTATGGGCAATGAACTATAGTATTAAATAAATTTTTGACTTGCAGCTTATTACATAGTTATACCAAGGAATTATTAAATTAACTTAAGTACATCTTAGGAAGCATGTTTTTATATATACTTATCTCTTCAATGTGTATATACACACTTATGCATTTCCACCAGAAATACAGATATTGATACTTCTAATTTCTTTTAAATTCAGTAGCCTTTAAAATGTACCATGGTTTACTTTACATGAATAGACATTTCTATCTTGCAAAGACTGTGGTCTTCCATACATAAGCTTACAACCATTACAAGGAATGTCTCGTGAGCTTTGAAAACAAAACTTTTAAAGTAGTTAGAAAGGGTCTGTGGGCACAAAGAGATTAGCTTTTAAGGACTTTAGGGCACACATGTGAGCTCAATTGTATGTAAAAACAGCAGATCATAATCCTGCGAACAAAAAGGAATGTTGCTCTGTCGGCTGGATCCTGCAGAAGGAGACCACTTTCAGATCCACTTATTTCAGTTGGTTTATAGTGGCGGGTTTGAGACAGATGCAGCTATAGATTCATTCAAGCCATTCACCAGCTACTTTACTGAATCCTGCATAATGAGTCAAATGCAGCAAATATTTGGAAGAGCTAAAAAAATTTAAATGCCTCTGGACATGTAGACCTTGCCCTAATTTAGCAAGAGGAACTTCATGCAAACTTGCTTAAGTGTATTCATAACCAGACCCCTCAATATTTCCATTCTCCTCTGTAGATATTGTGCTTGAAAGAAATAGGGACTGTGTCCTACATTAACATCCACTGCACACCTGACTTCTTTTCTATGCTCCACTTCACCAGCCTGTTCCTCAGTAGTGCTGGCCTCTGGAAAGTTTCATGCTGACTTGCTGTCTTTCTTCTTCTTGGTTTTGCGATCTGCTGTTCCAAGCTTGTCATTCACTCCTTCAGCAGCAGCCCAGATCAATATGAATGGAGACTAGAGAGAAATTTTCAATAATGGTAAGTCAGGCAAAATAGGGAGCTGCAAAATCAAACCAGGAGAGGGATTCTTTGAAGTCTTAAAGTTTTTGATCTGCTATGACTTTCAGCTGGAAGGTAGAGTTGGGAGCACTGTAAGGTTTGTTATAATTGCCCAACATAAATGTTCCCTTAAAATGCCTGACACAGTACATCAGGAGTAGAATCCAAGCCAAATAATGTCAATGAGAACTCTTTAGTTGATCTTCAGCAGTGCCTGGATTACTCTTTTGTCAAAGAAAATATTTTCTTGCTTGGTTTGCAGAGACCCACTTAAACAACAGTACTTCTACAAGTGTCTGGAGGTAGTCAAGAAATACATTGTACTGCCCTTCTTATACTGAAGAGTATTCACTGATGATAGCAGCTTTTGTTCAACGATGTTTAATGTATGAGTCAATTTTGAAGTACAACTACATGTCATTCATCTGCACAGAAAGCATATAAAATGGTGGGAAGCAGGGACATCTTACTTATCCTGCTACACACCATTCAAGTAACATTGACAGAACTGGTAACTCTCCGTTTTACTATAGAAGGTCATTAGGGATACAAACGAAATGGTTTAGTAGATGTTCGCAGAATTTGTATTTTTTGTGATCATTTCTTCCTTTTTTCTCCTTGGGTTTATTTTATGCAGGAGGAAAGAGTAACCGGAAACAGACAGCACTCTTTGAGGCGTTCTGTTGGTGGAGTATTAAAACACAGACCATCAGTCTGGCTTGTCGTTATCTTGGGATGGAGTTCACTTCACCAGTACTTTTCCCAGAGTGTCCTGAGCTGTTTCTAAATGACCACACAACACTGGGCAAAAGAAACCACTCTTATGAAATGAGAACTGCAGAAAATATATGCAAATTATACAATTGAACATTTTCTAGAGATGTTTCTCACCCACTGCTTGTAGTAATTAGACTGTACTTTTACCTGAGGGGAGAAGAAAAGATATTTTGAGAAGAAGATACTCAGCTAACCAACACTTTCTTTACAGCCTTCCCTTTACCAAGGATTAAAAAGATTGCAATGGTTTGGGTTTTTTTCCTCTAAAAATAGATGACAGCTGACTTCCTAAGAACTCTGTACTCCTATCAGCTGAGGGTGCCACTGGCAAACAGATAGTAAATCTGTGCTGTATCTTCATCTTTTTCTGTAATACAACTGTCCCATTGAAACCACCGGATCATAAATGTCTAGGTTACTAAGGATCACATTTAGAAGAACTAAAAAAATGCCACTAACAAGGATTCTTGACAGGTGAATGCAGTCGTGACTTTGCTAGGATAATCAGAAAGTTATTCAACTTAGAGAAAAGAGTAATAGGGCACCTGTAGGATGCCATCAAACTGAGTTACTGGCAGAGTTGCACAGATGTAAGAGTTCAAGAACTCATTCACTCTTCGGCAGGGTGCTTTGCTTCACAAGATGTTTTTCCACAAAACACACCATCTCTAAAGCTTAGTAAGGCTGAACAGTACAAAATTATCTGAAAACTAAGGTAAAATTAGAGATAAGAAAAGGCACTGCTACTAACACTCACATGGTGTTGAGCACAGTAAGGGCTCGCTGCTGATTCTGGGCCTGATTACTTAGCACATCACTGCAGGTTTATATCTGAAATCATGTTGGTGCAAAACTAAAGCAATGCAGTGGAGAATCAGGCTGGCAATGTTTATGCAAGCTGGAAAAAAAGAGACAGACCCTGCAAGGCTGATCAGAAAGCAAGCTGCTGCAGTTCTAGAGCTGGAGTTCCCACTATTTTGCGATGCTGTATCTTGCCAAGGTCTTTTGGTCATATCAAGAGCTTAGGGCAAATTTTGCTTGTTCCAGCTCCCTTCCTTTTCCACTGCATTTGACACAAGCACAGTGATTTCCCATTTTGCTGAGAAAAAACAAGAGAGAGCAAACTGGCCAGTTTATTCATTGAGTAGTGGGTGACATTCAATACAACATTTAACTGACGTTTTTGGCCAGTCCATCAACAACTATGCCACAGTTTTCAGCAAGAAAATCATTATTGACTATCCTCTTTAAAGCACTAGGCATACTTTTGTATGTTCTCAGAGTGTTTCCGTACTTCCTTAGCCATGAGACAAGTATTAACTGCAGCAGGAGTTGTAGGTCTTCAGCGCTACACACGTCAGCGGAAATATAACTTCTTTCAGCTGCTTGAATGCTACTGGAACTTCAGACCACTGATAAGGGGAAGAACCTCAGCTGGTTTAAAAACAGCAGGACTCCACCCACCCCAAGAGAGTTTGATTTACACTGGTTGAAATTCTGGCTCATAGCGTTTTGATCTCTATCTCTAATCTACTCTCCCTCTGTCCTCTTTTTCCAGATGCTCACAAATCCTTCCCAAGAACGAAGATGCTGATATTTTCTATGCTTACATGCCTGTACTACAGTGAGTGCATAGCCAGTAATGGGCTTAGTCTGGTGTACACCGTGAAGTGCTCACTTTATATTAATCCTGAACTGAAAGAAAAACAGTTGGCCTAAGAAGGTTACAATGGTTTCAATTTCACATACCTAGAGTCCCTTCTCTGAAGACCCAGCTTTACTTTTCTGATTTGTGTGAAGTCTATGGAGTAATTTGTCTCATAATCAAATGTCATTGTTTTCCTCCTAAAGGATAATTTTGCGATCAGCATAAAGTGCAAATAAAATTTCCTACTTGTATTCTTCCTTTTTTAAATAAAAAAGTCATGTAAACATCTGGCCGTTCCAGAAACACAAGGGAAAGACAAACACAACTCAGGTGTAGTCCAGCATTACCCCTGTAAATGTCAGGTTATCTCCCCAAATAACCTTAAGTGCAAAGTCATGTTTTAAGCACTCTATACAGCAGTATTTCTTGCAAGTCACATCTCTATAGCCACTGAATTCTGTAGGCTAGGAGCTCTAGAGTACACATATGTAAACTGATGTCAGGGTATCTTGTTGGGAAAGGATTTTACATTTCTGAGAGAAAATCAATGCATTTTCTTTTTTAACCACAGAAGCATCATGTTACCAAAGGCAGAAACATCAGAGTATGTTTTTTAAAGTAATTTTAATTAGATCAGAGCAGGAAAGTAGTATATTCCTGCTGAAAATTTTAATAAAAGCATTTTTTTTCCTTTAAATACAGTTATTCTTGTAAGAAATACTTCTTCTGTGCCTGGTGGCAACTAAAGTTTGGATAGTTTGTTCTGTCATTCAACATTCTGGGTAAGATCTTTTTCGTCCAGCATTCTGTCTTAAGTTATATTCTGCTCCTCTTTTCCAGTGAATTGCAAAATGAGGGCTTTGCAGTTGTATACTTCTGTTTTGCCGAATAGTTCAAATGGTCAAGTGGCAACAAGTGGACAAAAGAACAGAGAACAGTAGGGGATAAAAACTTAAAAATTACTGAGCTGTCACTTTAAATCCTAAGAATTGCCTATATGTACAGGCTTCAGTCTGGATGAGCAGTATGCTTACGATAAATATCTCAGAGAATTTATGTAAGACTACGCACACTGATGTTTCTAAATAACACAATCATGACCAAAACCCCTGAGATCAAATATCCTGTTGTGAAAATGAAAAATTTAACAGTTGAGGGAGAAGACATTACCATTAGCAGTCTGAGGTGATTCTGAAATTGTCAATAGCTTAATAAAAGCATTTATTCTGTTATGGAAAGCTGTATTTGCAAGGTCTTAATGAGGGCTAAAAACTCAGACGTGACGATTAAATCTTTCATAGAAGACTCCAGAAGTTGAAAACTGAATAAAAATAACTATTCAAGCTTTTATTGTAAATCTGAACATAGCTGGCATCAATGAATGCAGTGAGACAGGGAATATGGGAAACTGGAAGCAAGTGGCAGGTCTGCAGTGATACTTGCATCATGAGAACTGGTCAGAGCTACTGGTAAGAGTATTGTAGCCAAAATCAGAGGGGCGAATTTTAGAGGGAAATCTCCTGAGTTTTGCTTTCTCTCCCCATATGAATTCAGAGGTTTCTCTGGATTTTGATAACACACATAAAAACAGCAATAGCAGTGTTTTGTATATTCTCTGGTAGAGATCGTCAAAAGATTTTTATGAAGATATTCTGGTATTCTTTAAAGTATTTTTGGCATACCTTTAGAAATTAAAAGAAAAAGCATATATATAGGCACTCATGCACAAATAAAACACATTTAATTGTTTTGTGTGTTTGCTTTTAAGTTGGGAAAAATACTCAATTCTGTGTTTCACGTGTGGATATCTAATAAAATGCTCAACAGGGATTTTATGAAGCTTTCCAAAAAAGGACAACACCTCTGGGTAAAAAACAAGTGTGAGAAACCTCAGTCCAGAGGGCAATTATTTTACAGTTTTAAGTGCCTGAAAGCAGGGACTTGTTTCTTCAACCACAACAGTAGTGATACTGCCACAATGCATTCTGTCTACCAGCAGGAGAAAGGCAATGTCTGTTTGTAATGAAGACAGCTTTTATCATGGTGATGAAGAGTGATTCCTGGATAGCTAAGAATGAAAACTAATTTGATTTGCTCAGGACAGAACTGGACTTACTTTAAAACAAAAAGCAGGATCAATTAAAAAAATTTAAAAAAAGGATAAAAACAGGAGGAAATTTTTCATGTGTAATACAGATGACTTGTCATTCTTCTGATCTTCCTGTCCACTTTTCATCTTTCCTCTAATACATATAAAACTCATCTGGTTATTTTCACGTCTCAGTAAGTGGAATTTAAGCACATCATTTTTGATTGGGCAGATGAACCATCCCATTATAAATTTCAAGAGGATAAGAACCCAAGTGAACAATGGAACAAGAAAATTCTAATAGACCTTCAGTTCAAGGAAAATAAATCAACCACCACATAAAGCTACTGCAGGCAGCTTTCAAATTTAGTTGGTCAAGTTGATTGTACTATATTCCGTTAATAACCTCAGCATCTCACATAAACGAATAAATTTATCCACACCAACATCCACCATGTAAATTTACAACAGGTAGTTGTTTCCCTTTGAGCACTGACAAAGTGATGCAAATGGATCAGATTGACTCAGCCTATGAAATCCAGGTGTATGGATATCAGTTAACAAGTCTTCAGAAGAGTTGGTCGTCTGCTCAGGAAGCTTTTGCGATACACACAGGAAATTACTTCAAATTTCTTCACTCATATATAAAGAATACAGTCCTAGTGCAGGACTCTTGCAAGACTATTCTTTCACCTAATTCAACGGACTAAGAATGCCCATGTTAACTATCTTTTAAAGTTTCTCAGTGGTAGCATGGACATACAGGAAATTTGGTAGCAGTATCCTATCAAGGAAATAATGTAGATGGATTCAGATGGGAGGCATTTTTTATTGTGATTATTATTCAAATGCTTTTTAATTCACAACTTTTTTTTTAAA